>Ga0182030_10024705_pt1 | contig 11013 bp, 10 predicted proteins | sample 812S3MmetaG_FD_121299 | JGI IMG/M metagenome (GOLD analysis project Ga0182030, IMG submission 121299) | Permafrost microbial communities from Stordalen Mire, Sweden - 812S3M metaG (Illumina Assembly) | ecosystem: Environmental > Terrestrial > Soil > Wetlands > Permafrost | place: Sweden... | reverse complement strand
GTAACGCTAGATTGGGAACCATGATGAGCCGGGTAGCGATTCCATTCAAACTCTCGTCTAAGCATCGGGCGGTCCGTTTTTGTGAGGCTAGCTATCGTTCTCGCGCGTTTGTGTTTGGAGTGATCGCAGGCGTTGCTGCCCATCACGTGGGCGCGAACAGTATCTATGTGGCGGAGAGCGGCCAGGGGTCGCTTGGACCGTGGTTGGCGCCAGTCGGCAACGAGGCCCCCGATGTCCGTATGCATCCATCTTTTACGGCGCGCCTGTCATCACTTCTCAATCTCATTTTTGGGAGCACATTGTCCCATATTCACTCTCAGCTCTGGCAAACAAAAGGCGAGACGCTGAAAGCGCTTGCGGAGCGTGGCCTTTCAGATGGATGGTGGCTCACGTCGTCCTGTGCGAGGGACCAACGATATGTATTTCTAAACAACAAGCGCATTCAGTGCGGCGTTTGTGCGGGATGCCTCTTGCGGCGCGAGTCGTTGTTCGCCGCGAACTTGAGCAGCAAGCTCGATAGGTATCTTTGGGATGATCTTCAAGCGCCCAGCCTCGGTCAAGCGGTCCAGGAGCGCATTACCACACCGAATGATGAGCGGCAGGCACTTTGTGCCGTACACGAAATGCAAGGATTTGGGAATATGGTCTCAGAAGTTGGCAGAATAAGGACAGCAGCGGAGGATTTATCTCCATTTGTAAATCAGGACTCGAATACAGTTGAAGCAAACCTCACACGGCTCATTACCGCTCATGCGTCAGAATGGCAAAAGTTCCGTTCAATGCTCGGATCGAAATCGTTTATTAACCAGTGGTTGGATGTGCTGAAATGACTAATCTTCTCGATACGACCGATTCCATTCAACTCGGTGAGCGACTCCGCATTGCGCGAGCTAGAGCTGGGTTCACCCAGCAGGAAGCTGCGGACAAACTAACGCTGGCCCGTACTACCCTAGTCGCGCTCGAAAAAGGCCAACGTCGGCTTCGTCCTGAAGAACTCAAGAGCATGACTGGTGTGTATGGGATCTCAGTCAACGCACTGTTACGCCCGCAATCAGTCTCCGTCAATTTGGTGCCGCGTTTTCGAGCTATTGCTCCTCATGAACAGGACGCAGCGAATGCGGCTCTACTACTCAACGATCTTGCTGCGGCTCAATTCGAACTTGAGACGATTTTGGGCATTTCTTTTCGGCCTCACTACCCCCCTGAGCGTACGCTCGGTCCCGGCGATATACGGGACCAAGCTGAGGACGCTGCTCTGGAGATTCGCCAGAGACTCGGTATAGGCCTGAACGCAATTCCCGATATTGTGAGTCTACTCGAATTGGATTTTGGCGTTCGCATATTCATCCGTTCTCTCGGCGCAGGCAGGATTTCTGGCCTTTTTGCTTTCGACGCCCAGATTGGCGCTTGTATTCTCTTAAACAAGGATCATCCACGAGAACGACGTGCTATGACGGCTGCGCACGAACTTGGGCACCTGATTGCAACGAGAAGCCAACCGGACGTTGTCGATCTTCATGCGCTGCCTCAATCGCGAGAAGAACGATTTGCCGCTGCATTCGCGTATTCCTTACTGATGCCTGCGGCATTTGTGAGAAGGAGGTTTACCGAACTTCAACAAGAGAGTGGTGCGTTTTCACCGCGTCACCTAATTCTCCTCGCACACCAGCTTTCGGTCTCCGAAGAGGCAATGTGCCGCCGTCTTGAGGAACTGCATCTCCTGCCGTCAGGTACTTGGGATTCTCTACGTGACCGGGGCTTTTCTGGAACGTTGGTTCGCCAGGTTCTTGGAGACAAAGCCTCGACAGAAGAGAGAACCGTGCCGCCGCGCCTTTGGTATCTTGCAGCCGAAGCATATCGACGCGGCCTATTATCCGAGGGGCAGATTGCCCGAATGCTCAAAACTGATCGCATAGAATTGCGGGCAATGTTAGACGTTCTCGGTGCAGAGGAGGGCGATAGACTTGACTCCCTCTAAACTACGCGCCGTTCACAACAAGCTCGTACTTGATGCCAGTGTTCTCATTAACATTCTCGGCACTGGCAGTCCTGATACCGTTCTTCGCGCGATGAATCGCTCCGTTTTGGTTGATGAAGTCGCCTTGCGGGAGGTGACCATCGATCCTTTTACCGGGAAGTCTCCCGCCGATTTGCTTGTTCGCCTTCAAACGAGCAGTCTCATTGAAGTTATTGGCATGGACGATGATGCATACGATCTCTTCATCGGGCTAACAGGAGCAGAGTCTCCAGACGATCTCGACGACGGCGAAGCGGCAACGCTCGCGCAAGCTGCGCACAAGGGATACGTTGCGGTCATTGACGAGAAAAAGGCGACACGTATCGCTGGGGTTAATTTTCCGGAGGTCGTCCTCTTAAACTCGTTGGATCTGCTCGCTACGCCGGAATTGTTGCAACAGAGTGGACGGGAGGGGTTTGCAGATATTGTCTATTTCGCGCTCCGTAATGCGCGCATGAGGGTTCCTTCACGTCAACGTGAATGGGTTGTGAGTCTCTTGGGCTATGGCCGCGCCCAGGAATGTCCGAGTCTCGGCTTGTTGCCCGATTCGCGTGTCTCTCCACAGGGCAAATGAACACACGAGCCATTTTCGATTGCAGTCCGCTACACATAGCCGTATTATGGTCAGCCCGCCGAGCACCTTTGAGTACCGGCAAAAAATACCGTGCATTGGGAGTGCAAAAGTAGACTATTTGGGGTAAACCCAACATTGCTGTCACCGGGGGCAATCTGTGGTAATTGCCCAGTTGCCGCGCAACGCTATTGCTCTTGGCAAAGGCTTTCGGGGTAATTCTGTGACGGCAGACGCAGAGTTCTCGGGATCCCAGACTCTCTCGCACTTAACCACGCTCTATGACCTGCAGCAATTCCTTGACGCGACGACGGCTTACATCGAGTTGTGCGCCACATTTGAGAAGGATCGATGCCCCGCCGCCGGGAAGCGGATGCACTTCGACGATAGCGCTTGTGTTGACCAGGGCCGCGCGAGAGACACGAAAGAATCTCTGTGGATCAACACGCGATTCAAGTTCGTTCAGGGGGGCATCCATCCAGTATTGCTTACCCGCATCCGTTGTCAGGCGCGTAAGACCATCAACCGACTCGAAGAACGCCGTCTCATCCACCGAAATGACAAGATAGCGCGCGCCGTTGCGAACCAGAAACCTGGAGAGACGTTGCTGTGGATCTTTGAGGAGTTGATCAAGCGCGCTGTTTGCTTCTTCGGCACGACCCGCGACAACACGCGAGAGCGCCTTCTCCAACCGAATGCGGCTGACGGGCTTCAGCAAGTAGTCGAGTGCATTCAGTTCAAAGGCATCCACTGCATGCTCGTCGAATGCCGTGCAAAAGATGATCGCTGGCCTTGGGGTTGGAAGGCAGGCTGCCACATCCAGGCCGGTTCCCTGCGGCATCTGAATGTCCAGAAGCAGAAGATCGGGAGAAGCTGCGGCAGCCAACTCCATGGCTTGCGCTCCATTCTCAGCCTCGGCAACCACTTCGAAATTCGGATGGGCTACCAGCAATTGACGGAGTCTTTGCCGGGCGGGAAGCTCATCGTCGGCGATCAGAACGCGAATCACGCTTTCTCCCCAACACAAAGTTCAAGTACTACGCAGGCGCCCATAGGTCTATTTTCCCATCGCAGGTTGCCCTGACCGGAATAATACCCCTTCAAACGCTCTGAAACATTCCACAAACCATGTCCAGACCCGGCGCTATCCAGCGTGAACGCTGGCGGGAAACCCGGCCCATTGTCGGTTACCTCAATGCGAAGTACACACGCATCTCGATATATAGCGACCTTCACTTGGCCTTTGGTCGTAACTTGAGAGGCACCGTGCTTGATCGCATTCTCTACAAGGGGTTGGATCATCATTGCCGGTATCTGCAAAGAGTTCACGGCAGGCTCAACCTCAATCTCAATCTCCAAACGGTCTCTGAATCGCGCTCGCTCGACCGCCAGATAAGACCGAATGAAATCCATCTCCTCACGGACTTGTACCCACTCGTTCTGCGATCGCTGCAAGGTGTAGCGAAAGACCTCCGCCAATTGCGCGACCGTCTCATCGGCGAACTCTGGCTCTGTTCTTATCCAGCCTGCGATGGCATTGAGGGCATTGAAAAGAAAATGCGGATTGATCTGTGCGCGCAGGGCGCGGAGCTCAGCACGACTGGCCAGGGCTGCCAACTCCTGCTCCCGCAAAAGCTGCCGCTCCTGCTGAGCGCGAAGCCGCACATTTTGCAACAGCACTCCCAGAGTAGCGGCGAGCGTATCGAGCAGCTTCTGGTCAGCGCTCAGAAAAGGAATCTGATTTTCGCGGGCCAACAACCGGATAGCACCTTCCGGCGCCAAATCATGGACCAGATCCTCTGGGCTCGTTGTGCAAGAACGCGCATGGAAGACAACCTCCGCGCGGCAACGGAAGATTTCTTGAAGACTCTGCTCGGCGGCGCTTTGTAGTTGGGCTTCAGACATCCCTGCTTGTGCTGCCTGCATGAACAAACGCTCGGCTTCAATCGCGGAATATTTTCGCCCGAGCATATAGTCCGTCCAACGCGCGACACGACGATAGAGAAATGGCCCCACGATCCATATGGGCATCAGAGCGAGTATTGCCAGGCAGGCGTGCGTCCAATCCGTGGCGAAGACGTTCGCAAAGAATGGAATAGCCTGTAGCAGAAGGGCAATCAAGGCTACTCCGATAGCGAAGAACGACCCGCCCCGGACGAATGTATCGAAGAATGTCAGGCGCTCCGTATAGTACAGCCTGACGGCAAAAAAGAGTAGAAGAACGTAATCCGGGAGCAACGCGAATATCGGATTGTCGCTGGCAAATACCGCCCCGGCAGAGAGCAGCAGCGTCGCAAAAAGGACAAGATTCCAGATTCGCTGCCGCCGTTCCGCTCGATCTCGAGCGCGGCGGGTGAAGACCAACAGCGCCAGAGAAAAGGCCGAGGTCGCGCCAAGAATGATTTGGGAAGAATATTCAAAGAAGCGGCTCCAAGGGCTTTGCGCAGCCGCTTCCGCTAGGATGGGCACCGCGTAGAACAGCCAGAGGAATGGGCGCAAAAAAGCGCGTCTGCCATGCTGGCGCTCCTGCAGCAAGATCAGGTGTGCCATCATGGACGGCAGGATGCCGGCAATCAATACTCGCGCTGTTGTTACGAACTGCGAATTGATCGCAAACGCGGCGGCGACTATATTGCCGAGAAAGGCGAGGGCGCATAGTAGGGTAAAGAGACGGAAAAGCCCGTTTCCACGCTTCCGTTGCAGGAGATAGATGAGCGCAAGAACAGAGAATGCCGGTGCTCCGAGCGTGAAAACAATGATCGAAACAAACTGGAGAGAGGATGCCATTTGAGTTAGGGAGTTCCAACGGCGGTCTGTCCAGTGAGAACGCTCAGCGAGTGCAGCAGGTCGCTATAGCTGTCCTTGTGTACCATCAACAAAACAGCCCCCTTGGTGCCGTCCGCGTTTTTGAACTCGATTCCAACAAGATGATCATTTCCATTTTTTACAATTCCAAAAAGAGGAACGGGCTTTGACGAGGCATTGCCGAGCATTTCGTTGATTCTACGATATGCGGCTTCCCCATAGGTCAGGGCAGTCACGTTCCGATTTTCTACCATGATCTTCTTGCTCCCTGCAAAGATCATCTCGATCCCGGAGGGAGACACTTTTAGAGTTGTGTTCCAGTCGAATGGATTGACCTTCGCATCGACTGTTCCTGCCTGATATCGAATTTTGTTCCATGACAGATCGGCAGCCAGAGCGAGATGCCCCTGAAAAAGAAGCATCAAGAGAAACGCTGCGAGAGATCGCCCACCGATATATTTACGCATATCCAGATTCAGCATAGGCAGGAGCCGGACGGCTAGCAACGATTTTGCCGTGAGCGGCCAGAAAAGCGCCATGAATGGCAAACGCGCGCAAACTCCAGCTTTGCAGCCGCTGAGAATGCAAAATCCGCCACTCATCGGAAATTGCTCGACTGCTCCACTACGCCCCCATAGGATTGCACTTATGAAACGGATTCTTTTGTTGTTGATCCTAGGTGCTTGTGCCCGCATCTCGGTGGCGCAAAACAGCGATCTCGGCCTGTTAACGGGGGCCTCGTTCAAATTCGGGGCGGGGGCTGGCATGCAGGTCAATTATGCATGGCAATTCCATGAGAGTCCTGCGGGCCGACTATACGTCGAGATGCCAATGATTATTCCAGTCGCTCAAGCGACGAATGAGGTCAATATCTTTGTGACTCCGGGGATCCGTTATCACTTCAATGTCTCGAAACGTACGGCAATTTATGCTGCTGCAGGTCTTGGCGTCGCGGTCAAAGCGGATCCCGCCAACATCGATATGGCGTACGAGCTTGGGGTTGGCCTTGATTATCGACTGAATCGCCGCTGGAGTTTGCGCGGGGATATGCGCGATCTATCGGAAGGCGCTTCCGGCATCCAGCATTTGCTCAACCCGGCAAACTGGTACAACGACCAGATATCTGCAATGGTCGGCATCGGATTGCACTTCTGAAGCGGGGATGTGTTATGCCGGGATTTCAATTTTAGGATAGAGGGCAAGAATGAAAAGCAGCAGCAATTTGTGTCCAGACATGTTGATAGGCATGGCAATCAGCGGCGTTTTGCTGGCGACAAGCCTCTGTGGGTGCGGCGATTCCAGTAACGCTGGCAGCAGTATTGGAACGATTTCGACTGTTGCTGGGACCGGCACGTACGGTTAACGTCCTCCACTGGCATCATTACAACCGTCGTCGGCAGCAAAATTGGCTACTCGGGAGACGGGGGAGCGTCGAATCGCGCCAGATTGCACAATCCAGAAGGACTGTTTTTCGACGCTGCCGGGAGCCTTTATATCGCAGATTCCTATAACAGCGTGGTGCGCAAGGTTACGCCCTGATGGGAATCTCTTTGGAGTGGATAACCTGTATAAATTTCTTCATGCAGTCCAGAGAGGGATAGAGCTATCGTCTGGCCCTCGCTGTAAGACAAAGCTGGTCAACCTGACAGTCTGGAATCGAAAGCAAGCTGTTTAAGAATTCTGTATAAGGTAGCGGGATGGACACTGAAAGTGCGGGCAACCTCGCTTACGGACTTTCCTTCTTTCAGAAGCCGCTTGGCAAGGTTTTGTTGTTCAATATTCATTTTCTTAGGGCGTCCGAAGCGAACACCACGTTTCTGGGCATCGACGCGACCGGCTCCAGTGCGCTCCCGGATCAGGTCGCGTTCGAACTCAGCTATCCCAGCGAAAATGGTCATAATGGGGTCGCTTCAGGAAACGGATATTTGAGCACGGTAAGAAAATAGATCTTCAGTAACGACGCAGCTTTGCGCAAGGCTTCTGTGGCATAATCCGTTGTTTTTCCTGTTCTCGAAAGTCGCCAATTCTGGCGCGGTGGTTCGAGAGCGGTTTTCGAGAATGGCATATGTAACACAACACTGGAGGCGTCCCCATTCTCAATATGCCTTCTCAGAAATGATCGTTTGCGAGAACTCGGCCCGATACCAAGGGCTTATGGTGCTATTTTGTCCGTTTCCTGAAGCGACCCCTAGAAGGCCGGTGCTCTAAACGGTCCAGACCGAACGCGCTGGAGGCCTTGGGTCTATTTTGCAACTTCCGGCTTGGAACGGGCAGATTCAGGGGGTCATGCCAGGACACGGCCGCGCTGGAACCACCTTCTCCCAATTCCGGTCGAAGTTTCCGACACTGACCAATCGAACAGTCCCTGCTTGATCTTGGTGCCATATCGCGACGTCATACCAGGCGTGCAATGTGAATTGCAGGGCGTTAGCCGGGCATTTCGCACAGGCAGGATCACCCGCGAGGACGACGTAGTGAGTGATGTCCAATGGATTCGGGAATACAGCCTGTATGCTGTAGCCGTCGCCATCCCAGGCTTGGCCGCCCACTGAGACGCCGGTCGCGGTATATCGCACAGGAAGCCTGTCGGCTATCCTCTTGAGCAGACTATTCGACTGCACCGTGCCAAAGAGAACGAGGTTGTAGCTGTGGATGTCGGCGTCCGTGAGTTCGATGTCGAGCTTCTTGCGAGGCGTTGTGAAGAAACGCTGCTCCCAGCTCTGCTGAAAGGTCTGGGCTTGTGCGGCTGCAGCGGCTGCTCCAGGTCCCTCTGTGCCAACGACCATCAGGAACGGGCTACTGAACGCCTCTGACATCGGGCCAGGCAGACCGGCGCTCTTCAAGTCTGGCGCAGCACTCGCGACTTCGATCTTGACCGTACTGCCTTCAGGAACGCCGACATAACTGTCGTGGCCATTGGTCTGAACTTTCAGGGGCTTACTGACGAGCTGCGGAAGTTTGTCGAGCAGAATGCTGTACGTCCCGACATTGAGGGTCTGCACTGACAACAGGCCATCGGAGACGACCTTCCCTTCGATTCGTGCTGGGCTTAAGGGGTCGATCCGGTTCTCAATCTTTAGCCAATACGTTTGACCGTACTTTGGAGATCGTGACGTGTAGACGAAGTGCGCCGGGGCGATTGAACGAGACTTGCCTTTGAAGAAATCGAATGTCGAGTAAAGTGGTTCCTCTGGCCATCGCAGTTCGGTTCCGCCATGTTCTACAGAGAGTTCGAATGGCGCGCCGACGGCATGTGCGGCAGCATCCAGAGCCTTTGATTCGCTGATTGAGTTGTGATGATCTTCATCTCCATGGATTGCCAGGACGGGAACATTGAGAAGATTCTCCATCCACTCCACAGGGGATCGCGCTTGCAGCCAATTGCAGCCGAACCGATCTGTGGGACTTGGCGGATCGTCTAACGTTACTCGCCGGTATCGTGAAACCGGGGTCACGGCGCCAACTGCCGCGAACAGGTCGGGGTGATCAACGGCTAGTGACAGCGCATAGAGCGCCCCAGAGCAGCCGCCGAAAAGATATATCCGATCCTTGTCGATGGGATAATCGCGTTCCACTTCAGCCAGAGCCGAAAACAACTCTGTCATCCCGAAATCCTGTCCATAGCTATTGCCACGATTATTGAGCCACAAATATGCGAAGCCGTTGGCATCGGCGGCGCGGTCGTGAAGCTTGATGTCGCTGTACTGTGCCACCGGCGTGCTGTGCAGGTAGGGACGCAAAGGAATCTCTTCGTACGGCAGCTCGATGACGAGCGGGAGAAGATGAGGCGTGCCTGCCTGCTTCTGCGCAGGAGCATGAACGATGTAGTACTGGAGTTGACCGTCGAGGGTCGAATTGAATCCCCTCAACCACGTGCCTGTCTTGCCAGTGTACGGATCGCGTCCCGCGCGGATATCGGTCGTAATCTGTTCCGCCTGCCAACAGAGTTGCGCAATCTTCTTTTGCCAGAGCTGGTTGTCGTTTTCTCGATACGCTGGGTCGAGAAGATGATCAAAGCGTATCAGCAGAGCGCCGAGATTCGCCTGATGCCTGGGCTCGTTGAAATACTTCGGCAGCTCGGCATGATACCTGGCAACAATTTCGTCCGCGGCACCATAGAGAATTGGCTCTTCAAATTTGTAGCGTCCGAACTGCAAGCTGGTTTCAATTGGCCCGGATGAGAATGCATTCAACGAAATCGAACTCGTGACACCCGTCGTCAGATCGAAGCGCTTCTTGACTCCGGCTTGGGTAAGCTCCAGGGAAGCCTTGTCCCGCGGCGGAAACAAGGTGAGATCTACATCAAGTTGCTTGCCCACTGGGAGAATCACATTAGGGAGAAAGTGAGGTTCTCCACGCCCCGCAATCTCGTCCAGCGCGCCCTCCAACGACCGCACGCCGACTGCAAAGTCCCACGGATCCCAGATGGAGCGCTGCTGCGTCCTCGCCAGTTTGACGATCAGATGGTTGGCACCTTTGCGCAGGTGAATTCGTATGTGCCCGCCAAACTGCGAGATGGTGCGAATGGCCGGAACGTTTAGTACCATCTCGCCGTTGAGCCAGATCTTGATCCCATCGTCGCTCTCGGGAAGTAGAACAGCGACCTGCGTGGAGTCAGAGACGATTTCGCACTCAGCGTAGGCAACCTGAAACTTGACGTTCGATAGCACGGTGTGGAGACGTACAAGCCCATTGGTGGTGTCCACTCGCTTCGTCGGCAATCCAGAAACGCCGGACGGCAAACTCTCTTCTGTCCCGCCTTCGATCTTCAGCATGGGGAGAAATGCATGATCCAGTTGTCGCGCAATGGCATCGCTATGGTCGGTAGATGAAGGCTCGAATGCGGGTTCTGTCCAAGCAAACGGTCCCAGGACGCGCCAGCTCGGAACGTAGGGTTGGTTCATGCCCGGTTTGGGGTGGAACTCCCAGGTTGGAGTTGCAACGGTTGCAACTGCGCTCGATGCAACGCCGCCTGCGGGCTGCGGCTGTTGCGCATCTGCTGGTCCTGTCCACGCAATCCCGAGCAGGCACATTCCAACGACGGCACTCACGATTCGCGATACATGGCAATGTCTATTGGCGACGCGCAGAGCTCGAGAATTGCAAATCATGATTACCCTCGTTGTTCATTTCGGACTTGAAGCGGAACTTGCTGGGCAGATCCTGTAGGGCGATTGAGTGAATTCGCAATCCTTGGTTCGCGTCCGGTAATATGCCGCATCGTGCGCTTTTGGATTCAGTGCCGCCATGGCCTCATATGCCTGCGGCCCTCTTTGAAATATGGCCTCGGCGCGCAGTGTGAACATGACCTGAAAATCCACCATTCTATTGAATATTCGCGAGAATATCATTCAAGCCCTCCGTGCGGAGCTGGAATCCCTTCACAAGATCGGGATCTCTGAGCATATCTCCGTTCTTGCGGGAACAACTGCGAAAGCGTAGTCCACGCCTCGGACGACTCGCACGGCGAAACGTACCAGACGAGCGTCGTTGGCAACAGGTCGTCGATCGTCTGCTGAGGTCCATCATAAAGGCGGTTGTTGTGTGCCGAGGTAATCGGGTTGATGCGTTGCCATCGTTGCACTGCCTGATTCAGGTTATGAATGGCGCTGTCCTTGTC
>Ga0182030_10024704_pt1 | contig 11013 bp, 2 predicted proteins | sample 812S3MmetaG_FD_121299 | JGI IMG/M metagenome (GOLD analysis project Ga0182030, IMG submission 121299) | Permafrost microbial communities from Stordalen Mire, Sweden - 812S3M metaG (Illumina Assembly) | ecosystem: Environmental > Terrestrial > Soil > Wetlands > Permafrost | place: Sweden... | reverse complement strand
TGCGCGGTGGATGGGATGCTACAGGCGCTACTCGGGATAGTGAAGTCGCGGCTGGTGCCGCCGGAGATGGAGGGCCCGCCGAAAGGACCGGTGGCATTGCGGGTGTCGGCGATGCGGCACGGCGTGATGGGCACGAAGCGGAGGGCTCCCGCGCCGACCACAATGGTCGGATCGGTAGCACTCGTCATCGGCGATCCCCCGCCGGAAACTCCAACGCCGTTCACCAGCGAGGAAGCGTTCGCCGCTACGTTTACCGTCACCGTGATCGCCGGATAGTTCGTTCCACCGGCCAGCGCATCGCTCCGCTGGCATGTGTTTCCGCCGCTGGGGCACGTCCAACCGGGTCCCGCCATCGATACCAGTGACAGTCCGAAGGGCACGACTTCCGTCACCGTCACCGTCCCGGAGGTGGGGCCCAAACCGGCCGTGTTCGAGACCGTGATCGTATACGTTACCCCCATCTGACCCTGCTCGAAATTGCCGCTGTGCGTTTTGACAACTGTCAGCAGAGGCGAGGCATAGACGGTGAAGCCGGCAACATTGGAAAGGCCGTTCACCGTTATGGCGGCGGTCGCAGGCTGCGAGACCAGGCCGGAAGATACAAGCGGGACGATAAGCCGGCCGCTGTTGACGAAGGTAGTCGCCAGATTCGTCCCATTCCACTGCACGATGTCGCCGCTCACGAAGCCGCTTCCATTCACCTGTAAAGCGAAGTTGGAAGTTCCGGCGATGACCGACGCCGGCGCGATCGAGGCGATGGCTTTAGGGGCAGCCGTCACCAGCCGGACGCGGGAGTTGCCGTAATCGGCCACGTAGATATTGCCGGCGCTGTCCACCGCCAGACCCTCAGGGTTCGAGAGCGACGCACTCGTGGCCGGCCCTCCATCTCCGGAGTAGCCGTAGCCAAAATTGCCTGCGATAGTCGAGATTGAGCCGCCGGACACCCTCTGAATGACGCTGTAGCTTTGATCGGCCAGGAAGAGGTTGCCATTGCCGTCCACCGCCAGGCCCGAGATGTTGCCCACACTCCCCGTGGCCGGGACATTTTCGCCGGAGTAGCCAAAGACGCCGTTGCCTGCCACCGTGGCGATCACGCCGCCCGCCGACACTTGCCGCACGCGAAGGTTGCCGGTGTCACTGATGTACAAAGTGCCGGCGCCGTCCACCGCGATTGCCGAGGGTAGACTGAGCTGCGCGGCGTTGGCCTGGCCCCCATCTCCGGAAAACGATGCGAACCCGTTGCCGGCTACCGTGGTAATGTTCCCGCCCGATACCTTCCGGATTCGTGAATTGCCGGTATCGGCAATATAGAGGCTGCCCGTGCCGTCCACCGCGACACCATAGGGGTTGGCGATGGTAGCGGTCGTGGCCAGGACGTTGTCCCCCGAGTATCCACCGGCGCCGGTTCCGGCCACGGTAGAGATGACGCCTCCCGACACTTTGCGGATGCGATTGTTGGCCGCGTCCGCAATGTAGAGGTTCCCGGTGCTGTCAAAAGCGATGCCATAGGAATAGCTCAGCATGGCGCTGGTGGCGGGCCCGCCATCGCCGGAGTAGCCGAACGAACCGTTGCCGGCGACCGTAGTGATGGTGCCGCCCGATACTCTGCGGACGCGGAAATTTTCGCTATCGCCGATGTAGAGATCGCCCGTGGTGGGATCCACCGCAACGCCGGTAGCATAGTTCAGTTGAGCGCTGGTGGCCGGCCCGTTGTCACCGAGGGCGGAACAGGTGCCATTGCCTGAGATTATGACGCAGGCGCCGTTGCCCGCGACCGTGGAAATCACCCCGCCGGCCACCTTGCGGATGCGATAATTCAGGGCGTCGGCGATGTACAGGGTGGCGCCCGCCGGGTCCACGGCGACGCCGGACGGGCCCAGCAGAGAAGCGCTGGCAGGAGGACAGCCGTCCCCCACCGCGTCGGTTTGTTGCGCGCAGCCGGCGCCTCCCCCCGCTACCGTGGTGATCACGCCTCCCGAGACCATTCGGACGCGATTGTTGTTCCTGTCGGCGATGTACACAACCGTGCCCGCGCTGTTGACGGCGACGGCGTAAGGGGAGTTGAGCTGAGCGGTGCTGGCTGGTCCGTTGTCTCCGGAGAATCCTTGCGAACCGTTGCCGGCCACGGTGCTAATGGTCCCGTTGAGGGAAACCTTGTAGACCCGATTGTCGAAGGCGGCGGGCAGATACAGGTTGCCGGCCGCATCGGTGGCGACGCCAGCCGGTTGGTTCACCGAAATGCCGGTCGCAGCGGACCCGTCGCCTGGCCCCCCACCCGCTACGGTCGTAATGATGCCGCCGGAAACCTTGCGGACCCGATTGTTGCCGCCGTCGGAGATGTACACGTTGCCGGCGCCGTCCACCGCCAAAGCAACCGCGTACGACAGTTGAGCGCTGGCGGCCGGACCGTTGTCGCCGGAATAACCGGACGTGCCGGTACCCGCAAAGGGGCCGATCACTCCGCCCGAGACTTTACGGACGCGAGTACCCTCCGCGATGTACAAGTTACCCACAGTATCCGCGGCAACGCTGGAGTAGCTGCCGAGTTGGGCGCTGGTGGCCGGACCATTGTCGCCGCTATCGCAGCATGAACCATTACCCGCAACCGTGGTGATCACCCCGCCGACGACGCCGCGAACTCGGAAATCCGGACTATCGGAGGCGTAGAAACTGCCTGGATATTGCACCGCGATGCTCTGCGGGCTAAGCTGCGCGTTGGTCGCCAGGCCGTTATCGCCGGAATACATGTAGGACCCATTGCCCGCCAACGTGGAGATCACCCCATTGGTAATCTTGCGGATGCGATAGTTGAAGGTATCGGCAATGTATACGCTGCCTGCACCATCCAACGCGACGCCGTTAGCCTGCGAGAGGGAAGCGCTGCCCGCGGGACAGCCGTCTCCCACCAGATCCGTCTGCTGGGCGCAGCCGCCGCCGCCTCCCGCCACCGTGGTGATGGTTCCACCGGCGACCCTGCGGATACGCATGTTGCCGGAATCGGCGATGTACAAATTCCCGGCGCCGTCCACCGCTACGCCGGTGGCAAAAGACAACTGGGCGTTGATGGCAGGTCCACCGTCGCCGGAGAATCCCCAAACACCAGCGCCGGCGACCGTGGTAATCACGCCTCCCGACACCTTGCGGATGCGGAAATTGTTGCCATCGCCAATGTAGAGGTTGCCATTGGTGTCCACCGCGACCGCATAGGGATAGTTCAGTTGAGCGCCGGTTGCGAGGCCGTTGTCGCCGGAGAAGCCGTTGGTGCCATTGCCGGCCACCGTGGTAATCACTCCGTTTTGGACTTTGCGGATGCTGTTGTTGGAGCTGTCGGCGACGAAAAGGCTGCCGGCGCTATCTATCGCGATTCCATTGATGGAACCGAATTCCGCGCTCAGCGCGGGGCCGTTGTCTCCCGAGTATCCGAAGTAACCGTTGCCCGCGACAGTGGTGATGATCCCGCCGGAGACCTTACGGATGCGGACATTGCCGGCGTCCGCGATGTAAAGGTTCCCGGCGCTATCGACAGCGATACCCGTTGGGCCGCTGAGTTGGGCGCCCGTGGCAGGGCCATTATCGCCGGAGAATCCGGGTGTGCCGTTTCCCGCCGCAGGGGCGATGGTGCCATCGGGGGCGGCCCTATAGATCGTATTCTGCTGCTGGGCAGTGAAATACACGTTGCCGCCGGCATCGATTGCCATGGCGTACACAGCGGATATGGCAACGCTGGTACTGGGCACGCCACTTGGCGGCCCTCCACCGGCAATCGTGGTGATCGTGTATTGAGGCGCAGTTTGAGCCGAACCCGGGGCCGCCAGCGCGCTTCCAAGAATCAGGAGAAACAGAGCCTGAGATTTCTTCACATGACCAATCATCGATACAATCCTCGACTGCCCGGACCCGCTAATCCAGCGTTAGCCCGACAAACTGGTATACATATTTCCAACTGTGCTCGCCACCCAGGGAGAGGCCGGCAACCGTTAGCGGCCCACGGTTTTCCGGTTCGACTTCAAGATCGATTTCAATCGGCCCGGCGGGCATTCCGGCGAGAGCTTCCGAGCCCATCGCGATGCTGCCGTCGGAGGCCTTGGCTTGCGTAGTCCAGTATTGATCGTAGGTGCCGTGGTGGGCCACGACCTTCAGGGTTACCCACGCACCGGCGTCCCCGCCGGTCCAGTTCACCACCATCGGAGCCTGCCGGTCGAGGACGCTGCCGGGGAGCAAAGGAGTCGTGATGAGGACTCCAGCGCCTATCTGCAGATCAGCCTGAAAGGCGGAAACGTCCACGCCACCCGCGGCTGACACGCGGAAGGAGCCCGGCTGGATCGCCCCTGGGGGAAGAACCGCAAGGTATTCACTCAATCCTTGGATCTGCCCGTCTTCCGGAGGACCCAACTGAGCCGGAGCGGCCTCGGCCGGACCAAAGCCGGGGCCCTGAACCGTGACCGTGCCGGCACTCAGGCTCCGGTAGCCGGGCACTGGGCACTCCGGTCCAAGAAGTATGAAACCGCCGCTCAGCCCGCCATTCTCGAGGGTCCGGGCGGGTGGCTGGCGCTTTCCGGGCGAGGCCTGCAGCGAAATCGCGACCGTGTTTGTTTCGGTCACGGGACCATTGCCTGTAGTGAGGGTCTTCAGCCACTGGATCTGCCCATAACCAGCCGGTGGTGGGTCCGAACACGGGCCGCCGCCCTGGTGGATGCTCACCGTCACCGGTCTGGTGTTGCCGGACTCGCCCGTCGAGATCCGCAGGGGGACCGCGCACCCCTCGCGCGCGCCGTCCGGCACCGGCACGTTTACCTGGTCTGTTCCGACCAGGCCTGCTGCCGCTCCCACAAACGCATTGGGGCTCGAGGGGCCATTGGTATCGAACACCGTCCCGCCGGCTGCCCCGGTGTACGTTCCCAAGGGACTTGAAGGTGCGGGAACTCCATCGGGCGGGGCCGGAGAGACGGGAAACAGGCCGGTTCCGAAGATGGCAAGAACGTCCCCCGGCGAAGCGCTGTTTAACGGGGTGTTCAGCGAGAGGGTGCCGTCCGGGGCGGTGTTCATCGCGGCGGCGGGACCACAACCGCCGGCCTGGCGCGTGAACACTCCAAACGCATCGACGGCATTAATAGGATAAGGCATGCTCGGGCCGGCCGCGGTGGAAACGACCACGGATGTCGCACCGGACACGCTTACGGGCATTTGAAAGTCGATCTGATCGGGCGATACGTAGATCAGGTGGGCCGCAATCCCTCCCACCTTTACATTGGTTCCGCCGAGTTGCGTAGGGAAGAGAAGCGGATCGGGAACCCAGGTATCGGTTGCCAGCCTGGCTCCAAACAAAACCGCGATCGAGCCGGGAGCGATCCCGTTGCCGGTCACCCCGCCGGCAGTGTAGCTGGCAGCGTTGACCAGGCCGCCGGGAAAAATAACCGGTCCCTGGCCATGTATAGTCGCCGAACAGGCGATGAGGGAGGCGACGCACAGGATGCCGTTACCCGGCTTGATCCTCACGACGTTCCTCCGACCGGCGCGTCCCCCCATCCCGATCTCCAACAAGACTGTACCACGCTCATCGCCGAACGGCACGAAGCCATGTCTGCGCGGCCAGGCAATACTCTTGTACCCTACGGCGCGAAGTACCCGGAGATATCCAGAATCACGTGCGCTAGGTTGCTGGCGAAGGCGCTGATCGATCCATTAGTGGTCGGCACGATCGCCAGATTCGAGGTGATGGCCCCATCCAGCGCGTTCAGCGTCGATACCACCGGCCGCGTCTGCCCCTGCGGCCACAACGTCAGGTACCCCAGATACGCCGGTGTGCCCTGCGGCACCACCGTCACGCTTATGACGTCCGCCTGCGCGGTGGCCGGAATCCCGCACGCGCTCGCGCTGACCGCCACATCCAAAGATGTGATGGGCGCCGACCCGGACGGCTGCCGCGTGTCCAGCACGCGGCACGGAGTGACGCCGTACAGCGACAACCCTCCCGTGCCCATGGGCGCGAAATACCCGTTGATATCGATCACCAGGTTGGTGTTGTTGCTGGCGAACACGTCGATAGACCCGTTCGTCCCGGCCGGCACGATGGCCGCATTGGCCGTCACCGCGCCCGTCAATGCGTTCAAACTCGCCGCCACCGGCCGCGACTGCCCCGTGGGCCACGCCGTCAGGTATCCCAGCGAACTACCGCCAGGCACCGCCGCGAAGTTCAGCGAATAGGCTTGTGCCGTCGCCGGCAGATTACAGGTACTGGCCAGGATGGGGAACGTCCGGCTCTGCCCGCCAACTAAAGCGGGGCCTCCCAAGGGCGCCGTAGCGGTGCGGGTATCGCCGATCCGGCAGGGCGTGATGGGATAGAACGCGAGGCCGGTGGGGTCGCTGGCGGGGACGAAGTAGCCGTTGATGTCCAGGATCACATGGGTGGTGTCGCTGGCGAACACGCTGACCGCCCCGTTGGTGCCGGCAGGCACGATGGCGGCATTGGATTTGATGCGGCCATCCAGGGAGTTGAGAGTAGACGCCAGCGGGCGCGATTGTCCGGCGGGATACAGGGTGAGGTAGCCGAGCGTGCCACCGGTGGGTACCACGACGGCCACGTTGAGCGAATAGGCCTGCGCGGTGGCAGGTATGCTACAGGCGCTATTCGGGATAGTGAAGTCGCGGCTGGTACCGCCGGTGATGGACGGGCCGCCGAAGGGACCGGCCGCGTTGCGAGTGTCGGCGATACGGCAGGGAGTGATTGGCACGAAGCGGAGTCCCTGTGAGGTTGGGACGGCAATCACGGTGGAATCCGTCGCGGTCGCCGTAGCCGCTCCGCCGCCGGAGACACTCACGCTGTTCACCAGGGGCGAGCCGGCATTTGCCGCCACATTCACTGTCACCGTGATTGCCGGATAGTTGGCGCCTGCCGCGAGTGCGTCGCTGCGGGTGCAATTGTTGGCCGCCGTCCCCGGACAAGTCCACCCTGTCCCCGCCATCGACACCAGCGTCATACCCGTGGGCACCGTTTCAGTCACGGTCACGGTTCCGCTCGTCGAGTTCGTCCCGCTGGCGTTCGATGCCGTTACTGTGTACGTCGCCCCGTTCTGACCTTGCGCGAAGTTCCCCGTGTGGCTCTTTAGAATCGAAAGGTCCGAAAACGCACCTACTACAAGCGGCAGTTGGTTGGCGGAAGGGAACGCCCCCGACGCCGCTGTGTTACTGACCCCGACATACAGTGTACGGGCGGAGGCGATGGCTGACCCAGGGACAGTGGCCTGGAGCTGATTACTGCTAACGAATTGTGTGGCCAGGAAGATGGATGAGCCCGGTGCCAGGGTAACGGAATCTCCTGAGACAAAACCGGAGCCGTTCACAGTTACAGTGAAACCACCGCTTCCGGTAGCGACCGACGCCTGGCTAATGCTTGTCAACGTGCGCAATGACGGCACTGTCCATACAATCGCACTGGAAGGCGCGGCCCCTGGGTTCGTTGCGGTGATCGAAACCAGACCTGGTGTTTGCAGCAGGGCAAGTGGAACTATCGTCTGCACAGGGCCGTTACTTCCAATGACTCCCAGACTGGTTCCATTCCATGTAAGAGTCGCTCCAGGCTGCAGGCCGGTGCCCACAGTCTCAACATCTCCGAAAGTATAAATTCCGTTAATATCCCACCCGTAACCGACCTTGGCGCTGGTCAGAACGGGAGGAGCCGCCGCTGCAAGAATCCTGAAAGTATAGGCATTCGACGCCACCTGTCCCGGATTACTCACGGTAACTGATGCACTGCCTGCGGTGGCAATAAGTGCCGGCGGAATCGTCGCGGTCAGCACCGGGAGGCTTCCAAACTGGGTGTAGCCGCTCGACGAGGTGGCGAGTTGCTGGTTGTTCCAGGAAATGGTTGCGCCCGACTGGAACCCACTGCCTATGACGTAGATCGAAAAGCCGGCCCCGCCGGCGACAGCCGAGTCGGGAAAGAGCTCTTGGATGGCCGCGGTAGCAATTACTGTCGAATCACTGGTGTTCGCCGTCGCCGCACCTCCTCCGCTCACGCTCACCTGGTTGACCAGCGGCGATGTCGCATATGCCGCCACATTCACTGTCACCGCGATTGCCGGATAGCTGGCGCCTCCCACGAGTGCGTCGCTGCGGGTGCAATTGTTGGCCGCCGTCCCCGGACATGTCCACCCTGTCCCCGCCATGGACACCAGCGTCATACCCGCGGGCGCCGTTTCAGTGACTGTCACAGTTCCGCTTGTCGAACTCGCCCCGCTGGCGTTCGATGCCGTCACCGTGTACGTCGCCCCGTTCTGACCTTGTGCGAAGTTCCCCGTGTGCGATTTCGTGACCGTAATGACCGGGACTAACGCGACCGTGGCCATGCCGCGAGCCAGTGGAAATGTACAATCGGCGATGACGTAACCCCGGAAGCCGGGGGTGGCGGCAATACCCTGGGCCGCGTTGCCCTGGGTTAGTGAAAAGGACAATTGACTTCCCGGCTGGATGATGGTCGAAGTCTGCGGCGAGGGAACGCTGCCGCCGGCGGCCATATCGCCGAAGTAAGTGAGGGTACAGGCGCCGCTGGCCTGGGCAGTACCTAACGGATCCTGGGAGGTGTTGGAGACCGTAATTGCGGTGTCGTAGTTGTTCCAGTTTGTCACAGCGGTGAACAGCAGCGGAGCCGGCGTGACGCTTCGCGGTGTGGTCACGATCTCCGGGGTTTCACTGTCACCGTCCGTGCGCAGCCCCAACGGCCCGGTGAATGCCCAACCCCTGGAATGAGGGAAGGTGCACACGGCGACGGCATAGCCGCGGAATCCCGGTGCAATTGTGGAAGCCAGCGTGGCGTACACGGTACCTGCATAAATGGTTGGCGTAGTTACGGGCGCCGGCGGGTTGGCTCCATAGAAATTCAACGCGCACGTGCCGGATGCGGCCGCTGTGCTAAACGGGTCGGAGCTCGTGTTGGCAATTACGATTCCCGTGTCAGAGCCGTTTTGGTTCGAGACAGAAGAAAACAGCAAGGGCCTGGCAGTCGTTGAGCGCGGCAGCGTCAGCACTTCCGCAGTCTCGGACATGGCAATGTTCCGCGCGCCATCATCCGCCACAAAAGCGCTCCCCACGGCGTTGCTAAAGTTGCACGTGGCAATCACATAACCTTGAAAAGTCGGCGCGATCGTGCTGGCGATGGTTACCCACTGGGCTCCACCTGGAATTGTTGCGGTGGTTACGGATGCCGGCGGGACATTGGGAGCGGCAGTGGTGCCTCCGTAGAAACTCACGGTACAGGAACCCGACGTGGCTGTTGTTCCGAATGGGTCCGAACTGGTGTTGGAGATAATGATGCCGGTGTCGAATCCCGCCTGGTTGGTGACGTACGGGAACAGCAGGCGTGTCGGGCTCGATGAACTTCGAGGCGTCGTGATCACCTGTGCATCCTGAGAAAAGGCAAGATACGTGGCCCCGAGGACGTTGGCAGATCCCCGCGCCATCGGAAAACCGCAGGTCGCAATCAGATAACCTTGAAAACTCGGCATCGCCGCCACACCGCCGCCACCCTGCGACAGCTTGAACACCAGTTGTTTGCCCGCGGCTATGGATGACGTTGTAGCAGTCGATTGGTTCGACCCTCCGTAGAAATTGAGCGCACAGGTTCCGGCTTGCGGGGCGCTCCCCAGCGTATCCTGCGAGGTATTCGAAATCGTGATCTCCGTGTCAAATCCGGCCTGGTCGGTGACGTACCCGAACACCAATCGCGTGGGAGAGGAGGCAGATCGCGGCGACGTCAGGATCTCCGCCTTCTGGGTGGTCACACTGCTGGCGAAGGCGGGCGAGAAGATCCGGGTCAGTAACAGCACTGCGGCGTATACAGCGGTTTGGCGTGGCATAGGGCGTGGACGTTTTTCCTTGCAGAGTATAACATCTTAACTGCCTAAATACCGCGCGAGCGGACGATTCACGACGATTCACGAGAGACGCGATCCCTTCGCCGACGCCTCCCGTACCGCCGTTGTGTCGAAGATTCTCCCAGCAAGTCTAGTACCCGTGCTGGCGAGGTCTGACCTAATCCCTACGGCGCGAAGTAGCCGGAGATATCCAGAATCACGTGCGTCGCGTTGCTCGCGAAGGCGCTGATCGATCCATTGGTGGTCGGTACGATCGCCAGATTCGACGTGATCGCCCCATCCAGCGCGTTCAAAGTCGATACTACCGGCCGCGTCAGCCCTTGCGGCCACAACGTCAGGTACCCCAGATACGCCGGTGTGCCCTGCGGCACCACCGTCACGCTCATGACATCCGCCTGCGCGGTGGCCGGAATCCCGCACGCGCTCGCGCTTACCGCCGCATCCAAAGATGTGACGGGCGCCGACCCGGACGGTTGCCGCGTGTCCACCACGCGGCAGGGCGTCACCCCGTAGAGCGAGAGCCCTCCCGTGCCCATGGGCGCGAAATACCCGTTGATATCGATCACCAGGTTGGTGTTGTTGCTGGCGAACACGTCGATAGACCCGTTGGTCCCCGCCGGCACGATGGCCGCGTTGGCCGTCACCGCGCCCGTCAATGCGTTCAAACTCGCCGCCACCGGCCGCGACTGCCCAGTGGGCCACGCCGTCAGATATCCCAGCGAGCTACCGCCAGGCACGGCGGCGAAGTTCAACGAATAGGCCTGCGCTGTCGCCGGCAGATTACAGACACTGGCCAGGATGGGCAGCGTCCGATTCTGCCCGCCAACTAAAGCGGGGCCTCCCAAGGGCGCCGTAGCGGTGCGGGTATCGCCGATCCGGCAGGGCGTGATGGGATAGAAGGCGAGGCCAGTGGGGTCGGTAGCGGGGACAAAGTAGCCGTTGATGTCCAGGATCACATGGGTGGTGTCGCTGGCGAACACGCTGATGGCCCCGCCGGTGCCGGCGGGCACGATGGCGGCATTGGATTTGATGCGGCCATCCAGGGAGTTGAGGGTGGAGGCGAGCGGGCGCGACTGTCCCGCCGGGTATAGCGTGAGGTAGCCCAGCGTAGTGGTGGGCACGACGGCCACATTGAGGGAATACG
>Ga0182030_10024703_pt1 | contig 11013 bp, 10 predicted proteins | sample 812S3MmetaG_FD_121299 | JGI IMG/M metagenome (GOLD analysis project Ga0182030, IMG submission 121299) | Permafrost microbial communities from Stordalen Mire, Sweden - 812S3M metaG (Illumina Assembly) | ecosystem: Environmental > Terrestrial > Soil > Wetlands > Permafrost | place: Sweden... | reverse complement strand
GCCCACACGGACGTCGAACTTGAGGTTGCCGGCCACGGACACTCGGTCCAGGCTGCAACCGAGCGCGGTCAATCGTCCAGCATCGAGCTCGGTTTGCGCCAACACGGCACTCAGGCGAGACAGGAATGGCTGCCAAAGTCGCCGCAACCGCCAATAGCGGGGCCAGGAGCGATCCGAAATGCGTGCATTGACAACGGCTACGGGAATTTTGCGCTGGAAGCAGGCATCGAGAAAGTTGGGCCAGAACTCCGTTTCGGCCAGCACCAGCATGGCAGGCTGCAGTGCAGTGAGCCACGCGCGGACCGCCCACCACAAATCGAGTGGACAATAGAAGACCCGGGCGTCGCCGAAGCGTTCGCGGGCGAGCTGCTGGCCGGTGCGGGTAGTGGTCGAGATGGCTACAAAATACTCCGGCAGGCAGGCGTCGAGTTCTGCAACCAGCCTGCTCACGGCCAGTACCTCCCCAACGGAGACGGCATGCAACCAGATCACTGGCCTGCCGTGAGCGGCTTCCATTGGGTGCGCCCAACCGAGTCGCTCAATCAGGCCTTCGCGATATTTTGAGGTGGTTGCCATGCGCAGCAGCCACCATGGCGCGCTTACTACCAGCCCGAGCATCAGCGCGATGTTGTACAGAAAAAGAATCATGCGTGACGGATTTCGAATGTCCACGGTCTAAGCACGCAAAGACCCTCGGGGGCACAGAATGATGAACGAGTCAACGGCTCAATGATACAGTCGAGGTCGAGTACCAGCTTCGTCATGCGAACTTACTGTTCACAACGCTCAATTGCCCTGCTGCTTCTGGCCGCGTTACTGACGTCCAGTGGTGTGGCCGCGGAGCACACTCCGCCGGCCGTTCAGCCGGCTACGGACTTTGCAGCCGTCGAGGTCCATACCGACGAAAAGCTGGCCATTGCCGCCGAGCCGTACGACACCAAGGAGAAGATGGCGATTTTCCGGGTGGATTACATTTCGCATGGCGTATTGCCGGTGCGACTGATCGTGACCAATAACGGGGATCGTCCGATTTCGCTGCGCGATGCGCGGATACTCTTCATCACCTCGACGGGCGACCGCATCCAGGCGGCCGACCCGGAAGATGTGGAGAGGTTGATGACACGCAAGGAGAAGGAGGGCAGCAAGATCCCGCTGCCGGGCCCGTTGCCGTCGATCCACCTCAAGCCCAAGGCCAGCAACAAGGAGATCGAGCAAGACTTTGACACGTTCGAGTTCCAGGCGCTGGTGATCGAGCCACACACGACCCGCGCCGGCTTTCTTTTCTATGACATCGGGGGCCTGGCCCATCCTCTGCAAGGAGGTCTTCTGCACCTGCACAAGATCAAATCCGCCGATGGCAAAGAGCTTTTCTACTTTGAAATCCCGTTTGACAAGTACCTCAAATCCAAATCAAGCCAAATGAACTAAGCTTCCGACTATTCGAAGCGGCGACGAGGACGAACCTTCCGATGCACGTAAAGAACAGGATTTTTCTGATCGTGCCTGTAACGGTTCTACTCTGCGGGCCGGCCATTGCATGGCAACAGGTAACTCCCCGAACAGATGCCGTCGAGGCTCATGCCGCTGAAGTTGCCGGTTCAAATGCAATCAACTGCGGACGCGTTCCTGCTCGACAAGATCCGAAAACCGCCACCGGTTGCGCCCTGGACGCTCAGAAGGCACGAAAGCCTTTCCGTGTTATCTATGATGTGCAAGGAATCGATTCTCGGTTTACCATCGCGATCGTCCGTTCTCCCAACGGTTTGGTCCAGACCCTGAGCAACGAGGTGGGAATGGGCTCGGCCACCGGACCTGGCCGCCTCAAGCCGTGCCCTGTGCCCGTCCGTCTCTGGGTCGGCCCCCAAGGCTTTGCGGATTGCTCCCGGCGGCGAATTGAGTACCCATAGGACGCTGTGAGCGCTCTACCAAGATCCCACCCATACCTTTCGACTTACCGTCGCCTGATCCGGGCAACGTCTCGCCGGATTCGCATCATCTTAGGGAGGGTCTGGCGTTACGGAAACGTGCGATGTGCAGCGCCGGCATCCAGGAGTAGTTGCATTATGGCAAATACAGCGGATAGCAAGGGTCTCAATCAACCAAGTCGCGAAGCGCAAGTCAAGGGTGGTCAGCAATCTCATCAGGGCGGTGCTGACTCGTCCCGTTCGCAAACGCAACAATCCAACGATGTGAACCAGAAGGACAACCGCACTCAAAACCAGCCGAGCCGCGATGCGCAGGTCAAGGGTGGTCAACACTCCCACAGTGGGGGAAATAAGTAGAGCGTCAGCCTTTCCGGGAGTTGCTCCCGAGAGGGAGGAGCGCCCCAGGCGCGGACTTGCTTTTGTGAAACAACCTGAGGCGAGTACAAAGACCCGCGCGAATGGCGCGGGTCTTTGCTGTTTGGTCACTTGGACGGCCCGCAACCGACATAACTCGCGATTCGGCACTCGGAACGGCTTCGGTCAGCAAGAGATCAAGTCCGAGTCTCCTCCGAGGTGCTTGCAACTTCTCCCGACCTGACTTCGTAGAAGCTCAAACCGGCGTCTCCCTGCTCCTTGACGCGCCAGCGCGCCAGCCCACCGTAGCGTTCTTCAAGTTGCGCTTTGCGACGATGCTCGGCGATAACCCACGCGCCTTGGGTGAGCAGACCCGTACCGATACCGCCCAGAAGTGACAGCGTGGTCGCATATTCGTCGGCGGCCTCATAGGGCGGATCGAGAAACACGACGCTGAAGCGGCCAGCGATGTCGTCCTGGTCCTGGTTTTTTTCAATGGCGCCGCGGAGAAACGTGGCCACGCTGCGCCTTTCCATGTTGAAGGCTGACTTCAATCCCAAAGAGTCTAAATTCCCACGCAGTACGGCGAGCGCGGCGGGTGCCTGCTCCACAAAGGTAACGTGGGCCGCGCCACGGCTGAGGGCCTCGATGCCGACGGCGCCGGAGCCGGCATACAAATCCAGAAAATGGCCGCCGGTCACGCGATCCATCGCCCCCTGGGTAAGCATGTTGAACAGCGTCTCGCGGAGACGGTCGGCGGTGGGACGTGTATCGAGGCCGGCCGGCGCGGCCAGCATGCGAGAGCGAAGTTTTCCAGCAATTACCCTCATTCCGGACCCCGTTTGGACTTCTGTCGACGTTCTTTCATCAGTTCACCCACCCAACCCATACAATTAACTCATGCGCGGCTGGTCAATTCCGTTGGGGCGGTGGATGGGTGTCGAATTCCGCATTCATACATTTTTTGTGCTTTTGGCGGTGGTCTGCCTGCTTTTTGGAAATGCGGTCGGCAGCGGCCCAGCGGCCGGACTGGGGCTCTGGCTGCTGATCGCCGCAGCCGTCGCGGTGCGTGAGATCGCCCGGTTGCTGACGGCGGCGTGGCTGGGATTGCGCCTGCGAACGGTGCTACTGCTGCCGATCGGAGGCCTCTTCGCCTACGCCAACCCAGAAAGCCAGGAGACGGCCAACTCGGGCCGAGCGCAATATGCGCTGGCCGCCGCCGGCCCTCTTGCCAATTTACTCACCGCGCTGATCCTGGCCGCTACCTTGACGGGCGCGAGCGGCAACTTTCCACTATTGGCGACGCCATACATCACGCCGGGCGCCCTTCTGCGCAGTATGGTCTGGCTACAGGCGGCAATCGGGTTACTGCACTTGATGCCGGCTTATCCTCTGGATGCCGGACGGTTGCTTCGCACAGCCATCGCGGGGTCCGCAGGCAGCAATGCCACCACGCCAGCTGGGCGTGCACTGGTCGGACTGGGTCAACTGGTCGCGCTGACGGCCATTTTTGTCGGCTTTTTTTTGCATGACCCAATTTTGCCGGCGGCCGGATTTTTCATCTTCATCGGAGCCCAGCTTGAAGATCAGGGCGTGTTCTACCAGTCGGTAGTGGATACCGTGCAGATGCGCGAAGTCATGCTGACGGACTACGCCACACTTTCTCCTTCGGACACGCTCGCGGACGCGCTGCATCGATGCGTTCACTCGCTGCAGGAGGATTTTCCGGTGGTCCGGGGTTCGCACCTGGTGGGGATCGTGAATCGCCAGCGGATCGTGGAAACACTGCGCGTGGACGGCAACGGCTACATCCAGGGCGTGATGTCACGAACCTTTCAGGTAGCGAAGCCGGAGGATACACTGGGCGCGATCATCCGCCGCATCACGGCGGGACGAGGACTTACGCTGATTCCGGTAGCGGAAGGCGAGCGCATCGTGGGCATGGTCAGCGTCCAGAATCTGATGACTTCTATGTCGCTGCTCGCCGAGCAGCGCAAGCTGGATGGCCAGAACTCAGGCAGCTGAACAACGTTGACAACAGCTCGAGCCGGAAATAGCATTCGATTCCTGTCGATTCCATCGCTCAGAGGAGGCGTATGTCAAAAGTTCTTCGCTGCAATGATCTGATGCCGGGTTGCCCTTTTGAAGCTCGCGGCGATTCAAAAGAGGATGTTCTACGCCAAGCTGCGGAGCATGCCAGGGTAACGCACGGCATGGCGGAAATACCCGCTGCCATGGTATCTCAGGTCATCGCGGCAATTCACGAGGATTAGTACGCTTGGCTGTTCTCGCGAAGGGATGCAGGGGTGTGTCGCAGTAAGATTTGCGGATGGATGCCCCGCCGTTGTTGCACCCGGCTCTGGTCCAGGCGCTATGCTTGACCTGAGTGGCCGATCCGGAACAAAGCGCGGAGATCGAGTGGCCTTCCGCCAGGGAGCGCTCTCTTGCCCCGGGGCTATACCTTGTCGGCACGCCGATCGGGAATCTCGAAGACATCACTTTGCGGGCGCTGCGGGTGCTGAAGTCGGTCGATCGCATCGCCTGCGAAGACACGCGGCAGACGCAGAAGCTGCTCAACCACCTCAACATTTCGACGCCGACGGTGAGCTGTCACCTGCACAACGAGCGCGAACGCAGCTTGGAGTTGATCGCGGCCTTGCAGGAAGGCAAGTCGATCGCCCTGGTCTCGGATGCGGGCATGCCCGGCATCAGCGACCCGGGCGGCTGGCTGACGCAGACCGCAATCGCAGCCGGCATCGGCGTATACCCAATCCCCGGAGCCAACGCGGCGATCAGCGGGCTTGTTGCTTCTGGACTCTCCACGGCTGAATTCGAGTTTCTGGGATTCCTTCCGGAAAAGGCCGGTGCACGGCGCAGTGCGCTGGAAGAGCTTTATGAGGCTGCAATCATCCGCGCCGCCAGCCGCAAGGACAACGCTGCCGCAACGACGCTGATCTTCTATGAAGCTCCGCACCGCATCTTGGAAACCCTTGCCGATCTGGAGTCTGTCTGGGGACCGCAGGTTCGCGTCGTCGTGGCTCGCGAATTGACCAAGCTGCACGAGGAGTTTGTACGCGGGACCGTTCAGGAAGTAAAAGACGAGCTTGGCGCACGCGATCGGGTCCGCGGTGAAATCACGTTGCTGGTCGAGGCCGCGGGGCGCCCGGCCGGGGAGGCAGGCACGTCGATGTCGCTGGTGGCACGCATCCAACAATTAGCCAGCGAAGGCCTCGACGAGAAAGACGCATTGAAACGATTGGCGCGCGAGCTGGGCCAGTCGAAGAGCGATCTGTATCGGGAGCTGCAGCGAGAGCGCGCCAAACCTTCGCGCGTACGCTGAGGGTTGCTTTAAGTGGGGCGGCGCAGATTTAAAGGTGAGTTGCGCTATTTGTGATCGATATCTGCCGACTCGATTTCGGCGATGAGTTCGATGAGCTGCTCTCGCTTCCGCTCGCTCATATCCAGAAAACGAAGGCCGATGGTGTGCTTGTCCACGATGGTCTGGCTGACGCCGGCGAGCCGGAAGGCTAGCCCGCGGAGATAGAACTCGACCTCGACGCGGACGTAGATGCCTACGTTGAAAGGCTGATCGGTGCGCAGACTGCATCCGCCCATGCTGAGGTTATGGATGTGTCCGGGCATGACGATGCCGGCTTTAACCAGCAGCAGTTTGACACGCGTGTCGACCGGCATTCGCGCGGCGGAGCGCCGATTCGCTGAGTGCTCCGGGTTCTTTTTTTTGACTGGAGTTGCTTCGATGGTCACCCGGCCTCCTGTTACAACAGGGAGCCCGTGACATCCCTGCCTTAATGTCCTTCAGTAAGCGACCACGGAGAAGGTGGGACGGCTTCCATGTCGTCGCGTCCCTTGACGCGGTCGTACTGGTAAAGGTCGCTGGTGGTGCCGAGGGCCTCGTTGTAGAGACTGATGCCACCGGTGACCTGCGTCAGCTCCTCGGTGAACTGGTGAATTGCCTGCAGCTGCGGGGCGGTTGCAGGTACTTCGAATTTGCTGGTCTGGAGAAACTTCTGGTAGCCGCGGTCGATCAGCCGCGCGATTTGTCCTTTCACGATCGCTCCCGGCCGCTCCCTGTAGGCGACTACCGTATCCGAACCCGGATCGACGCCCGGCGCCGCGGTTGCTCCGGTGCCCTGGATCAGCACCGCGGCGCAAGCGAATTTGGCTACCCACAAACCTCCGCCTGGTGCTGCTGTGACTTCAAAAGAGTGCGCTTTCAGCGCATCCTGAATCTGCTCCAGCGTTGGAGCCTTTGTCTTCCTCGCCATCGAATTCGATCCAGTCCCTTGCCGTGGCTCAACTTGAAACCGTGCAAGGTGATGAAATAGATATCGGCAGCAATGCCGATTGCTTCAACTCTCGCACATACGTCCTTTCGCCGCAATTTGGCACGACCACCTTGTCCGGGAATCATGCTCCAAATCTCTCAATCTGTTGAAGCAGCCGCGTCATCAAAGGGAAGCCGCTGATCCCCACGGCGATGACCCGTACAATAAGCAATCAAGGAATTCATTTATGCCGACTGCCAGTCTCACCCCGCCCGCCGCCTTGCCTGAACTGACCAACGACGATCTTGGCCGCTATTCGCGCCACCTGATCCTGCCCGAGGTAGGGATGGAAGGGCAACGGCGCCTCAAAGCCGCGAAGGTGCTGTGTGTCGGCACGGGAGGCCTGGGGTCGCCACTGGCGCTATACCTCGCCGCCGCGGGTATCGGGACGCTGGGCCTGGTGGATTTCGATACGGTGGATGCCAGCAACCTCCAACGCCAGATCATTCATTCGACCAAAGACATTGGCCGCAAGAAAATCGATTCCGCTCAGGAAAAGTTGAATGCGCTGAATCCTGCGCTCAACGTGGTCAAGCATGACACCATGCTGACCAGCGCGAATGCGCTGGAAATTTTCGCGCAATACGACATAATTGCCGACGGCACGGACAACTTTCAGACGCGCTACCTGGTCAATGACGCCTGCGTGCTGCTGAACAAGCCGAACGCCTATGGCAGTATTTTTCGATTTGAAGGTCAGGCGTCGGTGTTTGCGACGGAAGAGGGACCATGCTACAGGTGCCTGTATCCGGAGCCGCCGCCGCCGGGCCTGGTTCCGAGCTGCGCTGAGGGAGGCGTTCTGGGCATTCTTCCCGGACTGGTGGGCGTCATCCAGGCGACGGAAGTCATCAAGCTGATCCTGGGCAAGGGCGAGCCGCTGATTGGCCGCCTGCTGCTTGTCGATGCTCTGTCGATGAGGTTCCGCGAACTCAAATTGCGCAAGAATCCTGACTGCCCGGTCTGCGGAGCGAATCCGACGATCACCGAACTAATCGACTACAACCAGTTCTGCGGCATCGCCCCGGAACACGCCGAGGCAACCTTGAAGAATGGCATTCCGCAGATTACCGTGAAAGAACTGAAAGCTCGCCTCGACGCCAAGGCCGAAGGCGCGGATGACTTCCTGCTGCTCGACGTGCGCGAACCGTACGAATTCCAGATCGCGCAGCTTACCGACACCTTTGGGGGGAAGCTGATTCCGCAGAATGATGTGCCGAATCGGCTGGCGGAACTGGATCCCGCGCAGGAAGTGCTGGTGCATTGCCGTTCCGGCGCGCGCAGCCAGCGTATTGCTGAATTGCTCAAGGCCAATGGATTCGTTAAGGTTTCGAATGTTGCCGGCGGGATTCTGGCGTGGGCGGACGAAATCGACCCGAAGATCCAAAAATACTGAGCCGGACAGGATCATTCAACACGCGCTGTTTTAGGCGAATGAAGGGTCAGGTCCGTTTATAAAAGCGGCCAATAACGGCGGCGGCCTTGATGGCGCGCTGTTTAGCCCGGAGTTCGCCCGCCGTAAACACCTGAATCGGGCCGCTCGCGCACTCCACAAAGTGCTTGTCCGCATTGGTCGGCGGCCACCCGTTAAGAGCGAACCTCAAGAACTCCTTCTTCCACGGCTTGGCGCTGCCAACCGAGTGGTACATGGTGAAGCCTCCGACTTCAAAGCCCATGCCTTCCGGGCCAATCGCGGAGACGGGTTCGTTCGCATACATCAGCGTGAGATTCAAAGCGTCCTGGTCCGAGGCGTAAAACGCATCCTCTCTCTTACCGCTCATGAATCCACCCAAATCGACATGCTGGGCAGCCAACTGCATCATGGCCAGCCAGCGTTCGAGGAATGACGCGTGCTCGATGTCGAGGCCGATGAATCCGCCGTTGAAGTACAGCGTCTGCGGGGTGGTCGGCCTGCCCCAACCTGCTTTCTCCGCCGCGTCAGCCCACATGCAACGCAGCGGATGCCGCGGCGGCATGGTGCCATTGATCACATCGGAAACGAGGCAAACACCGTAGGTTACCCAACGCTCATAGAATATCCAAGAACAACGAACGGTGATGTCGGGATCGAAATACCAGAGGTGTTTCGTCGCGACGCCTCGCTCGATGAGTTTGAGCATGAACTCGGGCTTGTAGTTGGTGAAGTGCAGCGAAGAGGTCAACTGCTCGAACTGTAATCGAGCTCCATTGGACAGTTGAAAAAGCCCTGGCCCAAGCTTTTCTAATGTCGCAGTCCAGGGCGGCAACTCTCCGCGGTACCCCGCCCACACCAGGCCGGCGAATCCTCCTCTGAGCAGCGAATTGAGCAAGACAGCGAACCCGAGATGATAGTGTCCCTCAAACAGAGAACAAATCACTTGATCGTGCCGTGGGAATGAGCTGACCTCTGTGGGCTGAGTCGTCATCTTCTCGATCATACTTGGGCACTCGCGAGAATTCCGGCTACGCCAGAACCTGCCAATTCATCTCCGTGCGCCAGTCGGCCGGATCGTCGCTTGATTCCGGACCCATCGTATAGACCTCCCACAGATCGGCAGCTGTTTTGAGGCCCTGCTTTTCGGTCCATGCAGCCAATTCGCCCCACGCCGCAGCCAAGCCGGTATAGTTCCCGCAAAGCTCGGTACGCGCCACGGTCATGGCCGTCCACACCTTTGCCTCGATGCGGCCTCTGTTCTCGATCTTCGTGCTTATCGGGACGCACACCTCAAAGTCAAAGACCGGATTTGGCCTCTGCAGATGGTGCGTGAACCACGGTCCCGCTGGTGAAAGCCCCTGCGCCGCGACTTCCGCATAAACTTCGCGCAGCGACGGGCCCATAATCTTTTGGATTTCGTTGCGCGCCACGGTGAGGTGCAATGCGGCATACTGCTGGTCTGCGGTGGTTATGATGTTGGGGGTGTGAATCATCGTCTTTTCCTCTCGAGAATGATACTGGCCTTTTCATCCGCTCATTGAGTTCGCGCCAGCGTTTGACCCAATACCCGGAGACGGCTGTTAACTATTCCACTAAATATTTTTATGTCTGCAACTTTCGCAACTTGACGATTCTGTATTGGCCTATGCATACTCCCACTTTGGAATGCCGGGTCGGTTTTTCTCCCTGGCAGGAGCTGCACTTTTATGGATCTTATTTTGTTGCGGGTTCTCTTTGTGAGCGTGGTTGCCACGATTTGCTTTTTCCTTCAACCCTTCGGAGTTTCGGGCCCTTTGGCGGCGGGTCTTGGCGCGCTAGCTTCGGCGGCTGTCATTGTTTTTGAATTGCGGGTTCGCGCACTGAACCTGCGTCGGCTGATCGGAGCGGTGACGGGCTCGGTGCTGGGCATTATTGGCGCGTCGCTCTTCTGCCTGGTATTGCGCTCGGCTTTGCCTGCCGGACCAACGTCAGCCACCATTCAGGTCTTTGTCCTGATGTTGATGACCTATGTCGGCCTGCTGGTGGGAACAAGCAAGGGCGACCTGCTCAATCCTGCAGCGCTGGGAACGGTATTCACCGGGGAGAAGATCAACAAGAAGAGCTTCAAAGTGCTGGATACGTCGGTCATCATTGATGGGCGCATCGCCGATGTGGCCGAGACTGGTTTCATGGATGGCATCTATGTCATTCCCGAGTTCGTACTGCGCGAATTGCAGGTGGTGGCCGACTCGACGGACAGCTCCAAGCGCCAGCGAGGCCGGCGCGGGCTGGACATGCTGCAGCGCATGCAGTCAAACCACAACCTGCAGATCCAGATCGTGCCGGACGATTTCCCCTCCATCAAGGAGGTCGACCTCAAGCTGCTGGAGCTGGCCAAGAAGTGGGACGCCAAGGTGGTTACCAACGACTTCAACCTGAACAAGGTGGCGCAGCTGCACCGTGTCGAAGTGCTCAACGTCAACGACCTGGCCAATGCGCTCAAGCCGGTGGTGCTTCCCGGCGAGAAGATGAACATCCTCATCCTCAAAGAGGGTAAGGAGTACAACCAGGGCGTCGGCTACCTGGATGACGGCACCATGGTGGTGGTGGACCATGCGCGCCGCGTGATCGGACGCAACGTCGAAATCACCGTGACCAGCGTGCTGCAGACAGCCAGCGGGAAGATGATCTTTGGCCGGCTGGATGAGAATGCCGCGCGGACGGAAGCTGCGCGGACTGCCGTCTCCGTCGAGTTTACGCACTAGGTCTTCGTTGTGCTCGATAATCACAACATTGGGTGCCCCATCCTTGACGCGCACTTGCGGCAAGGGTGGGCCTGTGCGCGATGATCGCTAACCTTCTGAAACAATTCGATCCCGACCCGGATGTGCTGCTGCGCGCCATCTCTGCGCATGTCACAGACGAGATGCTGGAAGCTATCTCCATGGCGGATTACGGAATGGATTCGGAGGAGTATCTTGCTGCACTCCAGCAGGTT
>Ga0182030_10024702_pt1 | contig 11014 bp, 9 predicted proteins | sample 812S3MmetaG_FD_121299 | JGI IMG/M metagenome (GOLD analysis project Ga0182030, IMG submission 121299) | Permafrost microbial communities from Stordalen Mire, Sweden - 812S3M metaG (Illumina Assembly) | ecosystem: Environmental > Terrestrial > Soil > Wetlands > Permafrost | place: Sweden... | reverse complement strand
GTCTCTCGTTCCATCGTTGATCATGTCATCGGGCGCGTGAGACTTTGGCCAGGGCAATTGCTAGCGCAGCGCACGGATCCTGCGGCCAACCTCCGACCAGTCGGCAGCTGGCGTCAGATGACTCCACGACAACCGCAGAGCGCCGCGCACGATGACCTCTTCGAGTCCCATCGACAAGAGAACGTGGCTCGGCTCGTACTTTTGCGACGTGCAAGCGGAACCATTAGAGATGGCTATCACGCCCTTGAGGGCTAACATCACAGCCTCAGAATCAAGACCGGGCAGGCTAAGGTTGACGGTGCTGGGTAGCGATCGCTCGAGGTCGCCATTGATTGATGGTCTGAAGGGCTCGAATGCCGTCAGAACGGTTGCGCGGTATAACTCGCAGGCCGCTAGACGTTTGGCGTACTCCGAACCGCTGAGTTCCGCCGCCAAGCCCAGCCCGGCGATAAGCGCCACAGGCAGCGTGCCAGGTCTCAGCCCGCGCTCCTGGCCACCGCCGAACTGCAGTGGCGACAGTGGCGGGCGGGAGTAGCCCCGTCGCCGCGCGACCAGCGCCCCAACGCCCTTAGGCCCGTAAATCTTGTGACCGGAGACGCTGATTAGGTCGATCCTCGGTGAGCGCAGGCCAACCAGGTCCTTACCAAAGCCCTGAGCCGCGTCAACGTGCAGGTAGGCCTCGTGTGTGGACAAGCACTCGGCCAGCTCGGTGATTGGCTGGATGACGCCGGTCTCGTTATTCACCTGCATCACTGATACCAGCAGGGTGTCCGATCGCATCCGCTCAAGAACTGCTTCCGGTTCGACCCAGCCGCCGTGAGTGGGTGGAACCAAATCGACATCGAAGCCCCGACGCCTCAGCTCCTCAAGTGGTTCGAGCACGGCCTTGTGTTCGATCATGCTGCTGATGATGTGGCGCCGCCCGGTCTTCTCGCCGTTAGGGGCTAGGCCTAAGATCGCCAGGTTGTTACTTTCCGTGGCACCACTGGTAAAGATGACCTCGTCGGGCTGGGAGCGGACAACGTTGGCCACCTGTTCTCGAGCGCGCTGTACCCGTTCCTTGGCTCGCTGACCGAATTCATGCGTTCGGCTTCCCGCGTTTCCGTACTCCTCGGATAGGTAGTAGAGAACCTCCGTTTGGACCCGGGGGTCCAGGGGAGTGGTGGCGTTGCAATCCAGGTAGACGGGCAAGTCCGTCGCGACCTGAGCAGCCCCGGGACTCGGAACGATGATTGTCACGGTTCCATATTGTACCGGTGGGATCCCGCACGTGTGCGGAACTCTGTGGCAGTCTGTTCGTTATTGTAGATCCGTACATGCCGAGATAATATTTCACACATGACCGACACCGCGGCCACGCTTCGAGAGGACCGACCTTTGGTCGCCAGCAAGGTTCCTGATGCCGGCGGCGCCTTCGAGTACGTCTTCCCGGCCATTCGGGGAATGCAAGCTGGCCGGGAGTTCTTCGTCACGATGTGTCCGTTGCGGCTCATTCCACGCCTCTTCATGTTCGATGAGGAGGAGCTGCTGCCAGAGCTGCGTGCTCAGCGCACGCTCAACAAAGCTCGGGTGCCGGAGATTGCCCGCTACATCATCAACAACCCAAGGGGGTACGTTTTTTCGGCGCTGACCGCATCAGTCGATGCAGAGGTGGGCTTCAGGTCCTATGGCAACAACGGCACCCAGGAGCGGATAGGCAGCCTGACTATCCCAATGTCCGCTCGCTTCGTCATCAACGATGGCCAGCACCGCCGTGCAGCCATCGAGCAGGCACTACGCGAGAACTCGGAGATCGGTGATGACAGCATCGCCGTCGTCTTGTTCCTGGACGTTGGGTTAGCGCGATGCCAGCAAATGTTCGCTGACCTCAATCGCTACGCCATAAGACCTGCCAAGTCCCTCGGAGTCCTCTACGACCACCGAGAGGCCATGGCCAGTCTGGTTCGGCTGGTGGTGTTTCAGTCGCCTTTCTTCCACGACGTAGTGGAGATGGAGAGCAGCAACCTGGCAGCTCGCTCCCGCAAGCTCTTCACTCTCTCAGCGCTGTACACAGCTACCAAAGCCCTACTCGACGGTCTCGATGAAGCTTCGGTGGAGTGCAAGGTGGATATTGCTGCGCGCTACTGGGAGACGGTCGCATTGCAATTCCCGGAGTGGGCGCAGGTGCGAGAGCGCCGGGTCACGGCTGGCGAAATCCGTCGGGACTTCATTCACTCTCATGGCATTGCCTTGCACGCCCTCGGGCGGGTCGGCAGCACCCTGATCCAACAGCATCCCAACCCAACGACCTGGAAGAAGCAGCTTGTCAAGCTATCAACGCTGGATTGGTCACGTTCCAACGCCCGGCAGTGGGAAGGTCGCGCCATGGTAGGCGGACGCGTCTCCAAGTCCAGTTCGAACGTCGTCCTGACAACAAACGTCCTGCGACAGGTGCTCGGACAAGGCCTGTCGCCAGAAGAACAGCGAGCCGAAGATGCCTTCGGTCGAGGAGACACGTGAGCAAGAGCACGACAGCGACCTCAGCGTTCAACGATCTGGGGTTTTCAGGCACCGTTGAGCTGGGCAAGGCCGAGATCCAGGAGTTGTACCTGGCCGACCAGATCCCGTGGGTCGTGGGGTATAGCGGCGGCAAAGACTCAACGGCCACTCTGCAGCTGGTCTGGCTGGCGTTGGCCGAGTTGGCTCCGGAGCAGCGCACCAAGCAGGTACACGTCATCAGTACTGACACCTTGGTGGAGAACCCGGTCGTTGCGGCTTGGGTGACCCACTCCCTCAAAGTGATGGCCACCTCGGCTACTAAAGCTGGTCTGCCGATCACCCCCCACCGACTGACGCCTGTGGTGAGCGACACCTTTTGGGTAAACCTCATTGGCCGTGGCTATCCGGCTCCCCGGCCCAAGTTCCGCTGGTGCACCGAACGTCTCAAAATCAAGCCTTCCAATGCCTTTATCCGTTCCGTGGTTCGCGATCACGGTGAAGCGATCCTGGTGCTTGGCACCCGCAAGGCCGAGAGCGCCGGTCGCTCCGCCCGCATGACCGCCCTGGAAGGCCAGCGAACTCGCGACCGATTGAGTCCCAATGCCAGCCTTCCAAACTCGTTGGTCTTTAGCCCGATCGAGAACTGGACCAACGACGACGTCTGGTTGTTCCTAATGCAGACCCCGAACCCCTGGACGTACTCCAACAAGGAGCTGCTTACTATGTACCAGGGCGCCTCGCCGGACGGCGAGTGCCCGCTGGTTGTCGACGCCAGCACTCCAAGCTGTGGTGATAGTCGTTTCGGGTGCTGGGTGTGCACGCTCGTCGACCAGGATAAGTCGATGTCGGCGATGATCCAGAACGATGAGGAGAAGGACTGGATGTTGCCGCTCCTCAAGCTCCGTAACGAGCTAGACGTCGCCGACGATCGTCACTTACGAGATTTTCGCCGGATGAACGGCTCGGTGCAACTCTTTAGAGACCGACCGATTCCGGGTCCTTACACGCAAGCTGCTCGGGAACGCTGGCTTCGAGGGGTCCTCGAAGCCCAAGTTTGGATTCGGACCCATGGCCCCGATCACGTGCGCAAGATCGACCTCATCACGTTGCCGGAGCTAGAGGAGATCCGTCGGATCTGGGTCGTGGGCAAGCACGAGTTCGAGGATCGTCTTCCGGTCGTCTACGAGGAGACCATGGGCTCGCCTTATCCAGGCAATCCGATGGATGAGCTGATGCCCCTCGGCGCAGATGACGTGGCTGTGCTGCGGAACCTGACCAATGGTGACCAATTGCATTTTGAGATGGTCCGGGAGTTGCTAGACATCGAGCAGCGGCATCGTTCCCAAGGTCGCCGTGCTGGTCTCTTTGACGCTCTGGAGGGCGCGCTAAAACGTGGTTTCTACATGGACGAGACCGACGCCACCGCCCGCGCTCGTCGCCGGATTGAGTTGGGCACGAAACAAGCGATCAGCCTGGCAGACCCCGAACCCGTGGACTTCGTGTCTGGATTCGTTCGCCCCGTTGGTTCGCAATGGGGGGACGAGGCGTGATCCTCGACGAGCTCACCCTGCACAACTTCGGCGTCTTTCGTGGTCGCCACTCCTTGAAGCTGACGCCACCCGCCGAGTCCCAGCCGATCACCCTCATCGCCGGACTCAACGGCTGTGGCAAGACCACCATCCTCGATGCAGTGCAGCTAGCACTGTATGGACCACTCGCTCGGGTCGGTTCTCGGCGGGGTGCGGCTTATGAGCAGTTCCTGAGCCAATCCATCCACCACAGCGTTGACCGACGGGAGGGCGCCGCCATCGAGTTGGATTTCCATGCTTACCAAGACGGAGTACGGCATGACTACCACGTCCACCGGTCTTGGGCCGCATCTGGCCAGCGTTTGCGCGAGCGCTTGGAGATTGCGAAGGACGGGCATCACGATTCGAATCTGACTGAACACTGGGCCGATCAAGTCGAAGCCTTCATTCCTAGGGGCATTGCGTCGCTCTTCCTGTTCGATGGCGAGCAGATCGAGTCGCTCGCTGACCTAGAGAACTCCAAGTCGGTGCTAAGGACTGCCATCAACGCCCTCCTCGGACTGGACCTAGCGGACCGCCTGACTGCCGATTTGACGGTCCTCGAGCGCCGTACCCGTGAGAAGACAGCCCCTATTGCGCAACGCCAAGAGATCGAACACCGCCGTGAGCAGGTCGGAGAGCTGCGGCGACTGGAAGAGCATTCAGCGCAGGAGTTAGCAGCCAGTCGGGGGAGACTGGAGCGGTCCGAGAAGCAATTGTCGGCTGTCGAGCAGCGCTATCGGATGGAGGGCGGTGAGCTGTTCGAACAGCGGACCACAATCGAACAGCACCTTTCCAGCGCTCGCCAAGAACTGAAGTCCTTGGACGACGAGCTCCGTGAACTCGCTGGCGGTGCCGCACCCTTGCTGTTGGTGCGAGATCAGCTGCGCGAGATGACCGATCTGGCCGAGAAGGAACAGCTCGCTATCCAAGACCGGATCCTGTCGGCAGTGCTCACGGAGCGCGACGCTGCGCTACTCGACGCTCTCCACTCGGCGCGCGCCAACAAGTCGACCATCGCAGCGGTTGAGTGCTTTCTCGACAGCGATCGCGCAACGAGAGCTGCCACGGTCAGCCAAGCCCCGTTCCTCGATCTCGACTCCGAGAACACAAACTTCGCCCTGGCACTGGTACAGAACCTGTTGCCGGATCTCATTAGTCGTCTACGGCTTCTGAGTAATCGTCGCCAGGAGCGGGTAACTACCATCGAACAGTTGGAACGTTCATTGGCCGGAGTCCCAGCTCCGGATACCTTGGCTCAACTGGCCGAGGAATTGCGAGAAGCGCGAAACGAAGTGGCTCGTGCCCAGGCCGATTTCCGGCGGTCGGAGGGACAGCTCACCGCTACCCGCTCCGAACGGGCGCGAGCTGACGAGCGCTACGAGCAAGCGATCGACGCCGCCGGCAAGGCAACGCTGGCTGCCGAAGATGAGCATCGAATGATCGAGCATGCTCAGCGCGTCCGCCAGACACTCCAGGCGTTTCGAGTGGCCACTACCCGCAGGCACGTTGACCGGATAGCTGGCCTTGTCATGGAAGCCCTTCATCAGTTGCTCCGCAAGGAGCTGTTGATCACCGATCTCCGGATCGACCCAGAGACTTACACCGTCGAACTACGCGGCGAAAGAGATGAGGAACTGTTGGCGAGTCAGCTGTCAGCTGGCGAGCGACAGCTCCTAGCCGTCGCCCTTCTCTGGGGCCTGGCCCGCGCCGCTGGCCAACCATTGCCAGTAATAATCGACACGCCGCTCGGGCGTCTCGATGGTTCCCACCGCGATCGCCTTATCGAGCGCTACTTTCCACACGCCAGTCACCAAGTCATCCTGCTTTCTACCGATCAGGAAATTGACGAGGCCGCGTGGGTCAAGCTGCGACGCTACGTCGGTCATGCCTATGAGTTGGAGTTTGACGAGATCACCGCTGGAACCACTATCCGTTCAGGATACTTCTGGTAAGGGAGAATCTTGATGTCCGTTGAACACGTCCGCCTGGCCCAGACAGGCCGAGACCAACTCATCACGTTGAAGCGTCGAACTGGTATTGGGAACTGGAACGTTCTCTGCCGCTGGGGCTTATGCCGTTCCCTGCTGGAACCGGCACCGCCACCAAACGTCCATCTGCCCGCTGACAGCAACGTGGAGATGACTTGGAAGGTCTTCGCCGGTCCCTACGGAGACATCTTTTGGGCGCTACTGCGGCAGCGCTGTAACTGCGACGGCCTACCACTCGATGACGAGACACTCAGCCAGCAGTTCCGACTCCATCTCCACCGCGGCATCGGCTACTTGTGTGGTGATCCAAGAGTTCGAGACCTGGGCGGTCTCATGTCGTTAGTGTCCGGAGCTGGTGCTGCGACATGACCTCGGCGGTAGCGCGCCATCGCACGGCGCTATCTCGCATCGAGCTTTCTAGGCCAGTAGCTCTTGCCCTTCAACACGGCCTCCTTGATGGGGCTTCTGTCTTCGACTTCGGCTGCGGGCGGGGAGACGACGTCCGCCGCCTGACGCGACTAGGCGTGCCCTGCTACGGCTGGGATCCAGTCCACCGGCCCCACGTAAAACAGAGTCCAGCAGACGTCGTGAATCTTGGCTACGTCGTCAACGTCATCGAGGATCCGGTCGAGCGAGTGACAACGCTGCGGCGGGCATGGGAGCTTGCTCAGAAGGTACTCATCGTGTCCGGCCGTCTGATTTGGGACGCGCGGGACCTACGAGCGCGACCACTGAGCGACGGCGTTCTTACAGCCGCGGGCACCTTTCAGAAGTTCTACACGCAAGAGGAGTTGCGCGCCTGGATCGCAGACGTGCTGGAGGTGCAGCCGATCGCAGCTGCTCCCGGCGTCTTCTACGTGTTCCGTGACCTCGGAGCAGCGCAGACCTTCTTGTCCCAGCGAGTCAGCAGCCGTGCCGCGCTCACGCGGTCCTGGGTGAGTGATGCTCTCTTCGAACGCCATCAGGAACTGCTCCAACCACTGGTGACGTTCTTATCGGAGCGAGCCCGTCTACCGAGACCCGGTGAGTTGCCCGAGGCAGAGGCGATCAGAGCCGAAGTGGGCAGCCTGGCCCGGGCGTTCGCTCTGATTGCCCACAACACAGGGTTGGAGCGCTGGGAGGAACTGCGTGGGGCGCGCCGACTGGACCTATTGGTCTACATCGCCTTGTCTCGTTTCGATCGCCGTCCGCGCTTCTCCGAACTACCGGAAACTTTGCAGCACGACGTTCGGGAGTTCCTCGGCAACTACCGGGATGCCTGTGTAAAGGCTGACCAGCTCCTATTTGCGGCTGGGAATCCGGACGCACTCGAGGTATCCGTGCACGCCTCGTTAGTTGGGAAGCTCTTGCCAACATCGCTCTACGTGCACCGGGACGCCATCGGCTCGCTGCCAGCCTTGCTCCGCGTCTACGAAGGTTGCGCGCGGGCTCTAGCTGGAGAAGTTGAGGGCACGACACTTATCAAACTGTCTTGGGAGCAGCCGCAGGTTTCCTACTTGGCCTATCCCGACTTCGACCGGGACCCTCATCCAGTACTGACGGCCAGCGTGGTGGTCAATCTCCGTCGGCTGAGCATTGACCTACGGGACTTTAGCGCGTCGACAAACCCTCCAATTCTGCATCGCAAGGAAGAATTCTTGGCTGCCGAAGATCCACGTCGAATTCGTTACCAGAAGTTGACGGCTGCCGAAGTGCGTGCCGGTCTTTACGAGCAGCCCTCCCAAATCGGAACGCGGGAAGGATGGCGAGAGACCTTGGCAGTCCACTCCGTCCAGCTGCGCGGCCACCGGCTACTAAGAATGCCCCAGGGATCGCTAAGAACATTATCAGGCTGATCAACCCCCCTCTCGTGGAGAAACGCAGCTTCCCGTCGGCCTGAAGGGCAGCGAGCAAAGCGGGCCTTTTACCAGTTCACACCGCTCAGTAGTTCATCGACCGAGACAGGCTCCGCTCCACCGCTGCCCGCTAGGACTTCAATCACCAGTGCGACGACGACAAGCTCTGCCGGCTGATGGCGCACGTTTACCTGCTCCTGGATGTACTCGAGGCCCCCGTTCGCAAACGCTTCGAATAGCCCAACCCTCTCTTCGAGCCTTGTTTGATCCATGATCTCCGGATCACCGTCAGAGATGCATGCAGCGATCATGTTGATCAGAGCTTCTGCGAAGGTCGGGCCCGTAAGCGTCTCGTAACGGATCGGATCACCAGCTGCGCTCGTGAACTTCGCGCTGCGACTGAAGTGATAGCCGACTGCCGCGGCGAAGAGCAAGGCATCGCGAAAGGTTGGAAAGATCCCTTCCTCGCGCAGCTCGTTCAGCAACGCCTCGTGTTGTTGCGGACGACGCACCCGGACATCAGTGATGGAGGTACTCATGTGATTTCCTTTAGCTCAGCGTGATCAGCCTCGGCGGCAGACCGGATGTACGGATAGGCAATTCCTTCAAGCTCGATGTCGTCAGACACGTCCTGCTCGACGGTCGTGTGCGTAACGACCACTCCAAGATGACTGACGTACGGCATCAATTCGTGGACCACCTGACCAAGCCCCTGACTCTTGCTAACCAACACGACCAGCTGGGGCGCCATTTGGGCAAGAGCACGTGACACCTCGCGCTGGTAGTTCTGATCGAGAGAGCCGAAGGCAGCATCCATGACGATCGGATACGTCCCAGCATCTTCTACTGGGGAACCCTCAGCACGACGTTCCCTGCGAATTTCGCGAGCCAGCTTCGACACCGCGGCGACGAACGAGAGACTGAGAATCTGATTCTCGCCCGTAGACTTCGGTACCGCCAGCTCAACGCCACCTACATCCTGAAACAGGGCCAACTCGAAGGTCTCGCTAAGACGAGGAACGTACCTCTTGATAGTAATCTTGCCGAATACTTCCTTGAGTTCGGCATCGAGGCGTCGTCTCATATCCTCAGAACGGATCGCCAGGATCTCCTCGAGAGCCCGCCTTACTGCCTGGACAAGATCTGATCGCGCTCGAGCCTTAGCGGCCAGTTCATCCGTGACCTCGGCACGACCTCGCTCGGCGGTCCTTTGAGCGATGTCCTTCTGAACTTGCTCCAAGGAGGCCTTCATGGAGCCAATTCGCTGCTCTTTCCTCCCGATACGGCCGTCAAGGTCGATCCGCTTGCTTTCGAGCTCATCGACACCCTCAAGTCGAAGATCTCTCAGCAAACCGTCAAGCTCCGATATCCTTTCTTCAAGTCGACTGATGCGGTCGCCCTCGGTAACAACCCTCTTCAGGATGGCCTGTAGTGATTCGTACAACTCCCTACGGGCACCGGCAATGGGTGTCATTTGCCCTCGCAGCTGTTGCCACGCCGACTCCACGGCTTGCAGCCCAGCACGCTGACGCCACTCCAGCACACGGTTGTAAGGCTCGGTGTGCTCCTCCAGAGATGTTCCACAAATGCAGTAATGGTCCGCAAGAAGCTGCTCAACGAACTCCCGTTTCAACGGCGCCGGCAAAGTTCCGCGCTCGTACAGGGCACTCGAGATGTCAGTGGTGGTCTTCGTAAGCTCATCGGTAAAGGCGATGAAGCCCCTCGTCGCGACGAGGGACGAGCGCTCCAGTAAAGCCTGAGCACGAGCTTGCCGAGCCTCGCCGAGGTCTGTGTTTGCCGCATCTCGTTCCCGTTGGATGGGGGCCGCGGCTGCGTGCTGACGAAGCAATTCGGTGACACCCTCGCGTTCCTCCTTCAGCGTTGCGAGATCGGCCTCCAGCACCTTCTGTTCCTCCTTGTCGACATCCTCCTTCTCACGGAGCTCGTCGATCGCGGTTTGGATCTCACTCGCCTTCTGGCCACCGTACTTCTTAAGGTCAGCCGTCAGTTTGCGATCGACCTTAGGCAGGTGATCAAGTGCCCGCTCAACCTGCTCCAAGTCCAGTAAGACTTTGATGTCTTGCTGCACCTCACCATAGGCTCCCTTCTGCACGAGCTTCTCAATACGCTCACCATTGAAGAAGAAGAACCGACTGACACCTTCCGGTAGAATTGTATAGATTCGCTCCTGAGGGGCTCCAACCACTTCCGATGAGCCGTCTGACTTGGTCTCCCAGAGTTCAACCACCGGTACTAAGCGTTGCTGTTCATCGGACTCCTTGCGAACCTGGGCCCGCCGAAGAAGTCGGTAGTCGCGCCCCTCATGATCGAAAGTCAGTTCTACTGCGACCTCAGTCGTACCTCCGGTCGCTAAGTTGCGCCAAACGCTGTCCGTAACCATTCGATGTTGCTCTTCGACGTCCTCTGACATCGAACCATACAGAGCCCATGTAAAGGCATTGAGCAGGGTCGTCTTACCAGCGCCGTTGCCGCCAAAGATCAGGGAAACTGGCCGTAATGAGTCTGACTTGAATACAAAGGTCTGCTTGCCCACGAATTGCCGGAAGTTGCGAAGCTCAATCGAGCCTATTTTCACGGCAGTATCTCTTTGACAGCTGCCAGCAGGTCGTCGGTCAGATCGGCCGCCTTAACATGGAGCCTTGCCCGCTCAATCTCCAGAATACGCTTTAGCAGTGTTCGCTCTTCATCGGTGAGCTCCTTAAGCACGTCCTTCTCAGTCCGCTTGGTATCAGGCACATCGATCTCCTTTGCTCTGGGCTATGTGCAGCTCTGTGCACTAAAGATGCAACAGCTGATATTTGTCTTTTAGGGGCCGTAGTAGCTCAAGTGTGGCCTCGTAGTTCTCGGCGAGCTTGCCAAACTCGTTGGCTCGCTCGAGCTCTCTGGCAAGCAGTCGACGTTCCACATCAAAGTTGATCGGTGCACCGGCGGCGGGGACCGTGATGTAGTCAAGGATCTCTGCATGTTCCTTTCCGTCTGCACGGCGCAACAGGCGACCACGTCGCTGAATGAACTGGCGGGGATTGCTGCTGCTCGCGAGGAGGTATCCGATCCGAGCGTTCGGGATGTCGACGCCTTCGTCGAGGCATCGCATGGCCACCAGAACGCGAAGATCGTTTCC
>Ga0182030_10024700_pt1 | contig 11015 bp, 10 predicted proteins | sample 812S3MmetaG_FD_121299 | JGI IMG/M metagenome (GOLD analysis project Ga0182030, IMG submission 121299) | Permafrost microbial communities from Stordalen Mire, Sweden - 812S3M metaG (Illumina Assembly) | ecosystem: Environmental > Terrestrial > Soil > Wetlands > Permafrost | place: Sweden... | reverse complement strand
GCAGCGCCGAAACCGTTGTCGATATTGACGACCGAGACGTTGGGTGAGCACGTGTTCAGCATTCCCAGCAGTGCGGCAATTCCACCGAAGGACGCTCCGTAGCCAACACTGGTGGGCACGGCCAGCACCGGGGCATTGACTAATCCGCCTACGACGGTCGGTAGCGCACCTTCCATGCCTGCGCAGACGATCAACACACGAGCCGATTGCAGAGATGTTTTTTGCGCAAGCAAGCGGTGAATGCCAGCCACTCCCACGTCGGCAATCAACTCGACTATGTTGCCCATCAGCCGCGCCGTGACGACTGCCTCTTCAGCCACTGGAAGATCGCTGGTTCCCGCGCAAACTACTGCGATGGTTCCTTTGCCTGGAGTGGTTGGAGATTGATTGAGCGTGATGGCGCGAGCGGTTGCGTGAAACTCGGCGTGCGGAACCGCAGCCAGCACGGCATCATACATTTCCGGCGTGGCTCGCGTGGCCAGCACATTGCCTCCAGCCTGCGCCATGCGGGCAAAGATTGCGGCCACTTGCGCAGCAGTCTTGCCGGCGGCAAAAATCACTTCTGGCATCCCAGTACGCAGTGCGCGATGATGATCGAGCTTGGCAAATCCAAGGTCTTCAAAGGGAAGATCACGCAGCCGTTCCAGTGCCTCTCCAACTTGCGTCCGGCCTTCGCGAACTTCGTTCAGCAGTGCTTCAATTTGCGCGCGGTCCATCAGTTCCGCTCCTTCACTGCATAAGCTCGCACAGCGGCCTCGATCACGTGTTTCAACGGGATGGAATGCTCTGCGGCGATTTTGCGGCAGTCCTCGTATTCCGGCGTGGCGTTGGCTTGTTTGCCGTCAGGCCAGCGAGCGATCTTGATGCGAACTTGGCCCCAACTTGTTTCGACTGCAACAAATTCACGCTGAAGTGCTACCTTGTTTTCGAGCCGCCAACGCAGACCAATCGTCGTAGACTCGCGAAAGAGAAGATCGCGCAGAGCAGGCATGAGATCGGGAGAACATAGAACCGTAAGTTGAGTGCCAGTGCGCCCCTTTTTCATCTGCACAGCAATGCGATAAACATCCCATGCGCCTGCGGCCAGCAGTAACTCACTTACATAACTCAGTAACTGCGGATTGCAATCGTCAATCACTGTTTCTATCACTGCGATTGATTCCGTAGTCGTAACATCGGTCTCTTCACCGATCAATAGACGCAGTAAATTTGGTTGACCCGGCGTATCGCGCCCGCCCGCGCCATAACCCGATGCAACGATGCGGATCGGTGGCAGCTTTGCATATTGCACATCCAACATTTGCAGCACAGCCGCGCCGGTCGGAGTTACCCGCTCCATCGGCGGACCGTCGGCATACACCGGCGCATTGCCCAGCAATGCCAACGTTGCCGGCGCGGGGACGGGCAGCGTTCCATGCTGGCAAACAACGGTTCCGCTGCCCACATTCAATGGTGATGAAAGCCAGCGATCCACGCCCAACGCCTCAGCGCCCGCAGCCGCACAGACAATATCGACAATCGTATCGACGGCGCCCACCTCGTGAAAGTGGACTTGTTCGATTGGCATTGAATGAATAGCAGCTTCAGCCTCGCCCAGCAGTTGAAAGGCACGCATCGAGCGATGCTTCACGTTTTCTGAGAGCGGAGCGGCATGAATGATGGCGAGAATTGCTGAGAGAGAGCGGTGCTGTGCGTGGCATCGCGTGGGAGCATGAGTGTCTGCATCATGCTCATGCGGATGAGTACCGTGCAAGTGGGCTGTGTGCTCTTCGTGTGCATGGTGTGTTGCGGTCGTTGCTTGGTCCAGCGTAATCACGTCCACTTTGGTCGCGGCCAATCCGCCGCGGCTAACTTTGCGCATTTGCAACCGAGCGCCCACATTGAGCTTGGCAGTAGTTTGCTCAAGGCAGTCGAACGGAACGCCAACGTCGATCAACGCGCCCAGCATCATATCGCCACTGATGCCGGAAAAACATTCAAGATAGCCAGTTCGCATCGCTCTGTGATTCTAACCTGTCTGCTATGCGCCGCGCCTGGTCAACACGTCGACAGGCAAGACAGCATTCATTGAACCTGATCGAAAACCAGCGCAATCGAGCGTTACGTATTTAAAACCAACTTGCTGTAACGCCTCCGTAATCGCATCGAGCATCTCGATGGTTAGCGCCCGTGGCAACTCGGTGCGAGCCACTTCCACCCGCGCCAACTCGCCGTGATGGCGAACGCGCAATTCGTGAAAACCCAACTGTCGTAGGCTTTCTTCAGCCCTCTCCACCTGCTCCAACACTTCGCGAGTTACAACCCGCCCGTACTCAATGCGCGATGCAAGGCACGGCGATGCGGGACGATCCCAGAGCAAAAATCCAGCGGCCTTGGCTAGGGTGCGAATCTCGTGCTTGGTCAGTCCAACCTCTGCCAGCGGAGCCAGCACAGATTGCTCTTCCGCCGCATGCTGCCCTGGCCGATAGTCCTTGCGATCATCGGCATTCATGCCATACGCGATATGCTCAAAGCCAAGCACGCAGCCAAGGTTCTTCATCACCGAAAACAACTCAGTCTTGCAATGAAAGCAGCGACTGGCATCGTTCGCCGCATAGGCTGGCTTGTCTAATTCATCTGTTGATACCACACGAACGGGCATCTCCAGTGACTCAGCGAAAGCGAGCGCCTGCTCCATATCGCGCCTTGCCAGACTTGGCGAATCGGCCAGTACGGCGAGCATTTGGTTGCCCAACACGCGATGCGCCGTTGCCGCCAGAAACGCAGAATCCACGCCACCGGAATATGCCACCATCAGTCCGCCGAGTTGCTGCAGACGCAATTTCAGCGCATCGAGTTTCTGCCCTGTGGACGCTTGATTCAGCAGTTTTGCGTCTATAGAAGCGCCGGTTGCCATAGCGCTGATTATATTCCACTATGAAAAAATTCCGCTCACAATTACAAGTGCTTCTTTGCGACTCCCGCAGTTTTTAGTCTCTATCCAAAGAGCAGTCCATCCAGTCCGCATATCAGCTACAATTTTCTTATGCAATTCATCTCGATCTCTCGCCGCCTAGTCGACCTATTTCCGCCTGAAGCTTTTACTGCCGAACGAATTGCGAACGAAGGGCAGCGTGTGCGTGAACTCTACGCCTCCGGTATTCTTCGCCAGATATGGCGTCGCGGAGATGCTCCTGGTGCAGTCATTGTTTGGGAGGCCGAGAATGAAGCCGAGGTCCGCGCAGCCATTGCCAGCCTACCGCTTTTCAAGGCGGGCATGATTGAAACCCTCATGCTTGCGCCGCTTGAGCCATATCCTGGGTTTGGACCTGCAAAATAGCTGAGTCGCGGAGTTGCGGCGTAGAAGATGCCCTGTTTTCCTCAGCTCAAATTGAACTGGCGCGACGTACACTGGAATTTCAATCAAATAGGAGAGGACCAGCCATGCCTTATCCGGCGAACTACCGCTATACCCGCGAACATGAGTGGATTGCGCTCGACGGCACCATCGGAACCATCGGCATAACCGACTACGCGCAAAATTCGCTTGGTGACATTGTCTATGTTGACGCGCCCAAAGTTGGCGACACGGTAACAGCCAACGCAACCTTTGGTTCAGTTGAGAGCGTGAAGGCCGTCAGTGACCTTTATGCGCCAGTCAGCGGCACGGTTACCGCTGTGAACGAGGAGTTGAAAGACTCGCCGGACAAGATTAATGAAGCTCCGCATGAGACCTGGATTATCAAGGTCGAGCTTACCGATCTGGCGCAGTTCAATGCGTTGCTTGATGCCGCTGCCTATGAAGCATTCATCTCGGAAGAGACGGGAAGCTAGCAGTTATGCGCTATCTGCCCAAATCGCCCGCTGAACGCAAGCAGATGCTCGCCGATATCGGCGTCGGTTCCATTGATGATTTATTCGCGGTGATTCCCGAAGAGTATCGGCTAGACCGCGACCTGAACGTGCCACGTCAGTATGCCGAAAGCGAAATCATTGACTACTTTCGCGCGGCAGGAGCAAAAAATGCAACGAACTATGTCAGCTTTCTGGGCGCGGGCGCTTATCGTCACTATCGGCCAGTGATCATCGACTCGCTTGTGCAGCGTGGGGAGTTTCTTACCAGTTACACGCCCTATCAGGCCGAGATAACTCAAGGCACGCTGCAATCTATCTTCGAGTTTCAAACCATGATAGCCGAACTAACTGGCATGGACGTAGCGAATGCCAGTATGTACGACGGTTCAACAGGAGCGGCGGAAGCAGTCATGATGGCGGTTCGGGTTACTGGTCGTCATCAGGCAGTTGTGGCCTCGACCGTTCATCCTGAGTATCGCGAGGTGCTGGTAACTTATACCAAGCATCAGGGACTTCCTGAAACGCTGGTTGGTTACAACGCAAAGACAGGCCGACTCGATCTCGATGCTCTCAAAGAAGCAGTTACAGAAGAAACAGCAGCCGTGTTGGTGCAAAGTCCAAACTTCTTCGGAGTTATCGAAGATATTCCTGCAATTGCAGAGATAGCTCACGCAAAAGGTGCGCTGCTGATTGTTTCGATTGCTGAGGCAATCTCGCTGGGTATTGTTCGCCCGCCGGTTGAGGCGGATATTGTCAGCATGGAGGCGCAATCGTTTGGAGTGGCATTGAGTTATGGCGGGCCGTTCTGCGGAGTTATCGCCGCGAAAGAAAAATATCTACGCCAGATGCCCGGACGACTCGTTGGACAGACAGTCGATAGCAACGGATACCGTGGATTCGTGCTTACTCTTTCGACCAGAGAACAACATATTCGTCGCGAGAAGGCTACTTCGAATATTTGTACGAATCAGGCATTGGTTGCGTTGATGGCAACGATCTTTATAACTGTCTACGGCAAAGAAGGCATTCGCGAGTTAGCAGAGCATAACCTGGCAAAGGCCAGTTATGCTGCGCAATCGCTTGCCGCACTACCAGGAGCAAAACTTCAGTTTGCAGGTGCGCCCCGCTTTCACGAGTTTGTATTGCAGACCGAGGAAGCACCGGCGACCTGGAGCCAGCGGTTGCTCGATAACAAGATCGTTGGCGGACTTGACTTAAGTAAGTGGTATCCCGAACTAGGCAATGCGACTTTGTGGTGTGCTACCGAGATTGTTACCCGTGAGCAGATTGATGCTGCGGCGCTGGGACTGCGTGTGCGTTAAGAAGTTCGAAAGGATTTATTTGTATTATCCTCATGATCTTCGCGCTTTTTCGCGCTGATTTGAATTGGTTTTGTAATAGGGCACGACTTTAGTCGTGCCGCAAGAGGTGCAGAAGGGAGTGGGCTTTAGCCTCTGCCATGTCGATACCGAGTCGTAATGCTAGACCGGAAGATGTACTCTCGCCCGCACGAACGTTTTTTGCCACGACCAAAACTAGCCTGGGACGCTGCCTGCTGCAATCGGAACGAAATGCGGGACTTCTGATCGATGTGCTGCGGTCTCTTGTAACTGCACGCAAATTTCAACTACATGACTTTGTCATAATGCCCGATCATGTGCATCCGCTTTTGACGGTTGAAGACGAGATGACCATAGAGAAAGCAATGCAATTGATTAAAGGTGGCTTTTCGTATCGCTTGAAAAAGGAATTCGATTTTCCAGGTGAAGTGTGGCAACGAGGATTTTCCGAGGTCCAGGTACTCAACAAAGAGAGTCTTCAACAGCATCGGGCCTATATTGCGATGAACCCCGTGAAGGAAGGGTTGGTCGAGTCTTCTGAGCAGTATCCGTTTTGCTTTGAGTTTCTCGCAAAGAGGAAGATGGCAGCGGCTAAAGCCCGGAACGTTGCAATGGAGTCGTTGCGGCACGACTAAAGTCGTGCCCTGTTACAAAGCTGCATCGTGTAAAGAATAGCAATGCAGTACGATGCAGAAAAGATGAGTGAGGCAGAGATGGCAGCATCAGAAGTTTCAGTTCCAGGGGCGAAGAAAGTTCGCCAACATCAGACACAGAACGAGGCTTTGCTCTTCGAGAAATCCTCACCGGGCAAGTACGCTTACAAGTTGCCACCGCTTGATGTCCCTGCTGTGGATGTAGCCTCACTGCTGGGTGAAACTCATCGGATGCAGAGTGCGCAACTCCCAGAGTTGAGCGAGATTGAAATCATTCGCCACTTTACGCGGCTCTCTACGTGGAACTACGCGATTGACTTGGGAATGTATCCGCTTGGTTCGTGCACGATGAAGTACAACCCGCGCGTGAATGAGTTAGTCGCGCGTATTGAAGGTCTTGCCGAGGCGCATCCTTATCGGCCAGATTCTCTGGCGCAGGGGATACTCGATGTTATCGACTTGTTACAGCGCTGCCTGATTGAAATCACTGGAATGGATGCGATTACATTGCAACCAGCGGCGGGAGCGCACGGGGAGTTTACTGGCATTCTATTGGTCCGCGCATGGCATGAGTCCCAAGGAAATCCGCGCCGCAAGATACTGATTCCTGACTCGGCCCATGGTACGAATCCGGCGACTGCGGCTATTTGTGGTTATGAGGTTGAGAATCTCAAGTCAAATGCCGAGGGCGGAATCGACTTAGAGGCACTAACTCGTCAGGTGGACGAAGAGACAGCGGCACTTATGCTGACTAATCCGTCAACTATTGGAGTTTTCGAGAGCCAGATACACAAGATCGCCGACATTTTGCACGCCAAGGGAGCTTTGCTTTACATGGACGGTGCGAATATGAATGCGCTTGTGGGCAAGGTGCGACCAGGCGACTTTGGCGTGGATGTGATGCACCTGAATCTGCATAAAACCTTCTCAACTCCACACGGCGGCGGCGGTCCTGGCTCCGGGCCAGTAGCTTGCAAGGCGTTCTTGGAGCCGTTTCTACCGACTCCGGTACTTGTCGAAAAAGAGAATGGTGCTAAGGGCTGGAGTTATGATCGGCCTAAGTCAGTAGGTCGGGTGCGCGCCTTCTATGGCAATGTTGGAATGTTCATTCGTGCGCTGGCATATATTCTGGCCAACGGACCGGATGGACTGCGCCAGACTACAGAAGATGCCGTTCTCAATGCAAACTATATCCGTGCAAAGCTCGAAGATATTTATGAGTTACCGTATAAGACTGCATCGATGCACGAGGTGGTCTTCAGTGACAAGCGACAGGCGGCCAAGGGCGTAAAGACTGGCGATATGGCCAAGCGGCTGATTGATTACGGCTTCCATCCCTACACGGTAAGCTTTCCGATGATCGTCTCGGGTGCGCTGATGATTGAGCCTACCGAGAGCGAGTCGTTGGAAGAGTTGGAGTTATTCATTGCGGCGATGCGATCCATAGCTCAGGAGGTTGAAGATACACCTGAGTTAGTCAAAACCGCGCCACACTCGACGCGTGTTTCAAGACTCGATGAAGTTACCGCTGCAAGAAAACCCATACTTCGTTGGCGTCCGGCGAAGTAACTCATTGTTGAAACTCGTGCGTTTGCCGCTCCATCCTGATAAGGTGTTTGGCGGGGGATATTTGCGATGCAAAATGGATTGAAAGTTGCCTTTGCGCTGATGATTTCTGCGCTTGTTCCAGGGTGGTCCGCATTAGCTCATGCCGATTCGTTGAGTGTGAAGACCGAGCAGGGTAAGGTGAGCGGCAAGCTGATTAACGCTGGTAAAGTGAAGGCATTTCTAGGTTTGCCCTACGCCGCTGCTCCGGTTGGCGATCTGCGCTGGAAAGCACCGCAGCCCCCGGTCAAGTGGAAAGGTACGCACGATGCGACCAAGTTCGGCGCGCACTGCGCTCAGGGCAGTGTCTTTGCGGATATGATTTTTCTTGATGGCGAGGGAAGCGAGGATTGCCTGTTTCTGAACGTCTACGCGCCAGCCGATGCAAAACCGACAAGCAAGCTGCCGGTGATGTTCTGGATTCACGGTGGTGGTTTTGTGGGCGGGGCCAGTTCGGAGCCGCGTCATAATGGGGATTTTCTGCCTACAAAAGGTGTGGTGCTGGTCACCATCAACTATCGGTTGGGAGTCTTTGGCTTTCTAGCCACTGAGGAATTGGCAAAAGAGGGGAATGGATCAGCAGGGAACTACGGGTTGCTGGATCAGGTAGCTGCGTTGGAGTGGGTCAAGGCCAATATCAAGCAATTTGGCGGCGACCCGGACAATGTGACCATCTTTGGCGAGAGCGCTGGATCGTTTGCCGTGAGCACGCTGATGGCTTCGACGCTGGCCAAAGGGCTGTTTCAGAAGGCCATCGGCGAAAGCGGCAGCGCATTCGGTTCGGGGCTGGGCTATGAACCATTGGCAGATCGTGAAAAGGTAACTGCTGCGTGGCTGAGCACCCTGGGAGTAAGTTCACTGGCTGATTTGCGCGCCATGCCTGCACAGAAGTTACTCGATGCAACAAAAGACGCGCCCTCTGCAATTTTTGTGCCCGTCATAGATGGCAAACTTCTGAACGAGCCAGTGCCCGACACCTATGCTGCCGGAAGACAGGCGCACGTTCCGGTGCTGGCTGGTTGGAATCGCGATGAGGGCAATGGAAGGGGCATGACGGCGGAGAAGTGGAAGAGCTTTGCGACGGAACAGTTCAACGAACGGGCCGAGGAGTTCTTGAAGCTGTATCCGGGCGAGACCGATGAGCAGGCTCAGCGTTCAGCTGCGGATTTCGGCGGCGACCAGTTCATCGCTTTTGGAACCTGGAAGTGGATCGAGGCGCATCGTAAAACTGGAGAGTCGCCGGTCTATCGTTATCACTTTGAACTTGCGGCTTTACCTAGCAAATTCCACAACGAGGTTGCTGCCTTCCACTCTGACGATATTGAGTATGTCTTTGGCACGCTGGATACGCGTCCGGGGTTGACCATTCGGCCTGAAGATCGCAAGTTGAGCGAGCAGATGATGAGCTATTGGACTAACTTCGCCAAGACAGGCGATCCCAACGGACCGGGGCTACCAGCGTGGCCGAAGTACGACAAAGATGACTCAATCATTCATCTCGATAGCACGATCAGCACAGGGCCTGATACGTTGCGCCCTCGTTATGAGTTCCTGCTGAAAGGGATGCCGACGTTTCGGTTCTGAGCAGTTAACCGGCTTTGGCCGGTGGGGTTGGGAAGCAACATGGAGGCGATATTCTGTAGGCGTCCATGCGGGGATTGATCTACGACGGAGGTATCCACATCTATGACGATCTCCGCAGTTTGTACATCCACAACACGTTTTTCGCCATCCCGTTCTACCGGCAAAGAACGAGACGCGGAGTCGGGGAATGACTACTTCGGGGCTAGGTACTATGCGTCTTCGATGGGACGGTTCATGTCGCCCGATCCGTTACCGTGGCCACACTGGCAGAGTGGCAGCAAAGACGATCAGGAGCGCTTTGATCAATTCATCGCTAATCCGCAGAATTTCAACGAGTATATGTACGTCCGAAACAACCCTCTAATTGGCGTTGATTCAGATGGTTTAGACGTATACGTGGTCGCTTACACCACAGGGAATTCCGAAGGCGATGATGCACTCAAGAGAGCTGCTCAAACCAAGAAGGACGAGATCACGTCTTCCAAGGGGTTTGATCCCAAGAAAGACACCGTCATCATGGGTGGAGTGAAGACAAAGGAAGACTTCCAGAATCTTTTGAACTCCGCTGCTAGTGTTTCGGACCAGTTCGGCAAGACTAGCAATGTTTCGTTGTTCTCACACTCCGGCGATCTAGATGGCCCTGTTTTCCATGACGCGGCTGGGCATCCATCGCAGATGACACAAGGCGATATGTCGAATCTCAAAGTGAATTGGTCATCGAACGCTACGGCCTCTTTCTTCGGGTGCCGGAGTGCCGACAACTTTGCTCAAAACTTCGCGAATGCCCAGCACGTAAGAACCTTCGGGTTCCTCGGAGGGGTCGATTTTTCAGGAAAGCCGAACACCGTCTCTAAGTGGTACGTTCTGACCGGACAATTCCAACGCTACATGGTGGATAAGGGCGAGCAAGGGCTGAAAGAAAGGGACCCACAATGAGAGGGAGAAATGCCACGCCGGGCGTGCTGGCTGTCGGCATCGCCCTCATAATGATCGGGGTGTCGTTGACGCTTCGCTCTGAGGCGCAACGCGCAACTGCCGTTCTCATCGCTGCTGGATCGATAGGCTACGCATGGGTCAGGCTCCGTAATTACCTGCAATCCTGGCTTGGGCTAGGTTTACTCGGTACAGGACTCTTGACGTTGGCTATCGCGTGTACATGGTCTGGCCTGAATGTCGTGCGCTTTTGCCTGTATGACCCAGCGATAGTGGGTACCGCCGTCTATTCCACTTGGTACGAAATCGTCTGCACGACGCAAGTGATTCTTCAGTGGTGCGGCGCTGTGCTTGCACTTGCCTTCGTTGTCGTTCTAGCAGTTTTTCCTTTTTGGACGCGTATGCGATCCGCTCGGGAGAACTGAGCCGGTGCAGTGCAGCCAACCGCAAGCCGTCCCTCGGGGCGGCTTGCTTGCGTCCGGGGCCTCCGTCCAATGCCTCAGCACGACCGGCAAAAGCCCTCGCTGCTCCGCATCGGAATTAGGGGGACACATCACCCCAGAATGGATGCTGCACAGTAACCTTCGGTTACTGTGCGGGAACCATCATGGAATGATGCATCTACAGCCACTCGATGCGAAAAATGTGGCGTTTTAAGGTTGCTATGCGGGAACCACTATGGAATCAAGCGGCTAAGAGGAAAAGTCCTTAAATATATGATGTTTACAGGTTACTGAGCGGTAACCATAAGAAAACAAGCGACTAATGATAAAAGTCATCGGGCCGGGGTTGGTTTATGTAAACATCGCGGTCTATGTGCGTAAACGTGTTGAAAACAAAGGGTCGAGGTAAATCGCAATACTGTTCACATAACGCTCACAATCATTACAGTGACGTCGGTTTTGTGCGTGACATCCGCTCCGGGGCAGCGGATCGGAAATTTGCTCATCTTGCGCTTAACTCCTCGATGATTCCGACGGTTAGCTACACGCACAACCTGCTCTTCAATCAACTCGTCAAGTACCTCACGATGCAGTTGCTGCCTGCGCCGAGGGGGGAATAGCAT
>Ga0182030_10024699_pt1 | contig 11015 bp, 10 predicted proteins | sample 812S3MmetaG_FD_121299 | JGI IMG/M metagenome (GOLD analysis project Ga0182030, IMG submission 121299) | Permafrost microbial communities from Stordalen Mire, Sweden - 812S3M metaG (Illumina Assembly) | ecosystem: Environmental > Terrestrial > Soil > Wetlands > Permafrost | place: Sweden... | reverse complement strand
GGCGGTATCGATCGTTTTGAGCGCGCTCCGCGCGACTGGATTATCGGGCTATCGAAATGATGGCGACTTCAGTGTGGTTCGCAATCTGCGAGATATCCTGTCCGCCCCCATCATGATCAACAATGACCGCATCCTCAGCAACCTCGCGGCGTCATCCCTGATGACGGGCGTGCCGAATACACTATTGGATTAGCATATCACGACATGACGATCGACCGGGGAGCCGCCCACGACGGCGCTGCGCAAGCCCGCCAGCGAAGGCTCGAAGAGCTTACTGCGGCACTGTTTCGACCTTTGGGAGTGGACGGCGTTTATGCGCGCACCGAGATCTATGAAGACCTGATTGCGCGACTGTCAGATCTTATAACCAGCATCAGGGAAGCAGAGACCGAAGTTCTTCGATTTCCGCCAGTCATGAGCCGCTCTCAGTTGGAGAAGTCCGGGTATCTCAAGAGCTTCCCCAATTTGCTCGGCTGCGTCTGCGCACTGCATGGCACCGAGACCGAAATTCGCACGGCCGCTTCGCGCTACGAAACGGGGGGCGAATGGACTTCGTCGCTGACAGCAGCAGATCTGGTTCTGAGCCCCGCAGCGTGCTATCCCGTCTACCCGATCGTAGCGCGGCAAGGACCCATCGGCGTGGCTGGTCGGCTTTTCGATGTCTCCTGCGATTGTTTCCGGCATGAGCCATCGCGCCAACTCGACCGACTGCAGTCCTTCCGTATGAGGGAGTACGTCTGCATCGGCTCACCTGACGCCGTCAATCGGTTTGGCGAGCGCTGGATCCCCAAGGCTAAGCAACTCGCTGACAGCCTGGGACTGACTTATGAGATCGCGCCTGCGAGTGACCCGTTCTTCGGTCGCGTCGGACAGGTCATGGCGGTCAGTCAACTGCAGCAATCGCTGAAGTTTGAATTGCTCGTGCCGTTGCCCTCGGAAAGTAGGCTAACTGCGTGCATGAGTTTCAACTATCACCGCGATCACTTTGGCGAAATCTGGGATTTGAGGCTTAGCGATGGACATGTTGCACACACAGGATGTGTAGCGTTCGGCATGGACCGGTTGGCAATCGGCCTGTTTTGGACCCACGGCGTGAACCTGAAAGAGTGGCCGGATGCGGTCCGGCACGTATTATCGATCTAAACTCGCAGGCTGATCCGGTAGCCATGTATGCCGCTTGACCCGCACGCCAAGCGACTGCTGGACATGCTTGCAGTCTCTGCGCCTTCGATCCATGCCCGACTCGGCCCAGTCGAGCGAAGGCGGGCATTTGAGGATCTCATGAAGCTTGGTGGACTACCTGAGCCGATCGGCGATATGGCAAACTTCTCGGCTCCGGGTCCCGCCGGGCCCATTCCATTGCGGGCATATGTGCCGGTTCGAGCGATGATTGAACCCGCGGCGGCACTGGTTTATTTCCATGGCGGAGGATTTGTCGCAGGTAGCCTTGATACTCACGAGAGTCTTTGCCGAGCGCTCGCCAACTCAACCGGCTGTGTAGTTGTATCGGTTGGATACCGGTTGGCGCCAGAGAATCCGTTCCCAGCGGCACTGGACGACGGTTGCGCGGCTGTAACATGGATCCTCGCTCACGCGGCGTCCTTTAGGGTTGATCCGCGTCGGATAGGTCTCGCCGGTGACTCGGCAGGGGCGAATCTCGCGGCAGCAGTCTGTCAGATTCTCCGATACACACCGGGTCCGAAACTCGTGATGCAACTGTTACTGTGCCCGATCTTGGATTTCAGCGCGGAAACCGAGTCACGCAGAACTTTCCGTGCAGGCTATCTATTTGACATGACAGATTTTTTGCAGCAGTTAAAAGAATATCTACCTGTCGGTGCGGATCTCACCGATCCGCGAATTTCGCCTCTGTGCGCGAGGGAGCTGAGCGGATTACCGGTAACCTACATCCACACTGCCGAGTACGATCCAATGCGAGACGAAGGGCTTAGATATGCAGAACGACTCAGAGCCGCCAACATCGAGGTACACTACGTCTGTCACGCCGGTATGATTCATCTGTTTTATGCACTGAGTGGTGCGATTCCGTCAGCTAGCGCCGCAGTGCGACGGATTGCCACACAGATTGCGCCGGCACTAACTGGGGAATATCTCGATGATAGGGCGCATCGAATTTGAAACCCTGCTTCTTAAGTTGTACGCGGCGCGGACTGCGGGAAATCTTGACGGGTTGTGCGAACTGTTTGCGACCCACGCGGTATTTGAAATTTCCGGCGCAGCCAACGCTAAGCCCATCGCTATCAGCGCAACCGGATCCGATGCAATTCGACCGTGGCTCGCGCTTCTGCTTAAGACATTCCGAGTGACCGATCAAGTCGTGGTTACTATTATTATTGATGAATCGAGAGCGGCAGTGCGGTGGCGCGCCAACATTCACTCCAAGATCACAGGTGTAAAAGTGCTAACCGAGCTGGTCGATCTAGTTGAGGTTGAGGACCACCAGATTGTCTCATATACGGAGTTCTTCGTAGGCTCGCCGGTGGAGACAAGTTAGGTGCAACTTCCATTGGAGAACGCAATTAGTCGTTTGTGCGACAGACGCCGGGTCATTTAGAGATGCTGCATTGGAGGTGACAATATTCGTCGGCCGTTGTAGCTGTAAATGATGTGGGAATAGACAGTCCTTTTTTAACTTGCTGGAGCCAATCAAGACCATGCGCATCTACAATCCTCGGCGACGTATTCTCGTCACGGGCGGAGCCGGCTTCCTGGGTTCGCATTTGATCGATCGGTTGCTGGCACGTGGCGATGAGGTTGTCTGCGCTGACAATCTCTTCACTGGCATGAAGCAGAACATAGAGCACGTTCTGGGCCACACGCATTTCGAATTCTTGCGCCACGACGTGACGTTTCCGCTTTTTATCGAGGTAGATCAAATTTACAACCTCGCGTGTCCGGCGAGTCCCATCCACTACCAGCATGACCCCGTTCAAACGACAAAAACGTCGGTGCATGGGGCAATCAATATGCTCGGTCTCGCCAAACGTCTCAAGGCTCGAATTTTCCAGGCGAGTACCAGCGAGGTTTATGGCAATCCTGCGGTACATCCGCAAGCGGAGGCTTACTGGGGAAATGTCAATCCGATCGGGATCAGAAGTTGCTACGACGAGGGAAAGCGTTGCGCCGAGACGCTGTTTTTTGATTATTACCGACAACACCGACTCGACATCCGCGTCGCTCGGATATTTAATACCTACGGCCCCCGGATGCATCCGAATGACGGCAGGGTTGTCAGCAATTTCATAGTCCAGGCGCTGCAAAATCGGGACATTACGCTATTTGGCGACGGGAATCAGACCCGCAGTTTCTGCTATGTCGACGACCTAATTGAGGGTGCCATCCGATTCATGGAACTGGCGGGCGGAACGGAAGGCGCTCCTGGCTTTCCCGGCCCAATCAATCTTGGCAATCCAATCGAGTTCACGATCCGCGGTCTCGCGGAGCAGATTATCCAACTCACCGGAAGCCGTTCCCGGTTGGTATTTCACCCTCTTCCGGCGGACGATCCAACGCAGCGCAAGCCAGATATCTCGCGCGCTCGCGAATACTTAGGTTGGAGTCCGAAAGTGGAACTAGCAGAGGGACTAAAACAAACGATCGCCTACTTTGACGCGCATCTTACCGCAACCGCCTGACTATGGCGGAACGACCGTGACCTCAAAACCCGCCTCGTGCATCTTCATTATGATTCTGTGAGCATGCTGTTGATCAAGTGCTTCAAGACTGAGCTCCAGGGTCGCCGATCTGGCCGTCGCCTCAGTCGATAGTTTTTTGTGGAAGATGTCGAGGACATTTCCGCCTTCCTCCGCGACCACGCGAGTCACTGCTGAAAGCGCTCCGGGCTTGTCAGCGATTGGAATGCGCATAGTAACGATGCGCTGTTCGCGTACCAACTCGCGCATGATGACCGAGGCAAGCAGACGCGGATCGATGTTTCCGCCGGAAAGGATTAAGCCGACATTGCGGCCCTGGAATCGGTCGGGGTATGCGAGAACGGCAGCTAGGCCTGCGGCACCCGCCCCTTCGGTGACCGTCTTCTCATGATTGAGCAACAACCCCACGCCGTGCTCCATCCCGGCCTCGCCCACAAGTACGATCTCATCGACCAGTGCCCGGATAATTTGTTGCGTCAGCGTACCGGCTGACTTTGCGGCGATGCCCTCGCCGATGGTGTCGGCACGGTAGACCGCGCTCTCACCCCGAAGTGCGGCCAGCATGGAGGGATGGCTCACAGCCTGGACGCCAATGATCCGGATGTCGGGTGACAATGCCTTGGCCGCGACGGCGACTCCTGAAATCAAACCCCCGCCGCCAATTTGCACCACGAGAGTATCGAGACCGGGAGTGGAAGAGAGCATTTCAAGCGCCGTGGTTCCTTGACCGGCAATGATAGTCGGGTCGTCATAGGGGTGTATGAAAGTCAAACCTTCGGACGAACTAATCTGCCTGGCGTGTTGGTATGCCTCCTGCAGCGTCTCTCCCAGCAGCACGAGTCGCGCGCCGTGCTCCTGAGTGTGCTCGACCTTGATGAACGGGGTGTGTTGCGCCATTACGATGGTTGCCGGTATGCCCAACCGATGAGCGTGATACGCGACCGCCAGCCCGTGATTGCCGTCCGACACGGCGCATACCCCGCGTTCCCGTTCGGCGCCGGATAGCTGTAGCAGTCGATTCAGCGCACCGCGTTCCTTGAATGAGGCTGTGAACTGCAGATTCTCAAGCTTCAGGAAAATCTTCGCGCCGGTGCGCCCGGACAGCAGGCGCGAAAAGCGCAACGGCGTCGGCGACAAATGCTCTGCAAGTCGGACCTGAGCGGCTCGAATGTCCGAGACACTGACGCACAGACTCATGGTCGCTCTCCCGAATTGGATCCGCCGGAGCGCATGTACGTGAGTGTACGGGCCTTCGGGAAGCTCTACACCGAGGCGGCCGCGCAATAGCTTCCCTAGAGGCTACTTCACGATATTACATCCCCGAGCGGCGACGGCTCGGCCAGCGGATCCAGAGACATGGCGGGCCGCGCGGTAGGGACCGACGCCATCTCACAATGCGCCTGCGGCGCTTTGGTAAAGCGCGAGCCGCTGCCCTGCAATCGCTCTTAATCTTAATCGATCTATAGAATCGTCGCGTCAAGCAGGGGCGAGAGGCCGCAAAGGAACCTCGCTGAACATGCGCTTTCCAAGTGCGATCGCAGGTGCCTCCACGAATCGATAGAGAATCACCGATGCGATCAACGTCAACGCGACCGTGAGAAACAGGGTCACGAATAACATGGGCCACAGGCCGAGCGCAAACCGCCTTATGCAGACAAAAACGACAGTATGAATGATGGGTTCATGTATGAGATAGGTCGAGTAAGACCGGATACCGAGATAGTGAGCAAGGTTCGAGTTGAAGGCGGCGTTAAACGCACGGGCAGCCAGTTTGCCCGTGTCAAAGGGCGCGCGAGCGGTACGCAGCCACACAACGAATCCCGCCCAGAATATGAAAGGCACCAGCTTGTGGCTCATCACGCAGAAACCAAGGGCGACGATCATCGCCGCCAACGGATAGGTTTTGAACTCCGGCAATTTCGTGAATACCAGCCGAGTCGCGATACCGATTGCGAAATACAAACCGGCGCCCGGCAGGAAGCTCGGATCAAAAAACTGACCCAGCCAGTCTTGCTGGTACGCGCCATACGCGGCGAGCGTCGCCAACGCGACAATTACTTGGCCCTTTCGCGTACGCAAGGCAACCAGAACTAGTGGTGCAACCAGATAAAACTGCCATTCGAGCGATAGGCTCCATGCGGGACCCAAAAACATATACGATGACGCGGGAAGGATGTGGTTCGAGATTGCCCCGTGAAGCAATGTTAAATGTGCGGCCAAATGCCGGAGGAAATCACCATTGTTGAGACTGCCGAGTTCAAGAGCGAAAAGCTCGGGCTGCGGCACGATTGCGCCCGAGGGAGGATCGGCAAAGGCCTGAATGTTTAAAAACGTTGCCCCTATCCCCAAGCATAAGCAGATGAAGTAGATCGGATAGATGCGCAGAAGCCGCCGCGAGATGTAGGGTAGATAGTTTTCGTGCTTCTCCAGCAGCAAATGCGTGATAACGAAACCGCTGATGATGATGAATATGCACACGGCGTGCACACTGCAGGTCTCAAGTTTCTCGATCAGAGGCCACTTTCTATCTGCACCGGTGTGCAGCATCACGTGCGCGAGGACGACGACCCATGCGAGCCAGGCACGTAATCCATCAATGCTTCGAAAGTGCTTCACGCTTGGGATTCTCCGAATCGAATTGACATAGAGTAAAAGATAATCTTTCGAGACGCACAGATGGAGAGCACGACGCGTGACATAATGTGGATGTAAAGGATCTCAAGGGACTTGGACTGACACCGGTTTAGTTGACGATCATATCGCCGGACTTCTTATCCGCTTCAATTGCCGCGAGTGCTCCTGAGCTGACGCAGCTCCAGCCACACAGCTACGGCTAGCTTAGGAGTTGACGCACGTCGCGCGCATTTCAGGATTTAGGGGTCGGTCCCACCAGATCCGGTCCGCAGCAGGTCGAAATGTACGCTGGCGGGAAATGGCCGAACTGCGGTAGTCTGAGTCCGTTCATTGCAACGGCGATCAAGTATCCGTCCAACCGCGCAATTCAGGGGTGAAGGTTTACGCGCTCGCTATAGTGATGAGCGGCCGATGGAAAAGGCAGTAGCAAAGGAAAGCGATGGACCTTATTAGCGTCGTAATGCCAACGCATAACGCGGCAAAGTGGGTCATCGATACGATCGATAACTTAGCCGCTCAATCTTACCGACATTTTGAACTCATCATTGTGGACGATGGTTCGCAAGACGAGACAGTGTCGCTCGTGCGTAACAAGTTGGCGCAGAGTTTCAAGAACGCCTGGAAGATCATTGAAATCGGCAGCAATCGCGGCCCGAGCGCGGCCCGAAACGTTGGGCTGCGTGCGGCGCAAGGTGAATGGGTTCAGTTTCTCGACAGCGATGATTTCATGGCGCCATCGAAATTCGAGCTCCAGATGGCCCATTGCGCACGCGCTTCAGCGGACGTTTCTGCGGTCTATTCGCCTTGGCGACAGTGCTACATCGACGCCGGGAAGGTAACCTTCCTGGGTCAGCTGTCCCAACCCAACATGGAGGGACGCGCGCCGATCATGTGTCTAGTTGGTAACGATCGCCCCTTGCATGCGGCTGGACTCGCTCGCCGATCCGTGCTCGAGCAGATGGGCGGCTGGGATGAGACGTTGCGATTTTGGGAGTGCGAAGAGGTAACATTTCGCCTCGCCCGGGTCGGCAGAATTGAATCCGTACCGTCGACATCGCCCCTGTATTTCTGGCGGCAGCATCGTGATAAGGCTTATCTTGGCGACGCGGAGGCGCGCTACCACACGACACCTGTCGCGATGAGTTGGATCGATCAAATACTGAAGGGCCTTGATCATAAGTCACTTGAGGAGTCAGGGTTATCCGTTCGAGATCGCCAGGATATACTCAACTACAGCTCTCATTGGGCGCGACAACTTTTTCGCTTAGACCGGACAGCATTCCGCGAGTACCTCGCTCGGGCCAGAAAGCTTGATCCGAACCTTGCGCCTGCCTACCCGGCAGTGATTTCAGTCGTCTCCCGGCATGTCGGCTACGAGGCGGCTGAGGCGATTGCAGACTTCGGCCGCATCCCGAGAGATTATTTTCGCAAGCTCCTGCGGGGAAAGCGCGCACCTCACGGGGTTACACGCGACTGACTCGCTCGGCGGGGGCGCTCATTCGCAGACAGCCGATAGTTATCCGGAGGGCCGGCGCAGGGCCGCTAGGGTCGGCTGCTCCGCCGCCATGCCGATGGGCGCGCCCAGGCTCGCCGGAGAATGGCATCCAAAGTGCGATCGTGACTGAATCGCTCACCGAAGATGCGCTGAACCACGAACGGTTCATCCTCACGCAGTCCGTCTGTGTCGAAGAATAATCCTATGAACTCGTGCTGGTTACGAAGCTGAGCAAGCCAATACCTGTCCAGCCCGCCACCGAAATAGGGAAAGGCGAAGGGAACGGTAGACTGACCCGTGATCTCGCGAACGATGCGGCAGGACTCAACGATCTCATGCTCAGCCTCGGCCCGCGGCAGGTCCTGGAGGCGACGATGGCTGCAACTGTGCGCGCCGATCGAAAACCCGTCCGCATGTAACTGGCGTATCTGTTCAGTCGTGAGATAGGGTTGCGTTTTCCTCAGGTAGCTCTGAGAGTCGACGCCGAGGCGCGCAAGCAAGCGACCAACCAGCCCCTCCTCGCTCGCGGGCACTTGCAACAACCAGCGCAACAACGGCAGTAGGCGAGGGTCCAACTCTAGGCCAAGATCGGCGACTTCGAGCGGAAGTGTCGCGGCCTGCGGCAAAACAGTATCCGGTGTCCGTCGCAACGCCGCGCTGAGCGCCAATTCAGCCGTGATCGATTCGACCTGCTCGAAGGGCATCTGCAGTATCGCCTGGATGCAAAGCGACGCCGCGCTCTCTCGGAAAATCACTCGATTGTCGATCAGATCGGTAATTACGAAGAAGACGCAGCTCAATCCATGCTGCCGCAACAGCGGCGCCACCACGGTTGCGCACTCGGCGAAGCCGTCGTCGAACGTCAGAATCACCGAGTTGTCTAGGATCCGGCTCGTCGAGGCTCGCCGTTGAACGAGCTGCTCGTAGGTAAGAAATTCGAAACGGTCGCGTAAGTAATACAGATCTGCCTCAAACGTTGCCGTGTCTAGGACGCGATAGTGTTTTATGTGCGAGACAGGGCAATCAGAAACGATGTGATAACAGAATCCCAATTCGCTCTTCGGGACCAATTTGCGCCATAGCATCACAGGTGCGATATGCAGGACCTGACGGGCAGTCTTGTGCGCCGAGCGAGCGAGGGAAATCATCTCTCCAGCCGAACCCATTTGGCTTTTGAAGTCATCACTATATTCAAAGTCGCCTCCCGCTACTGCCTAGTCCGACCCGCTTCAGCGCCGCAATGAGCCAGAGCGCGGGGCCCAACACAGTAAGCACGGCGAATGGGACGTACTCAGCCGGGTGCCGGGCTGTTCCCTTATGCAGCGGCGTCAGGAAATCGAGGGCAAAGGCAAAGGCAATATAGTTCATTCCGATGTTTCGCAAAATCCACCAACCCATAGATCCAATGACTCGACTGAAACGCTCGATCGAGAATAGCGCCAGCAGGTATGTCCATAACACTCCCATGCCAAAGATGGCGAAGATCTTGACCGGCGGCGCTGAGCCGATCCAACAGAGCCAGCCGACGAGCCCAAGATGGACCGTAAGTACGGAAGCAAACGCTAAACCGAGTTCTCGCGCTCGACGCTTTACGGGCTGAAAAGTGGGTCCGAACAGCGTCACCAAAGCGCCTCCGACGTAGCTCGGCCAAAACAACAAGAGCGCCAAGCGCGCAGTCACCTGCAGAGCGGCTCCAGTGCCTATTTTGCCAACGCCCAAGTGAGCAAGAACGCTAACAGCCAAGGCGGTGGCTGCAGTGGCGGCCACACCCATGCAAATTGGAGCGCTTGGGCTTGTCGTCATAGACTGGGGTCCTGACGAAGCGCCGGAGAATGGAAACCCGGTGTGGATGTGTTTCATCATGTCAGTAGTTCAATTTATAGAGACCCGACGTATATTGAGCCGCTGAGCCCCTCTACGACGCGCCCATCGTACTCAGCCAGTTGCGGTAGAAGCGGACGGCACCGTACCGCCAGGAGTGGCTGGGCATGAGGTGCTCCGGGAGAAAGGGAAAGGCTAGCGGTTCCGCCTTTCCGTTGATAAGTACTTGCTCCCGAAACGCTTCCAGCCGTTGGCGCGCGTCCTCTCCAAAATAATTCCGTGGCATGGACGGATAACAGTCAGAGTGACCTTCCAGGAATCGGCGCACGTCCCGCCGGAACTCCTTCAGCAGCGCTGCGCTGTCATACTCCGGGTGGCCCTGCAGTAACACCATCTGACTCTGCCGTTGGCGCACGAAGATATTGACACCTGTGTCGCTCGAAACGCTCAGCGGAAGGTATCCGGCATCGCCGAGGGCGTCCACGCACAATTCATTCCATCGAGACTGGGGTGTAAGCAGCGGCGCCTCAAGTCCTTCGGTCAACGCATGAGGCGCCACCGAGTGCTCGAAGACACCGCAGCACTTGCTGTCCAGTCGCACGCGCCGGATGCTGTCGAGGTGTTCCACGGCGGCATGCGCGGCCAGGCAGGACCAGATCGACGAGCGTGTGTGGCTTTCCGCCCAATCCACGATGCTGCAGAGTCTTGCCCAATACGGTTCCTGGCTCAACATCGCCGCGCGCGGCTCCGCCCCGGTAACGATCAGCCCCTCCAGCGGCTCGTCAAACAGGGCATCGATTGGCCAGTAGTCGCGCTCGAGACGTTCACGAACCTCCAGGGCGCGCGGGACTTCCGGCAGGCAGAAGAGGCGCAGTGAGATGTAGTCGTCGGCAGCCGCGGCTTGGAGCAGCGTAGTGAACTGCGCTTCCGTCGCATTCAAGGCTGCGTCCGGCATGTTATTGATCAGCCCGATGCGGATTGGCCTGATGCGGCGCGCGCGATCTGCGGCATGACCGCGGATGAGATGCTCTCTTGGCTCGATGAGAAGTGGCACAGATAAGGTATCGTACTCTACGCGCAGCCGAGTCCGAGATTCCGACTCTTACCAATAGAGTATGTGCGCGACATGGAATTAGAGCGTCCTCTGCAAGAGCAGTGTTGAACGCGGCGAAACGGCCGCGGAGTGCCACCCGCTCTCGATTGTCTATGCGGGTGCCAGTCAGCTCCGGGCTGATGATCGCTCTCAGTAGGCCTTGCGATGCAGGAAAACGATGGCGGCGGTCTTCAGGATGATCCGCATGTCCAGCCAAAGCGTCCAATTGCGCAGGTAGTCGAGGTCGAACTCGACGCGCTGGCGCATCTGCTCGACAGTGCGCGTCTCACCGCGCAGG
>Ga0182030_10024697_pt1 | contig 11016 bp, 11 predicted proteins | sample 812S3MmetaG_FD_121299 | JGI IMG/M metagenome (GOLD analysis project Ga0182030, IMG submission 121299) | Permafrost microbial communities from Stordalen Mire, Sweden - 812S3M metaG (Illumina Assembly) | ecosystem: Environmental > Terrestrial > Soil > Wetlands > Permafrost | place: Sweden... | reverse complement strand
TCTGGAATGCCATGGTGTCGTACCAGCTCACGAAGCACGCATCACTGCAGCTGAATGGCTTGAATCTGTTCAACCGGTACTATTTCAGCGCGCCGTACTACACGAGTGTGTCGGAAAACCATGTCATCCCCGGTGCCGGACGCAGCGCCACGCTGTCCATCAACGTGAACCTTTAAGATCCATGCTGGTGCAGATCGCCGCCGTGCTCACGACGGAGGAGTTGCAAGCGGTGCGGGGACACCTCAGCCGCGCCGCCTGGGCCGATGGCCGACTGACGGCCGGGTACCAGTCAGCGCAGGTGAAGGCAAACCTGCAGGTGCCACAGTCGGATCCTGAGGCACAGGAGGCAAGCCGCCGCATCCTCGCGGCCCTGGAACGCAACGCGACCTTCGTCAGCGCCAGCTTGCCCCACCATGTCTACCCGCCCCTCTTCAATCGCTACACCACCGGCATGGGGTTCGGCGATCACATCGACAACGCCGTGCGGCAGATCCCCGGGACCCCGCACCGGTTGCGCACCGACCTGTCGGCCACATTGTTCCTGAGCGCGCCTGAGGAGTACGACGGCGGTGAACTCGTCATCGATGATCTGTACGGCACGCATTCGGTCAAAATTGCTGCCGGGGATATGGTGGTCTATCCGTCGAGCAGTCTGCATCGCGTGCAACCGGTCACCCGCGGGGCGCGCGACGCGGCCTTTTTCTGGATCCAGAGCATGGTGCGTGACGAGGGCGCACGCGCCGTGCTCTACGAGTTGGACCGGTCCATTCGCGACCTCACCTCCCACGGCGCCGATGCGCGCAGCCTGCTGCGCCTGACCGGCTGTTATCACAATCTGATCCGGCGCTGGGCGGAGCTGTAACCGGCATGGCCCTGACACGGGCGCAATTCACGCAGGCCCACGCCGCCGAAGAGCGCCAGCAGGGCCTGGCGCATCTGCAGCACTTGAGCTATCGCGAGCTGCAGGACCTGCTGACCGATCCGCAGCAGGCGGCGCCGTGGATCCGCAGTGCTGCGGATTGCGGAGTCGCCGCCGCGCAGTTGCGATGGGGACGAATGCTGCTGGCAGGCACGGGCGTCGCGCCGGACGCCGGGGCCGCCCTCGCCTGGTTTGAGCGCGCGGCGCGGCAAGGAGACGCCGAAGCCGTGAACATGGTGGGCCGCTGTCTCGAGAACGGCTGGGGCACGGCCGTGGATCTGGTGCGCGCCGCCGCGCAGTATCAATTGTCTGCGCAGCGTGCCTACGACTGGGGCGAATATAACTTCGGCAATATGCTGTTCGATGGTCGTGGCGTGGCCTGTGACCGCAGGCTGGCCGTGCATTGGTATCGCCGTGCGGCTGCCCAAGGCCATGCTCGTGCGATGAACCTGCTGGGTCGCTGCCTGGAGCAAGGCTGGGGCTGCGCGGCGGATCCGCACGCCGCAGCGGCATGGTACCAACGCTCCGCCGAGAGCGGCTATTTCCGTGGCCAGTTCAATTTTGCCGCGGTGCTCGCCGAGCACGGCCACGCCGCCGCGGCAGCAATCTGGTATCGAAAGGCCGCCGGCGGCGGGGATCGCGCCATCCGGCGCTGCATCGTGTCCGCACTCATCAACGCCTCGCATCCGGACCTGTGTGCCGCCCGCAGCGAGATCCTCGCCAGCTGCCGCTGACCCGAGCGCGCCTCCTTGAACCTACCGCAGACCTCCTGCGGTCAGGATGGTCTCGCCCGAGATCCAACCCGAGTCGTCCGAGGCCAGGAATACGGCCACTTTGGCGACATCGTCGGGCTGACCAACGCGACCCAGCGGAGTCTGGGAGATGACCTGCTTTTCGAAATCGCTGCCGATGATTCCTTGCGTGCGGGTGCCCTCGGTCTCGATGACACCCGGGTTGATGGCGTTGACACGGATCCTGCGCCCACCGAGCTCCTTGGCGAGGACCCGGGTGATGGTATCCACCGCCGCCTTGGTGGCAGCGTAGACACTCGAGCCGGGAAGGTTCAGCTGCGAGACCACCGAGGAAATGTTGATGATGCTGCCGCCCTTCGGGCCCATGTGCCTGGCGGTTTCCCGCGTCACCTGCAGCAACCCGAGCACATTGGTGTCGAATTGACGGTGGAAGAAGGCCGGTGTGACCTCTTCCAGCGGCGCGAATTCATAGACACCGGCATTGTTGACCAGAATGTCCGGCGCACCGAACGCCGCGATGGTCTGCGCAACCAGTCGCTGCACGTCTTCCGTTTTCGCGACATCGGCCTGCACAGCGAGCGCCTTGCCGCCGGCGGCGGTGATCTGCGCCACCACGGCCTCGGCGCCTGCGCGCGAACCTGCATAGTTCACGATCACCGCGGCGCCTGCCGCCGCCAGCTGCCGCGCGATTTCCGCGCCGATGCCCTTGGATGCGCCCGTGACGATGGCCACCCGTCCGTCAATTTTGCTCATGATCCTGCTCCGGTCCTCAGCCTCGCGGCTTTGTTCGTAAGTTCACGTTTTGTGAACCATTGGACAAAGGTTATACTCGCCAGCGTACCTGGCGTCAATGCACCCGCCGGGCCACACTCAAGGTTGTAACCGACATGCGGCCGCTGTATCACCCATCATTGGACGACATCACTGTTGAGGGCATATTGCATGCGCTCGGCGATCCGGTGCGGGCGCATATCCTGGCGAAAATCCTGCGCGCTGATGGTGCAAAGACCTGCTCCGCGTTCCTCGAGATCAGCGATCGGCCTATTCCCAAGTCCACGCTTTCCCAGCACTTCAAGGCCTTACGCGAGGCGGGGCTCATCCGCAGCGAGCGCAAGGGGGTGGAACTGCACAACACCTCCCGCTGCCAGGAGATCTCCGCCCGTTTCGGTCCCCTGCTCAATGCCGTGCTGCAGGCACACCAGGCCCAGGAGCAGCGGCGCGGCGGCGCCCACAAGGCGCGCCGCTTCAAACGCACCTGACGGCGCACCGCAGTGCCTGTGATGGTATGGCACGGGCACCCGGCCTATGATGGCGCCCTTGTTTTGCTTCACAGGGGGATCGTTATGCGTGCATCAACGTTCGTGGCCGCAGCGCTGGTGGCTGCGCCGTTCTTCGGCTCCGCGCTGCTGGCGGCCGACAAGATTTCCAAGCCGATCGCCGCGGCGGTGGCGGACTCTACCCGTCCGCAGGCGGATACCGATCGGGACGCCGCGCGCAAGCCTGCCGAAATGCTGGCCTTCGCCGGCATCAAGCCCGGCGAGAAGATCATCGAGCTGCTGCCCGGCGGCGGCTACTTCACCCGGTTGCTGAGTGTGACGGTGGGCCCCAAGGGTCACATCTACGCACTGGGCTTTCCGCCGCGACCGGCCCCGGCCGGCAGCAGCGCACCCCCCATGCCGAACCCGCTGGACGTGCTTGCCCAGGATCCGCACTACCCCAACATCACCGTGATGACCATCGCGGCGATTAACTCAGACCCGCCCACCGTACCGACCGGGGCGGATCTGGTGTGGACCTCGGACAACTACCACGACCTGCACAATGGTCCCAACGCGGACATTGCGGCCTTCAACAAGCATGTGTTTTCGGTATTGAAGTCCGGCGGCGTGTACCTGATCATCGATCACGCTGCGGCCGCCGGCCATGGTACGAGTGACACCAGCACCCTGCACCGGATCGATCCGGAGGCGGTCAAGACGGAAGTGGAGGCTGCCGGTTTCAAGCTGGCGGGCAGCAGCGATGCGGCGCACAACCCCGATGATCCGCACACGGCGGGAGTGCGCGACGCCTCGATCCGTTTCCATACCGACGAGTTCGCGCTGAAATTCGTCAAACCTTAGAGTCAAGGGGCCCGGGTCAGGCCGTTCCTGCCCGGGCTCTCCTCTGCCGCCAATCAGCGCGCTGCGGTTCAGCCCGTCACCTGCGCCACGATATACAGCAGCACCGCACCCGCAATCGTCATGACGGTGGTCAACTGGCGCGGATGTGCGTGATGACTTTCGGGCAGCAGGTCGCTGCCGCCAACATAAAGGAAGAACCCCGAGAATAGTGCCAGGATCATGGCGAGGCCCTGGGTGGGTATCGTCAGTGCCATGCTGGTGATGGCCCCGACCACCGGCGCCACGGCGTCAACCACCAGCCACTTGAGGGCGCCGCGGCGATCCCCGCCATTGCGCAACACCACGCTCACCGTGTTCAGGCCGTCAGAAAAATCATGCGCCAGCACCGCCACGGCAACGGCGATCCCGACCGCCCGGCTGGCCTGGAAGCCAATGCCGATGGCAAAGCCATCCAGGAAGCTATGAATGGCGAAGCTGCCCGCCGCCGCCCAGGCGCGTCGCGCATCGGGTCGACCCAGGGATTTGCTGGCATGTCCGGGCAGCGAGCGATCCAGCAGCAGGTACAGCAGGAAGCCAAGCCCCGCCATTGCCACAACGGTGCGCGGCGTAATCGCAGCATGCGGACCGGCGCTCGCCGCCAGTTCCACCGCTTCGGGCAGCAGATCGAAAAAGGCCACGCCAATCACGGCGCCGGCGCTGAACGCCAGGATCAGATGCAGGCGGTCGCGCAGCGAGATTCCGACCCATCCGCCGACCAGGGTGGCCAGGCAGGTTGCCACGGCGACGGGAAGAACCAGAATATTTTGCACGGCGGTTACAGACCCCGGTAGGCCACCAGCGGTGCCACATCCGGCGGTCGGCCGTAGAAGTCGATGAACATCGCCTGCGGATCAAGGCTGCGTCCGCGCGACAGGACCTTGCTGCGCAGGTTCTCGCCATTGGCGCGCCGCAGCCCGCCGTTTCGGATAAACCATTCGCCCGCATCACGCGCCAGGACCTCGCTCCAGATATAGGCGTAGTAGCCGGCGGAATATCCGCCCGAAAACACGTGGGCGAAATACGCCGTGTGATAACGGGGCGGCACCAGTGCCGGGTCAATACCATGACGCGCGAGCACCGCGGCTTCAAAACGCGCCGGATCCTGCGCCTGGCCCGCCTCCTCCGACCCGAGCGCGTGCCAGGCCTGATCGATGAGTGCGGCTGCCAGGTATTCGGTGGTCGCATAGCCTTGATCGAAAGTCTGCGCCGCGAGGATCTTGGCTAACAGTACCGCGGGCATGGGCTCACCGGTGCGATGGTGGCGCGCGAAGTTCGCGAGTACCTTGGGGTCCCGCGCCCACATTTCATTGAACTGCGACGGGAACTCCACGAAATCACGCGGCACATTGGTCCCCTGCAACAAAGGGTAGTGCACATTTGACAGCATGCCATGCAGCGCGTGTCCGAACTCGTGGAAGAGCGTCGTGACTTCCTCGAAGGTGAGCAATGCCGGCCCGCCATCCTGCGGCTTGGGCACGTTCAGATTGTTGACGACCACGGGTTTCATTCCCAGCAGTCGTGCCTGACGCACGAAATTACTCATCCACGCGCCGCCCTGCTTGGTCTCGCGGGCGAAGTAGTCCCCGAGAAACAGCGCCAGGGGCGCCCCGTCCGCATCGAAGACTTCGAAAATGCGCACGTCCGGGTGATACACCGGCAGCTCCGGGCGTTCCTTGAACGTCAGTCCATACAGCTCCTGCGCGGCATAGAACACCCCGTCCTGCAGAACCCGGTTCAGTTCGAAATAGGGTGCAACTTGTGCGCGATCGAAGTCGAAGCGCGCCCGGCGCAGACGCTCGGCGTAAAACGGCCAATCCCAGGGTGCCAGCGCAAAGCGCTCGAAGCCCGCCTCGCGTGCGTGCGCATCGACCAATTGCTGCAGATCGTGTGCATCCTCCCGCGCCCGTGCCAGGGCGGCCGGCAGCAGCGCGGTCAGAATGCGGCTGACCGCCGCCGGGCTGCCCGCCGATTCGTCCGCCAGCTGATAGGTCGCATGATTGCTGTAGCCCAGCAGCGCGGCCCGCTCGGCACGCAGCGCGACCAGCTGCTGCACGATGCGGGTGTTGTCCGCCGCACCATCGCGGCCGCGGGCGGTCGAGGCCTTGAACAGGCGCTCACGCAGCGCCCGATTTGACAGTTGCGCCAGCAGCGGCTGCGTGGTGGTGTTGTGCAAAGTGAGCAACCATTTGCCCGCAAGCCCGCGGGCCGCCGCGGCCGCGGCCGCCGCGCCGATCTGCTCGGCGGCCAGGCCCTCCAGTTCGGCGGCGCTGTCGACCAGTACCGCGCCGTCGGCGGTTGCCTTGAGTACGTTTTGCTTGAACTGCGTCGTCAGGCTTGAGATCTGCGAGTTGATGGCCTTCAGCTGCGATTTATCCGCATCGCCCAGGCGCGCCCCGGCACGCACGAACTGGGCGTGGTAGCGCTCCACCAACTGTACTGCCTCCGGCTCCAGCGTCAGTTCCGGACACCGCTCATACAGCGCGTTCACTCGCGCAAACAGCTTTGAATCCAGCGCAATCGCATCCTCGTGCGCAGCGAGCAGGGGCGCCAGCTCGGACTCCAGCTGCTGCATTACATCGTTGGTATTCGAAGCGTTGAGGTTGAAGAACACCGCCATCGCCCGATCGAGCTGCTGTCCCGCCCGCTCCAGGGCCACGATGGTGTTGTCAAAGCTGGGCGCGGCATCCTGCGCGGTGATCGCGGCCACCTCGCGCAGCTGCGCAGCCATTCCCTGGGTGAATGCCTCCCGGTAGTGCTGATCGTCAACTCGGTCAAAAGGTGGCAGTTGGTACGGCAGAGTGCTGGCTTGCAGCAGGGGATTGGCGTGCATGAATCTCGATGCGATACGGCTTGAGCGGTAATGGCCGCCATTTTTACAGGGTACGGCGGCGCTGCCTAGCGGCATTCGACCACTATCTGTCCAGACTCCCGGGAATTGGCGTATTTCGCTACACTTGCCCCTCTCCACGGATTTCATTACTCATGAGCATTCAAAAAGATTCAGTTGTCACGCTTCATTACACCCTGAAGGACGATGCCGGAGAGGTCATTGACAGTTCCGACGGCGGCGAGCCGCTGGCCTACCTGCATGGTCATGGAAATCTCGTTGCCGGCCTGGAGCGCGAGCTGACGGGCAAGGTCGCCGGCGACAAGCTGAACGTGAAGGTCACGCCGGCCGATGGTTACGGCGAGCATGACGCGGCGATGGTGCAGCGCGTACCGCGCCGCCAGCTAATGGGAATACCGAAGATCTACGTGGGCATGAAACTGCATGCGCAGACCCAGGAGGGCCCGCGCGAGGTCACCGTCACCCACGTCGTGGGCGATACGGTCACGATCGATGCCAATCATCCCCTGGCGGGCAAGAACCTGAACTTTGACATCGACATCACGGCTGTCCGCGATGCCACGGCGGAGGAGCTGGAGCACGGTCATGTGCACGGCGCACATGGGCATCACCACTAGCCCCTACTGACCCGGCGAGTCCTGCGCCCGGCCCTTCCATTGGCCGCCCCGGCCCCGCCGGTACTGCCATGCCGAATATACGGTCGCCGCGGCGTAAAACGCCGCGGCGGCCGGCAGGCTGAGCGTCCACAGGGGATTCAGGCGGTAGAAGCGCACCATGGGTGCGTAGCACAGGCTCATGATGGCCCAGGCGCTCACGCCGCAGACCACGCCCGTGCGGCTGCCGCTGAACAGCAGCAGTGGCGGCATGAGATAGGTCACCACCAGGCCCAGCAGCGTGCCGATCAGCAGCACCCAGGAATGTCGCAGCTGATTGAAGGCGGTGCGCGAGATCATGCGGCCGATCTCGCGCAACGATCCATAGGGGCGCAGGCTGCGCGCCGCACGGGTCAGGCCCAGGCAGACCCGGCCTCCCGAGCCCTTGACGGATCGCGCCAGGGCGCAGTCATCGATGATCTGGGAACGGATGGCGGCCAGCCCACCGCTGCGTGCCAACGCCTGCGGGCGTACCAGCATGCACCCCCCGGCTGCGCCGGCGGTGGCCGCACCCCGCCGGGCAATCCAGGCCGGTGGATAAAGCTTCAGAAAGAAGAACACGAACGCCGGAATCAGCCAGCGCTCAGCCATGTTGCTGACCATGAGCAGGACCATCGAAGACAGCAGATCGGCGTCCAGGCGCCTGGCATTGGCTACCAGCCGCGCGACATTGTCCGGCCCGTGGTGGATATCCGCGTCGGTGAACAGCAGGTACTCAGGCTGCAGGCCTGCCGCAACCGTCACGCCCTGCGCCATCGCGCCGACCTTGCCGCTCCAGCCCGGATCCGGCCCCGAACCGCGCAGTATGGTGACGCGTGTCGCCGCGCCAAGCCGCACGGCGGTGTCGCGCACCACTTCGGCAGTGCCATCGGTGCTGGCGTCATCGACGACGACGATGTGCAGCTCACCGGCAAAGCGCTGCAGGAGCAATGACTGCACGGCAAGCCCGACCACGTCGGCCTCATTGCGGGCCGGAATGACGGCGACGACCCGGGCGATCGCACCTGCTGCGGCGGCGTCGGTCGACAACAGGCGCCCGACGCGCCAGAAGCCGCCGCGGGCAAGCAGCAGATACAGCCAGATCAGGACCGGCAGCAACGCCAGGTAGAGCATTCAGTCTTAAGCGCCGGTGGCCGGCGCGCGACTTCAGATGGCCGAAGCGCTGGGCAGAGCGCCGACGGCACCGGCATCTGCGACAGCCTGGGCTTGCGGACTGGTCTCATCGGGGCGCATTTTCAGGAACAGCAGCGCGAATGCGGCAATCACCGACCCCATCGCCATGACGGCGGCCACCACTGGCACCGGATGGCCGGCCTGGAACAGCAGACCCGCCACCCAGGGCGCCAGGGCCGCGCCGCCGCGACCTACGCCGATTGCCCAACCGGTGCCGAACGCGCGTACGTGAGTGGGAAATGCCCGCGCGAAAATCGCATACATGCCAACAATGCCGGCGTTACCAAAAAATCCGGCGCCCGCGCACAGCAGCGACAGCCGGGCAAGGTTCGCCGGGCTGTGGCCGAAAATGATTACCCCGACCGTGGCCAGCACCATGGTGGTGATGGTCAGCGGTTTCAGCGGCAGCTTCTGCGTGAGCACACCAAACAAAGCGCCGCCCGCGGCGCCACCCACATTGGCCCAGGTCAGCACGCCCGCGGCGGATGAATCCGGGAAACCCATGGTATGGATGATGTTGGGTACCCATTTCAGGATGAAATAGAACGTGGTCACATGGAAGAAGTACGCGAGCGTGAGGATGATCGTCGTTCCGACCAGCGCGGGCGCAAAGATATCGGCAATCGAACCCTTGGCCACATTGACCATCTGCGGGGGCAGGCTGTCGATGGCCGCATAGCCCATGCGTTTCATGGCGTGATTGATGCGGGTCAGGGCCCCGGTGGGCTGTTTGCGCGCCAGCCAGTGCACCGATTCTGGAACCAGGAACCACACCAGCGGGATCAGCGTGGCGGTGAAGGCCGAACCGAAATAGAACACCGAACGCCAGTCATACGTTTTCAGAAGCTGTCCGACAATGACCCCACCGAATACGGCGCCGAGCGGGTAGCCAATGGACATGAATGACACACAGGCGTCGCGCCGCCGGGCGTTGGCAAACTCAGCCGTGATCGCGTTCACTGCAGCCAGGACGCCGCCAATTCCCAGTCCGGTCAGCACCCGCCATAACGACAGGTCGTAAACCCCGGACGCGTGGGTCGCCATGAGCATGCCGACTGTCATGAGGACCAGGCAGCCAAGCACCGTCGGGCGGCGACCGATGCGGTCGGCGACGCCACCGAGCACGACGGAGCCTACCGCCATGCCGATCAGCTCCATCGACAGCACGGCGCCCAGGACCGCCTTGGTGATGTGCCATTCTCTAGCAATCCCGTTGGACGCAAAGCTGATGGACATTACGTCGAATCCGTCCAGGGCGTTCAGACCCACCGCGATGAACACCACGATGATCTGCAGCGTCCCCATGGGCGATCTGAGAATGGTTTGACGCGGGTCGGTATTGTTCATGGGCGGGTCCCCTTGGCCATTCCAGGCCTTTCCGGTGTCATCGTCAGCGGCGCAGATTATCACGGCCGCCGCCGCCACAGCCGGTTGCCGAGTCAAATGCCCTATGACCCGGAATCCTGCGCCTGCAGGCGCTCGAACAGCCGGGTCATGGCCTGTACCCGGCCAAGGTAGGCCGCAACATCCTGGTCACCGCAATGCTGCCCCGGCACGGCGTGCAGGCCCTGCCGGAGGTAGGCGGCCCCCGCACCCGCGCCGCATAGATGGATCACCGTGGCGAGCTGCTGGCGTTGCTGCAGCGGCACATTATTGCGGTGGTACCGGGTCAGCAGCTCATCGGTATTGGCCGTCAGGTATGCCGATACCAGTTCCACCGCATGACTGGGAATCACCCGGGAGTACAGATCGTTCATCCAGCAGGCGTGCCAGTCATTCCATGGGCCTTCGCGTGCCACGTGATGATCATGGATGCACAACTGCCGTGCTTCGGCGAAGGTGCCGTCGGTAATCTGGTACATGCCCACGGCGCTGGAGGCCGGGCGATACAGTTCGAAGAAATGCGGGCGCCACGACCAGCGCCAATAGGTGCGCGCGATTGGATTTCCGGAGGCCTCGACCTGCGCCAGCGCAGCCAGAAACGGCGCCGTGGCCACCGCCGTTGCCTGCTTCTTGAAGAGCGGGGCATAGCGGCTCCAGGTCTCTTCCGGAAATTTGTTCAGTGCGCTACTGACAGGAAAGAACAGTTCCGTCGGTTTGCGCAGGACCTGGTAGACCGCATTGACGGTCAGCGCGAGAGTGGCCAGCACCACCAGCGCCAGCACTGCTTGCAGCAGTCCCGGCGCACGACGAACGGCCCGCCAGGTTCGTTTGCGCACCTGCGCACTCGGCCACAGCCACAGACGAACCCGCGGCGCGGAAGTTCGGCGCTTCCTGCGCCGGCCGGTGCGACTGGCCTTGGCGGGCACCGCCCGGGCCAAGATGCTCAGACCCTAAGCCGAACCGTACTAGCGATCGGACTTCTCCTCGGGCTTACGGCGCTCCTTCTCTTTTGGGGCCTCGGCTTGGCCCTGCGGGCGGGCCGCCTCGTGCTCACCCTGGGGTTGGGGACGGGCCGCCTGCTCATGCGGCTGCACCTGCTCATGCGGCTGGACCTGCTCATGCGGCTGGA
>Ga0182030_10024696_pt1 | contig 11016 bp, 9 predicted proteins | sample 812S3MmetaG_FD_121299 | JGI IMG/M metagenome (GOLD analysis project Ga0182030, IMG submission 121299) | Permafrost microbial communities from Stordalen Mire, Sweden - 812S3M metaG (Illumina Assembly) | ecosystem: Environmental > Terrestrial > Soil > Wetlands > Permafrost | place: Sweden... | reverse complement strand
TCCTTTGCTGCCATGGATGAGCAGCATTTTGGCCTCGAAGTCCACATCGGCCCAGCGGACCCGCCGGGCCTCGGAAAGCCGGCAACCCGTATAGCAAATCAGCGTAGCCAGGACGGCTGCCCGCCGACACGATCCGCGGCCACAGCTGCTCATGCGATCAACGAGGTTGTCCCATTGCGACGGCGATGGAAGCCATTTCATCCTGCGTTCTGGCTCACCAAGCCGCACCAACTGTGCCGCTGGATTTACGGACAGGATGCCGGCATCGACGGCTTTCTGAAGCACGGCTTGGAGCACCGTAACGGTATTGTTATAGGCAGTGTGGCTATAACACCGGGCATAGCTGGCCGCCCAGGCGAACGCTGCGTCTTTGGTCAAGGCCGTCACATCTGAGCAATTCAGCGTGGGCTTTGGTTTGGTCTCGGAGATTTTGTATGTTTCCGCATTAGGCCACGATGCTTCGAGGGCTTTGAGGCGTTGCAGCAGGTATGCCTTCGACGGTTCGGCCAGGTCAATCCGGTTTTGGACATCCTGCCGGTATTGTGCGGCGAAATGGTTCCACAGTTTAGGCGCATTCGACGCGACCCGCCGCACGGGAATCCGAATTCGCAACTGGGCTTTCCACGCCCGAAATTCCCGCTTGGCCACTTTGAGGTTTTGACCGAGGTTCACGCGATGTTGCTTTTTGTGAACCTTGGCGATACCAAAATATGTGCCGGAAGGGGGGTATTGCGTGATGCAGGGCACGCCGGAGTGACGCCACCGGCTCTGGGCGTCAGCGACTGGGGCACCGGGTTGACAAACGGGGGTTACACCGACCTCTGCCGCACCTAAAACTTCCTGTAAAATCGGGCTGTCCATGGTGACATTGGCATTGGGTGGTTATGATGCGGCTATCAGATGCCGTCAATGGGTCTGGGTTTTGCCCAGCGCCTTTTCAACGGCCTGCGAGGCGCGTTTGGCCCGCCGGGGCAGCTTCTTCAACGCCGCCTTCAGAATGCCCTCGTCGTCCATGACCTCGGCGATGTCCGTGGGGGGGTTGACGGAAGGGGTTTTCATCAGCTCGGGCCAACTCCGTTGCTTTTTCCGACCGCGTCGTTGCCCCGGTGTTACCGGCAGTTTGAGTTGTAGCGGTAGCATGTTCAAATCAACATCAACCGCATTAACATCTTCGTCATAGACGAATTTGACCTCGGTATCTTTTTTTCCAGATGGCACCACCCACCGTACCGTTCCATTGGCAAAAGTCACCTTGTAGCAACGATCTTTCCCACCTCCACGAATTGGCACCCCGACTTCTCGTTCAATCTTACTCGTGAGGTCGTAGCCTAGCGCGAAGATATCAATGCGCTTGACACGCTTGCGAATTTCTTCCCGGAGCCTGATTCGCGTATCCTGATCGCCACCGTCCAGGAGCACGGTTCGCATCAAACCTTCTCCTCCCATGCCAGCGGCGAGAGCTGTCTCTGCCTCCTTTTCTCGATCCTCCTCGATGAGCAACTTTTCAAGCGTGGAACTAATCTCGGTTTGTTCAAGTTCACGTTTTTTGATCTCATCGCCAGCGCCCTGCAAATCGCCCCTCGCGGCGAGCAGATAAAGGTTCCCGATTTCCTTTTTTATTTCTTCCATCCTTTTTTCCAGTTGCTGCCGCCGTCCTGCCCAATCTGTGCGTGGACGTCTGAGTCCCGCCTCGGCAATGATCTTCCAATCGAGATTTAGGCAAACAAGCAGAAAGTTTCTTTCGAGGTCGTCAATATTCCAGCCTCTGTATTCTCGTTTTCGATGATTTGGAATGGTTCGAGCAACAAAATAATAGTACCGGTATTTTCTTTTGATTCCATTGACACGCACCTCGCTCTTGCTTGTACCCCATACGACCGCACGCTCATTAAAATTGCCGCACCAAACAAGGCCGGACAAAAGATGAATTCTGCCGGGCACCGTCGCAGGAGTATTGCGCCCCTTTAATTTCGTGTAGCACCGTTCATACAATTCCTTGTTTATGACGGGAGGAAAATAATTGGGGATATCCTGCCCCTCGGTGTATCGATGTTGCCCGCCAACCCAGTGGCCCGGCCTAAATGCACCGACAACAGCAGGGGAAGTAAGGATGTTGGCGATGTAGCTTGCGTTCCAATTTTTCTGCCTCGCAAAACTCTTTAGCCCACGCTCATTCAAAATTCCGGCGATTCGCCATTTGCCAAAGCCCTCTTCGTAGAGACGATAGATTTCCTGAACGACGGCGGCGTACTCTGGAATAATGTCCCAACCGCCCTGGTCATTCGCTCGCAGCCAAGCCGGACCAATTTTTGAAATCCGAAATTTCCCACCAAGTTCCCTTGCCTTGGCAACTTTTCGGACATACGCATCGCGAACCCGGAACGATTTTGTGGCGCTTTCTTCGTGTCCACGGGACAGAATGGCTATCGAAATGATCAGATTTGTCATGTCGAGCTGCTTTTGGGTGTAAACTTTTCCATCTACGAGGGTCACGATATCGACACCCGCGTTGACGATTTGCAAAAACAAAGCGACGCTGACCGACAGTTCTGCGCGGCTCAGACGGTCCAGATTTTCGACCAAGAGTACTGAACCGCTCGCAACCCGACCCGTATTTACCGCCATGAGGAAACCGGCCAACGCGCCGGTCTTGGCGTTTTTTGCACGAAATGCGGAGACGCCGAAATCTTGGAGGTGTAGGGAATCATCCAAAATGAGGTTGTGATTCTTGACGTACAGCTCAGAAAGTTCCGTTTGCCGGATCACTGATGCACCAAGTTCTTGGATTTTTGAAGAAAACCGAATATAGGAATACGCAGTTCGACCCGCAGGTTGAACGGCGGTGTTCGGTTCATTTTCTTTCATTTGAAGTGATTTTGTTCAATGTTGTCGACGACATGCAAGTTTTTCCGGAGGAACGGGCCGCATTTCCAACCTCCCCGTGCCCACAGAATAAATTGGCCATACAAGTAGCATAACTTAACACATGTTTAGATTATTTACTATGTGCTTCGGAGCTATACTAGGTTGATGCCCGTGCCGAGCACCGCAATCGTACGGCCCTTGCCGCTGAGTGCGCCCTGATGCGCCGCGGTGTCGATGCCGCGCGCTCCGCCACTGACCACGGTCACGCCCAGGTACGCCAACTGATAGGCGAATTTGCGCGCCGTCTCAATGCCGTAATGCGTGGTCATGCGCGAGCCGACGATGGCCACGCCGTTTTTATCCTTGGGAGTCAAGGAACCTTTCACATACAGCACCAGCGGAGGGTCGTAAATCTCGCGCAGCAGCGGCGGATAATTCTCGTCCGCTTGGATCAGGACATGACAGCCGAAATCGGAAATGCGCTTGAGCTCGCCGGGCAGGTCCACGGATTTTTCCCACCCGGCAATTTTCTCAGCCACCTCATCACCGATGTTCCGCACCCGGAGCAGCGCCGACTTGGTGGCGGCGAGAATTTTGGGCGCCTCGCCGAAATGTTCCAGCAGCGAGCGGGCGCGCACCGGCCCGACGCCCTCGATCAGGTTTAGCGCCACGAATGCTTCGCGGGAATCCATGCCGTTTGATAGCGGCTGCGATCAAAAGCGGCAAGATTTGTTTTGCGCCGGCCGCAATCACTTCCCGCCGTTAATCTGGTCATAGAAAACTTGCTGCCTCAGCCCCAGCCGGTGATAAATCTGCCGGAAGGTCCCCTCGGGGTACGCCTTGTAAGGCACCAGGCTAAACACATTGCAAGTGTCGCTGCCGTCCGAGTTTGCGTCGTTGCCAACCGAACCGCCATATCCATACCCGTCCAGCTTTCTGAATTGTTCCTTCAGCTTGATGGAATCAGAGCCGGCGCAGAAGACGCCGCTAATGAAGGGGAATTCCGAGTCGTCAATCGCCATTTTTTTGACGGTGACGCCCGCATTTCGGGCCGCCGCTTGGATGGCGTTGGTCAGGCCTTCCTTCGTGTAACGGACATCCATGTTTACCGGCGGCACCACCGGATTGCCCAAGTATTCCAAGAGAGCCTGATTGGGACCCGACAAAGACACCGCCGAACCGGAATGCGACCACGCATGCAGCACCCGGTCGCGCTGGCCAAAATAGACCCCGCCGAACCCGCTGCCCGATTCGAGGGGATAAAAACTGACGTGCAAATATCCGTCCTGGCTCATCGTCTTGACCAGATGGAATGAACCGGAGCCTTTCTTGATCTTGACGTGTTGCTGCGGATCCACGGGCGTTGGCCCGCTGGCTCCCACGGTCGTGGCATAAAAAGCCAGGTCCGCCGCATCGTGCGAAGCCAGCACATACGTGCCATCCACCGAATAGGTTTCGCCGACCGTGATGCCCTCGCTGGTGCCACGCACTTGCAGAATGGTGATGCTGTCACCGGGGGCAAACTCCGATTTCCCCAACTCAAATTGGACCGCATGAGGCAAATCGCCCGCAGCGGGCTGCGCGAGCAGGCAGGATATCGAGAGAGCTGTCGCCCCCAAACACGGCACCCAAGGGATTGCTGAACATTTCATAGGATTTCTTTCTTTTTTTATTTTACGGGATAGGGACGAAGCGTGACGTTTACGGCAATCGTCTGGACGGACAATGCGTCGATTACCGCATTGCCTTCCCGACGAAACTGATATGTTGGCACGTGGCTGGACAATCGAACAAACACTGTCGCAGGCAGGTTGCGGCCGGTATGTTGCGCTGAATCCAAGCCCGGCTGTCGCCAGCCCGAAAAAAGACTCAGCAGCAGAACAGCGCCTAGCACCAGCGCCGCCGCGCCAACGGACAGAGGCACCGCATAACGTGTCCACCAACCCATAAGGAACCCCATCAGCGTCGGGGGAGCGGGTTCACGCCGCGCGGCAGCCAAAATATTGCGCCGGATTTCCGGGGATAGTTTCAGCACCTCGGTCCGTTGCCGGAGGAGGCCAGACAGGCCCCGCGCCAATGCCTCCTCCTGTCGCACAGCCTCACGACAGGCCTCACAGGCGGCCAGATGCTTTTCAGCCGCAGACAAGTCGCGGGCGGACAGCGATCCATCCACATATTCGAATAATTGGTCTTGGAAACAGCGGCAGTTCATTGTGTTTGCATCTTCTCTGTGCCGGCGGCGCCAAAAAGGTTCAATTCCCCGGGCAGGCGCTTCCTTATTTCCCCAATGGCGTAGTGGAGCCTTGATTTGACAGTGCCCTTGGATAGACCCAGCCGCCGGGCGATTTCGTGAATTTTCATGTCCTCGTAGTAACGCAGGGTGATTACTTGCCGGTGGGCATGCGAAAGCGCACCCAAGATCTCTTGTAGCGCCGAGGCCGCAACTCCGGCGTCGAGCGGACTCACGTTTTCGCCGGCTGGAATCGTTTCTTCGGCGCCTGCGTTGTTGTCATAAATGATCCGCTTCTGCTTCCGGTGGTGGTGGCGGGAGGTGTTGAGCAGGATGGAATAGAGCCAGGTATAAACCGATGAGCGTTGTTGAAAACGATGAACCGAGTGGATGGCCCCGAGCAATGTCTCCTGAACCATGTCCTGGGCATCGGTGTCATTTCCGCACAGCATGAAAGCGGAACGAAGCAGCCGGTCACCGTAAAGGCTGACCAGTTCTTCCACGGCTCCGGGGTCCTGGGATTTCAGGGCTGAAACGAGCTGTTCCTGATTCATTCTGTATCTTCGTGCCATTGCCCGCAAAAAGGTTCAAAGATTTGGGCGTTTTCAATGCGGCGTCGGCGAACCCCGCCACTCGAAGGACAACCAAGGAGCCGGGCAGTTCCCGTCAAGCCCTTGCTTCGCGAGGATCCATCTTCATGAGATAACGATTGCAAATAAGAGCCGCAAGGATTGATTTGCGAATGAACTCTCCGGCAGGTTCAGAAAATGGAGCAGGTAGATGTCCTTGAAAATGCCGGGCGCGTCCGGGCGTAATTGTGTCCGCGCGGCTGACACTTTTGGCGGATGGAGAACTGCGCGCTCGCACAAACCGCCGTCAATCTGGCCTTCCAGTTCACGTTTGCTCCAGTGCCGGTCGGACGCCAGTCGCAAGTAGAACTCACGCTCAACCGGCAGCCGTGTTGTTACATTTTTGCGACGACTTCACCGCACCTCATGAATTAACCGCCAAGTCGCTGCATTTAAATATTTTATATGTGTCCGCTGAATGGTCATACATGTCTAAAACAAGGCAGAGCGAATCCGCGTCATTCAGTTAGTATTACGGCGGTTTTTGAGGAGAAGCGTTGAACACCGTACGATTATGAAGAATTTTGGTTTTATTGCGGCAGCTTTGGCCATGGCTCCATTTTGCGGGCACGGTCAGGACGTGAATGCACTCCTCTCGGAGTGGAGCGTGGTCACTTCCGGCAACCTGGAGCTCGTCAACGATATTCAAGGCAGCGCCTATGTGGGGGGCGACGTCACGGTGCCCAACTCCTTCAATGTTGCGACCGGCAGCTCCAGTCTGTCCCGGAGCGCGGTCTCCCTGGCCGTGGTCGGGAATATTGATAACGGCGGCAACCTACAGGTGAATGGCGGCAGCGTGGTGGCTGGTGGCACCATCAGCCGCACCATCAACAGGAACAGCGGTGGCACTTATACGCCGAATGACCCGGCGGGCCTGCCAGCCTCGCCCGTGAGCGCCATCACCTCCGCTTCCCAGTATTGGTCCGCGCTCACCGCCAATAGTTCCACCTCCGTGGCGGCGAACGGGCAGTTGAACTTCAATTGCGCGAATTCCTCGCTGGCGGTGTTCAATATCAGCGCCCAGCAGATGTTCAATTCCGGCTACCAGGGTTTCACGCTGAATCCGGGCAGCGGCACGAGTGAGGTCATCATCAACCTCGATGCTGCCAGCTCCAGCGGCAGCGTCAACTGGTCCACGGGCAGCTTTTTCAGCCAGTTCAACACCCCCTATTGGGATAGCCGGGTATTGTTGAATTTTTACAACGCCACGGACGTCACGCTTTCCGGCCTGATCGGCGGCTACGTGGTGGCGCCCAATGCCACCGTCACGGAAGACAATAATATCGATGGCGGCGTGATGGCCCAAAATTTGATCGTCGATAGCGAAGTCGATTTGCCGTCAGACAACGGAACTTCCGCCTGGGACGGCGATCTCCCGAGCGTACCCGAAGCGTCCACTTGGGCGTGGGCCTCGGGTCTCGGCACCATCGTGCTGGCCGCGGGTTCGCTTCGTCGCCAACGACTCCAGTTTCCGTGCTGATTTGGGAATTCGGACTTAGCAACCTGCCGAAGAATTCTTTTGATTAATACCAAACTGAAGGTTGCCCCGCGTTGACGTAGCGCAGAGTTTCAAGGCGGCTGTTTCGCGGTTTCTACCAGCAGACGTCAAGACGTCAGATTTCGTAAGAATCCGCAGTGGGCGGCGGTGGCGGGGTGGGGTTGCGAGCCGCCGGCGCCGCGGCCATCTCCATGGTCGGGGGCAGCACGCGTTCCGCGGCCAGGCTTTCCAGGTTGCGGAACACCGCGATCGAGCCCACAAAAGATCCGGCCCGATACCGGAAGCACTCCAGCACCGCAATCACTTCCGTCACCAGTTCGCGCACCTCGGCGCGCCGCAGTAGAAACTCCACCGTGTATTCGCGGCTTAAATCTTCGACGCGGCGTTCGAAATTGCTCCGAGACAATTCCGCTCCTTGTAACATTTCGGCAAAGCGCAGGCCGAAATCGGCCGCGGCGCTCAACGTGTCCGTGGCGGTGGCGGAGCAATAACGTCGTTCCTCCGGCGTCCGGGCCACCAGCGTGTTCAAAATGGTTTTTGGCAAGAGCCGGTCCGCCATGATTTGATGGCACAGTTCCAAGGGGGTCAGACCGAAGATCGCCGCAAATGATTCCTCCGCGCCGGGCCGTCCGGCCAGGGTGGCCGCCGCGTATTCCGTTGGTAAAAACGTGGCCGCCAGCATGCGTCCGTAGTTTCTTAGCGCCCCGCAGATGAAGCCCAGATCCGCGTCCGGGCCCACGCCGCGCCGGCACATTTCCGCCGCCACCAAACCGCTGATGAGCGCCATGCCGGCCAATTCCCGATTGGCTTGGGCCACGGATTGCGAATGGGCTCCCTCCAGCAGCAAAATGGAAACCGCCAGCGTCCGGACCCGGTTAAAACCGATCAGGCTGACCGCGTGGTGGATGGACCTGATTTCGACGTGGCCGACGTTGTAGCCTACCGAATTGGCAATGGTCAGAATCCGGCCCATGAGGGTGGGCTCGCCGTCCACGAACTCCACCAGATCGCCCACGGACATGCGCTCGGATTGACCGCTGATGTCGCTGATGATCCGCAGAATCTGGCTGACCATGGGCACCCGATTTTCGTCCATGCCCGAGAGGATTCGTCCTCTGGTGAGTTGCGCCAGCGGGATGGCCGGGTCAATCGGGGCGGTCGCGGTCATGTCAAAAGGTTGCTTGCATCGTTATCGGTTATCAGGCTCAAAAGTTTAGCTGAATTTGTCCCGCCGCTGCGAGGTCGGTAAACATATCCCCTGAATCGGTGATTGTCTTGGCCGCGGGCTTTCCAGTAGGCTAGCTCCCAAGATTCCCCAAATTATGAGCTCAAAAAACAGCATTGAAAAATCCTTCACTCTAGCCAAAGAACGCTACGCTGAAATCGGCGTGGACGCGGACGGGGCCTTAAAAAGTCTCGAAAAAGTTCCCGTATCCCTGCATTGCTGGCAGGGCGACGACGTGGGGGGCTTTGAAAATTTCGGGGGCACGCTGGGCGGCGGGTTGGTGGCCACCGGCAATTATCCCGGCAAGGCGCGCACCCCCGAAGAGCTCCGCGCGGACGCCGAAAAAGCCCTGTCCCTCATCCCCGGCAAGCACCGCTTTAACTTGCACGCCTTCTACGGCGATTTTGCCGGCAAGAAAGTTGATCGCAATGACATCAAGCCGGAGCATTTCAAAAGTTGGATTGAGTGGGCCAAGCGCATCGGCATCGGCCTGGATTTCAATCCCACCCTTTTTTCGCATCCCAAGGCGGCCAGCGGTTTTACGCTGTCGCATGCGGACCGGGGCATCCGCCAATTCTGGATTGAGCACTGCCAGGCCAGCCGCGAAATCGGTGCGGCCATGGGCAAGGCGCTCGGCTCGACCACCGTCACCAATATATGGATTCCGGACGGCATGAAAGACTCGCCGGCGGACCGCCGCGGGCCGCGCGAACGGCTCGCCCGCGCGCTGGATGAAGTGTTCAAGAAACCTTTGAATCCCAAACAGCATCTCGACGCCATCGAAGGCAAGCTCTTCGGCATTGGCGCGGAGAGTTACACGGTGGGCATGCATGAATTCTACCTCGGGTACGCGGTAAAAAATCAGAAGCTGGTCTGCCTCGACGCCGGCCATTTTCACCCCACCGAAAACATGGCGGACAAGATTTCATCGGTGCTTTGTTTTCTGCCTGAAATTCTGCTGCATGTCAGCCGCGGGGTCCGATGGGACAGCGATCACGTGGTGATTCTCGATGATAATCTGCTGGGCATCGCCCAGGAACTGGTGCGCGGGGATTATCTGGGTCGCACCCACATCGGGCTGGATTACTTCGATGCCAGCATCAACCGCATTGCCGCCTGGACCATTGGCGCGCGCAACATGCTCCGCGCCCTTGCCATTGCGATGCTGGAGCCGAACGCAAAATTCAAGCAGCTCGAGCTCGAGGGCGATTACACTTCGCGGCTGGCGTTGATGGAGGAATCCAAGTCGATGCCGTTCGCGGCGGTCTGGGATTATTATTGCCTCAAACAGGGGGCGCCCGTCGGCGAACAGTGGGTGGCCGAAGTCAAAAAGTACGAGCGGGAAGTGCTCTCGAAACGGGTTTAAATCCGCAGGTTATGAATGACGCCATGCAAACCACGACTAATCCGGCGCTGGGCATATTGATTTTTGCCTTGGGCGGGCTCGCCGGCGCGGTGTTCTACCTGCCGCTCAAAAAGGTGAAGGGCTGGGCGTGGGAAAGCTATTGGCTCATCTACGCCCTGTTCGGCCTGCTCCTTGTTCCCTGGGCGCTGGCCTTGATCACTTCGCCCAACACGCTGAGCGTGCTGGGCGCGGCGCCGGGCCGGGAAATTCTCTATTGCTACCTTTGTGGCGCCGCTTGGGGCTTTGGCGGTCTGACTTGGGGATTGATGATCCGCTATCTGGGCGTTGGGCTCGGTTTGGCCATCGGCTGCGGCCTTTGTTCCGCTGCGGGCACGATCGTTCCGAAGGTCCTGAAAGGCGAATTTGGCGCGTTGTTTCAATCCAATGCCGGAATTTGTTCGCTCATCGGCGTGGTGGTGTCGCTGGCAGGCATTGTCTTGGTCGGCTTGGCAGGCATGTCCAAGGAAAAGGAATTGCCCGAAGCGGAGAAAAAGAAGGCCGTGGCCGAATACAATTTCAGCAAGGGAATGCTGGTGGCTCTCTTTTCCGGGCTCATGAGCGCCGCGCTCGGCTTCGGCCTGGTCGGGGGGCCGACCATCGAGAAACTGGCGCTGACCACCCAGCCGGCGACGCCGGTGGCCTGGGCGGGCATGCCCGTGCTCGTCATTGCGCTGCTGGGCGGGTTCACGGTGAACTTCCTCTGGTGCCTCTTTCTCAACGCCAAAAATAAGACCTTCGGCGATTACACCAAGAAAGGGGCGCCCATCATCCCGAACGTCATCGTCGGCGCGATTGCCGGGGCCATCTGGGTCTGCCAATTCGTCGCGTTCAAGACCGGTGAGCCGCAGATGGGCAGCCAGAGTTACGTCGGCTGGGCGGTGCTCATGGCCAGTTCGATCATGTTTAGCGGCGCGCTGGGACTGATCCTGGGCGAGTGGCGCGGCACCAGCGTCCGGACCCGCAGCTTGCTCGGCTTGGGACTCGTGGTCTTGCTGGGCTCGGCCGTTCTGTCCGGCTACAGCGGCAAACTCGGCCAGGACGCGGCCAAGGCCCCGACCGTGGCCGTTCCGGCAGCGGCAACTTCGGCCAACCAGTAACCCTAAATTCCGATGCCATTGGAAATTGCGGAGGTCTCGACACGCACCCATTTATGATGTCGATGCT
>Ga0182030_10024695_pt1 | contig 11016 bp, 11 predicted proteins | sample 812S3MmetaG_FD_121299 | JGI IMG/M metagenome (GOLD analysis project Ga0182030, IMG submission 121299) | Permafrost microbial communities from Stordalen Mire, Sweden - 812S3M metaG (Illumina Assembly) | ecosystem: Environmental > Terrestrial > Soil > Wetlands > Permafrost | place: Sweden... | reverse complement strand
GTGTTTAAGAGCGGCATCGTCTTGGTGGCCATTCCCCAGTCACCGACCGTTTCACCGACTGAGCCGGGACCAAGGATCAACATGTCCGGTGCCTCCTGTTTCACAAACGGAAGGAACACCTTGAAATCCCGCCCGTAGGCTGTTGCATCGTACCCAACCGGCGCACCCCCCATCATTGCCATCGTGGGTTCGTTCATGAACTCGGCCGCCGCGATGCTGCCGCCAACCGACTTCGTGTAGTCCAGGAACCGGCGGGCCTGAGCGGGCGTCCAGACCCTGTTGGTATCACGAGTTCCGGGGCTGATGGCAAAAGAAGTAACGATTTCCGCATTCACCGCATGGGCGAAATCAACGACGCCTTTCCATTCCTGACGACTCAGGACACCGTCGAAGCCCGCCGGCGGAGACATCGGCGCGTCATCCGATTCGGGAAAGTAACTCGTGTTTGCCCACGTTCCGCTGACGCGCACATACGCCGGTGCCAATGCGGCCGCGAGCTTGATCCGTCGGGCGTTGGTCAGATCAAGCGGTGGCCGGTATTCATACATATCCGGATTCATGCCGGTGGGAGTGACGCTTGGGACTGCCGCACTCCCCGTCGGAGTTGGCTTAGGCATCGCAGCAGATTTCGCGGCGTAAGGTTTCCAGAATTTTCCACCGGTCACCTCCAGCATCTCAACGTTGTAGGACTGATAGCGCTCATCTACGGTTGCGATACGCGGCATCGTCGATGGGGCCAAAGTGATCATGGATGAACTATTGTGACCGGCACAACCAACCATCGCGGACATAGACGCGAAAGCAAGCGCAGTTACAAGTCGGGCATATTTATTGTTGGATATCATTTCGATAGCCCACGGTGAAGCGCTCCCGCACATGCCGTGGACTTTCAATTTCATCAATCATCGCGATGGCGAAGTTGACCATTACAAATTCCCACTCAGGTTCCCTGCGGTAGCCTGCAGCGCGGTGGTCCCACCGCTGCCCGGCTCTTATACCTATTCTCACCGGCGCGGCGCTCGGTGGGAGAAACCCCTTCCTCGTTGTGAACTCTCGGCTCGAATTGGTTCTTCAATGCCCAGAGACCGAGCGCCGGATTGCTGATGTAAAAGATCTTTTCACCATCTGGCATCCGGTTGCAGCCATTCTTCAAACGCTCCGGCTCATAACGCTTGAGCATCGCATCCAGGCTGCCGGCTTCATAGCCCACCGAGCGCATCGCTTCCTGACTGAGGCGCGAGCCGGGACAATAAATGATACGAAAACGGCCTTCACTTGAGCCATGGATAAGATGGGCTGCCGCGCTGAGATTGTCACGCAGTGCAGCATTGGATTTCACGGCGGCCAAAGTCGCGGGTGTGCCGCGATAGCCGTATTTGCGGATGAGCCGATCAATCTCGGGATCTTCGCCAAATTCCTCCAGGCCGGGAGCTAGAATTATGAGTTGGCCACCATCAGCCATCGCCATGCGCGACCGGTAAACAGCCTTGTTCCCTAGCCACGTGCTCTTAAACTCGCACGGGTCAAGGTACACCACCACCTTCGGCAACGGCTGGTCGAGCAGGTCGAAATTCACCTTCCGAGAAAGACGCGCTCCAAGCACGAACGTTTCCATATCGTTTCCGATGTACAATCCACGCATTGTCGTCTTGGTGCCAGTCTTGTCCTCTTGCATCACGGTGAGGACAAAAACAATGGGCAGGCGCGGTAAGAATGCTTCAACTGCATAGTTGAGCAGGCGGCGCACCGGATTGTCGATGTGGCCCATGAGCCGCTCCAGGCCATACGCCGCGCCGAGGAAATGGGACTTGTTGATGGTATCCGAGCCTCCAGCTCCCACTACAATATTCTTTGTATAACCGGCGAAGCCTGCGACCTCGTGCGGTACAATCTGCCCGATGGATAGGATCAGGTCGTAGCCAGCTAAAAGCAGCTTATTGACCTCGATGGGCACGTCGTAATCCACAGAACCTGCTGACCATTCATGCACCAGCTTGCCAGGCACTAAGCCCACCTGCCGGACCCCATTACGCCAATCATGTACTTTGAACCGAGCCAGCGGAATAGAGTTGCCGAACATCATTCGCAACTGAGCGGCGGTCATGGGCGAGTGCGTGCCCAGTGTTGGCATGATGTCTACCTGAGCTGAAGGAGAAAGCATTTCAAAAATCAGTCGCGTCAATTCGCCCGCGTCGGAATTAAGGCGGGTATGATCCGGCGGCAGTAAAAGCACTCTTCGTAAGCGCCGACCGACCACGCGCAGCACCTGGGCCAAAGCCGCTCGCTTTTCAGATGTGCGGATGTTGTCCGTCACTCCACCGTGCGCAAAATAGGTAGCCATTTTCCTGACGATAGATGCCTGACTACAACATTATATGACTATTGAGTCCTGCCTAATATAGTGACCATACACCGATGCCAAACAATTACGCGCAACTACCAGGAAAGCAATCAAATGAAGTTCACCCGATGCTCGCTCTAAATGACCGGCAGATTACATATAATTTTATTGCAAGTGCATGCGATGAAGCGCAGTATAATCAGCGGCGATTCAAGATCAAGGCGAGGTTTACTTTCGACGCGTTCAGCGGAAACCCGTCGACACTAGCAAAAAGGGAACAGTCAAAAGACGAAAGGACTCCACCTTAATGAAAGCCACCTCTATTAACCAACTGGTCCGATCTCTAACGAATCCTTCCGTGCTGGCTTGCGCGTTGGGCATCCTTCTTCTGTCGTCGTGCGCCAGTCCACAACAGGCGACCAAAGCGAGTTCGGGATGGCCGGTGTTCAATGGCAGTTATGCCGCCAATCGGTTCTCCACCCTCAACCAAATCAACAAGGAAAACATTCGCAGCCTGACAGTGGTTGGCCGCTATCAACTTACGGAAACGACCTCCTTTCAAGCCGGGCCCATCGTCGTGGGTGACACGATGTATTTCACAACCGTGACGAACACGTATGCGATCGACGCCCGCACGGGCGCTTTACGCTGGGCTTCTTTTTATCCCGCCACACGTCTGGGAATCGGCACACCGGTGCGGGGCCTGGCATTTGCCAATGGCCGCGTTTACCGAGGCACGACCGATGCGCATGTGATCGCTCTGGACGCGGAAACCGGAAAGATCGTCTGGGATGTTAAACCTTTTGAGACTGATAAAGGCGAGTATTTTACCGCCGCCCCGATCATCTGGAAAGATCGCCTTTACATTGGGAACTCCGGGAGCGACATCGGTGTGATCGGCCATGTCATGGCACTTGACGTGAATGATGGACATGTGGTCTGGAGTTTCGCAAATGTTCCATCCTCGGGTCCGGCAGCCGCCACATGGCCATCCGATCCGGACAAGCTCAGGGCCGGGGGCGGAATATACTCTTCTTTCGCGCTCGATACCGAGACCGGCATCCTCTACTCGCCAACGGGTAATCCAGGGCCGGATTTTTACGGCGACTATCGGCCGGGTGATAATCTTTACACCTGCTCCGTTCTAATGCTCGATGCAGCAACGGGAGCCCTGCGTGGTTATCACCAGTTTGTCCCTCACGACGTGCACGACTGGGACATCGCAGCGAGTCCCATGCTTTTCACTTCCAAGAGCGGTCGCAAGATGGTCGGTGTTGGCGGGAAAAATGGCTATCTTTACGGGCTGGATCGCAATCTGTCATCGGTCCTTTATCAGGTGCCGGTATGCACCATTTCAAACGCCGATGCCGCCATCACTCCAGAAGGTACTCATTTCTTGCCCGGCACCCAGGGAGGCGTGAACTGGAATGGGCCGGCCTATTCGCCGCTCGTGAATACACTGTTTGTCCCGGCCCGAGATGCGGGATGTCTTCTAAAGCTGGGCGGCCCCGAAACACTTCAGGATCATAAGTTCGGGGAACCGTTTGTAGGTTCAGCCAATGTTTACGGGGACGATGATATCGACCAAGTCGGCTGGATTACGGCGGTGGATGCCGACTCCGGAGAAGTCCGGTGGAAATATCGCTCCAATAGACCTCTAGTGGCTGCTTTGACGCCAACCGCTGGCGGACTACTTCTGACTGGCGATTTAGAGGGCAACCTGCTTGTGCTCGACGTGGTCAATGGCAATGTGCTCCTGAAGAAAAACCTGACCGACCCCATTGGTGGTGGAGTCATCACGTATTCATCCGGTGGTAAACAATACATCGCTGTCGCCGTGGGGATGAACAACGCGCTGCTAAAGTCAAAAAGCGGACCGGCTTCAATAGCCATCTTCAGTTTGCCCGAATAACCGCAAACACTTAGGCCGGTGCTCGGAGGGTTTGGAATTTCATATTTGCCAATACGACGAGCCAGTAACGGATAACACTGTGTGAGCGTTATCAGGAATGCGAATGTCACAACGTCCCACAGACATCGTCAGTCCGGTTACGAATCAAATCCTACCGCCAAAGGCGTCGGTCCAGGAGGCGCGCACCCAGGGACGGGTCGCATATGACAGTCTTACGCCCGCGAATGCGGTGTTCATTCGCCACCAAATCGATTTGATGGCCGAGGTCCGTGACTTCTCGTCGCTAGCTGAGCATAAGAGCAACGTGAGGAGCTACACATGAAACCGGCCGATAACAATCCAGTGCAAGCCATTCAACGTTTTGAACCGGACTCAAACGCGGTCTACACCATCGACGCGACAGGACACATCGCCAATGTGTCGCGCCGGGCAATTCTGATTTATTACAAGCACGGTTTGGTGTCGCCGGTGGTTGATCCCGACCGCGGCGGGTACTACTTCAACCACGAGGCCATCCGCACCCTGCGTCGCATCGAATACCTGCGCGCCAATTGCGGCATCAATATCGTCGGTATAAAAATGATTCTGCGCCTGACAAACGAGGTGGAACGCTTGCGCTCCGAGGCGCGATTTCTTCGGAAGTAAACGTGGCCAAGCGATTTTCCAGCCAGAAACAGATAGCGGAGACCAAAAAGGGATATGAGGTTTGGCAACAATGAAAACGAACTCTCGCCAATGGTTGCTTATTGCCATTTTTAGCTGCGGGATCAGTTTCTGGACTCGAGCCGCTGAAAGTCAAACAGGCGGCGATTATCAGATGTTTATCTCGAATGAACAATCCGGCGACCTCACTGTCATCAATGGGCCCGATTTCACAGTCACCGCGAGGATTCCTGTCGGAAAACGACCGCGTGGCATTCATGCCAGTCCTGATGGCCAGAGGGTTTACGTCGCTCTGAGCGGTACGCCAATTGAACCTCCACCAAAACTCGACGCCAACGGCAATCCTGTTTTTCTGAAAGGTCACGAGGAAGATGACGACAACAAGGCCATATCGGACAAAGCCTCCGATGGCATTGGCGTCGTGGATGTCGCGCAAAAGAGGTTCCTGCGCAAACTCCCCGCCGGCTCCGATCCTGAACAGTTCTGTTTAAGTCCCGACGGTCAGCGCCTTTACATCTCCAACGAAGACATCGGCGTTGCCACCATTCTAGATATAACCACCGGAAAAGTTGTGGCTTTTACTCCGGTTGGCCGCGAACCCGAAGGTGCAGGCATTCGTCCCGATGGGAAGGTTTTCTACATCACCTGCGAAACCGGCGGCGAAATCTTCGCCATTGACGCGCGAACCGGTAAGGTTATCGGCCGCATGCAGGTACATCCTCGACCACGCAGCATAGATTTTTCGCCGGACGGTTCGCGCGCATTTGTGCCTTCGGAATCGGTGGGGGAATTGAACGTCATTGATTCGGTGAATCAAACTTTGCTCACAACCATAGCGTTGCCGACCGGCTCGCGCCCGATGTGCGTCAAAGTGTCCTTCGATGGGAAAAAAGTTTATGTCAGCACCGGTCGCGCCGGAACTGTGTGCGTAGTCGATGCGCACACTTATAAAGTGTTGAACACCATCCCCGTTGGCAAGCGTCCCTGGGGGATCGCCTTTTCACCCGACGGAAAATACCTTTTCGCTGCCAATGGCCCGTCGGATGACGTTTCGGTGATTGATCTCGGAACCGAAAAGGAAATCAAGAGGATCAAATCATCCGGTAGTCCGTGGGGCGTGGTTGCCGTGCCGAACGCGAAGTAGAAGCCTTCACTGGCCTATAAAATAAATTTCCTGAACAGTGATGCTTTGGGTGAAGCCCGGCTTAAATGCCTTCGCACGCAGAATTGTCGGGCTGGTCAGCAGAACCGGTTTTTCGTACAACAAATCCGACGTCGTCGGCACGGTTCCATCCAAAGTGTAGCGAATGACCGCGCCTGGTTCGGTTTTTAAATTCACTTCGACCGGCTTGTCAAAGTTTCCACCAAGGGGGAAAACTTTCGGTGGCGGCACCACCGGGGGGCCCGGCATACTTTCAATCCACTGCCGCAGCAACGCTATGGATTTGCGATCCAATTCGTTGTGCGCCAACGGAGGCATTTTGAAAGCCTCCTCTGAATTGGCACGCATGAAAAGAATCGAACGCCAAACATCGTTTGGCTTAATGATTTGTGGGTTGTCAATTCGCTCGTCAATCAATACCCTACCATTAATTAAATTCTGTTCGGCCAGTGGCGTATCGTATCGCGCATCAAAATAGGCGACCGTGCCGCGTGGACGATGGCATTGCGCGCAGTTCGCATCAAGATACGAGCGCGCGCGGTCTTCGAGAGTGCGCGTTGTGTCTTCCGTGGGCGCGAGCTTCGGAAAAGTCTTTAGGCTCCTTTCGTCCAGATTTACATCAAATAAACCGAGATGATTCCACACGCGTAATTCATTGTCGGTGACACGGGATGGAAAGGTGTACGTGCGGTTCAATTGCCGCGTTTTCACTCCCAACACCAGCCCGGCGTTCGCCGTATGGCATACAAGGCAGTCTTGGGGGCTGGGGTAGTACCACCGTTGCGTTCGCGTGCCTATTGCAGTCTTAATCGTAATCTTCTCCGTTAAATTTGTTTCGAGCAATTCCGCGTCGCTAGCATCCGCGCGCCATTTGTAAGTCACACCATAAGCGCCGCCGGCTGAGTCGCAGATTAGCAGCCGTGTTTCGAGACGCCGCTGGACATTCGAATTGGTTTCGTCGGTTGCCAACTGGAAGGTTTTTACAAACACAGTGCCCTTTGGAAAAGTCCATTCGCCAGTCGGCGTAAAGTGTATTTTCCCATCCGGCACCGAAATCCACCGCGATTTTGTTGCACCATCAGACCAGAATGGAACGATGAGATCGTAAGGAATTAAGGCGGCTTCTGGTACGAGATTGGGAGTGTCCTTGAAAGCGCCAGTTTGGGAAAGCAAATGCGGAAAAACGCCGCCCGCGTGATGGGGCAAATGCAAATACGCTTTCGCAGGTAGTCGTGAATCCAGCCCGTAAGCCCCGGGGGACTCCTTGACATCGGCGGAGGATAGTAATGCTGCGTTTAACCCGAACACGACTACTGCGATGAGGGCGCTCTTAAAGAAATATTTTGCAGATCGAAAGCCAACAGTCATTTCAAAAGCGATTTGTGTTATCCGTTGTGTTCGTCACGAGAAAGAGTCGCCGACGTGTCGCCGATGACTGCGACCGGTGTACTGCTCGACTTCGAAGCCGCATAGACAATCCGTACCTTGATTCGGCTGAGCCGGTCATGGATGCGTCTCTCGCCGACGATTGGCCACCAGTCGTAAAGGAATATCTCGAGGGGCTTCCACATTGCGACCCAGCCGCCGATGAGCAGGCTCTCGCGGAGCAGCGCCGCCAACTGACTGTCACCCATGATACGACGGATACACTGTCCCATCAGGAAGAAGGTGACCAGAAAACTTAGGCCGATGCCAAGGCTAATGGAACCGCGTCGAAGAAGCCGGCGTAGAGTTCGTTGCAAGACTTGCGCTTGCCGGGCAAAGTGAACGTGGATTGCCTCCGCGATGATATTGTCCTCGTCCGGAAGGACGGCTGGTTGATCGAGGTATATCACAAGAGCGCATGACGTTCTGGAAGGAAGCTCTTTGATGCTGTCAACGATGTATTCCTCGGCTTTTCGGTCGAGGTCCTTTTCACGAAACGGCGAAGGGTCCAGAGAGTCGAACAACTGCCTTAATTCCCGGAGATGTATCTCAATGATGCCGTAACCCGCAGCGACTGCCTCACCGGAAGATAGATTGTTTGGCGACATAGGTCCCACTATAACTGATCCCGGCTAGGAAGTTGAAGATTGCGAGAGCGGCAAACCGTCTGGTTCCTCCTTAGAAGCAACGTTCGGAAGGTACCAGTCGGCTCGACTGGACATCCATTCCCGATAGCGAGTAAAGGTCCACATCCCGTTTTCTGCGCCTGTTTCAATCGCGGACGCGATTTGTTGGAATTCTCCACGGCGGATATGATTTTTCACGGCTGCGGTCGGTCGAAGGACTTCACACTCCGGAAGTCTGATCCCAAGGTCTTTTCGGAAACGGAGGCGCTGGCAAACCACTCCGGCAAGCGAATCCGCGAGTTGAGCTGCAACGGAGTTCTGAATCTCCGAAGGGAATGCGGAGATCATCCTTTGGATTGCCTCAACTGTCGTCGAAGAATGAATGGTGGCGTAAACCAGATGTCCCGTCTCGGAAGCGTTGAGTGTTAACCGCATGGTGTCCGACTCACGCATTTCCCCCACCATTAGAACGTCCGGGTCCTCACGCATGGCATCGATCAGTGCGCGCTGCATGGAGGGCGTGTCCCGTCCGAGTTCCCGCTGGCGAATGAACGAAAGCTGCGGCTGGAATTGAAACTCGATCGGGTATTCCAATGTAATAATATGACGTGCTTCGCTTTGATTTATCTCTTGGATGAGCGCGGCAAGTGTGGATGATTTTCCGCTACCGGTCGGTCCGCTCACCAACACCAAGCCGTTGGAAAGGCTACTCAGATTCTTAAGATCCGGATGCAGGTTGAGCTTGTCAATCGTCGGCACAAACGAGGATAGCAACCGAATGGCCATTCCAACTCCTCGCGAGGTATGAAGCACGTTGATCCGGCAACGGACTCCCTCGATTGTTCGCGCTAGATCAACCGAAAGGTTTTGAAGGAACTCAGGCCACCGCTTATCTCCGATCAACTCGCGAGCCATGGCTGAAGTATCATCGCCGGACATGTTTGGCCCGCTTCCCAGCAGGCCCGAGGAAACACGGAGCGTGGCCGGCAGCCCCGGCTCAAGATGAATATCACTGGCGCCCTTTGTCTTTGCAGTGGAAACAAGAGTTTCAATTGTCATAACAAACCATGTATTGCGAATTCATCATTTTGTACGCCTCAATTGAGTGGGGAAGCTAATGCCCCAGTGATCTTAAGCGGTGCACAGGACGCAAACGAAGCAGCAAACAACCGATCAAAATGCTCCCCGCCCAAACCGAGAGGTAAACGATACGTGCCACGCTCGATTTGTGGGACGAGCGCGACTTCGGGATTCTTGGGCGCGGTGTAATCACCGGGATCGTTCATCAGGAAGCTCAGGGTTGAACTGTTGACCACGAACGGGATAATGTTCTCAGTCTCGCATTTGATATGCTTAAACCCTCCAATCCACAGCATTACCACGATCAATCCCAGTCGGGTGACCGCGACTCGTAGCAGGTCACCCCAGGTCGCAATTTGGAGACACTTGGCGAACAGCTATTAGTCACGGGCAGGTTTGCTCGCCTCCGGTGCTTCTGCAAGAAGTGCTTCGAGATCGAGCGGTTCCGAAATCATGTTCAGTTCTCCGCTTGGTGTCCGTGGCCACTGCGACTTCGGCCGATCCCAGTAAAGCTCAACTCCATTCCCATCGGGGTCGCGCAGATACAGCGCTTCACTCACGCCGTGGTCGGATGCGCCTTCGAGTCGAACGCCTGCCTGAATCAAACGGCGCAAGGCAACTGCGAGTTCTGAGCGGGTCGGATAAACAATCGCCACATGGTAAAGCCCAGTGGAACCCCGATGGGGTGGTGAACCACCCTGACTTTCCCAAGTGTTCAGACCGATGTGATGGTGATAACCGCCAGCGGAAAGGAACGCAGCTTGTTGGCCTAAACGCTGAGTCACCTCAAAGCCGAGCACATCGCGATAAAACGCAAGCGCCCGATCAAGGTCAGCCACCTTCAAATGAATGTGGCCGATGCGGACTTCCGGGTGAACCGGCTTTGACTTTGGTTTCATAGTTCTGCCGGCCATGAGAGCTTTTACCCCGGTTCACCATCGGTGATTGCTACGGTGCGAGACCAACCTCTTTCATGAATTCCAGATTGTCCCAAAACAGATATTCTTCATCCATCAGTCCATTTTTCCAATGCCCCACCGTGCACATATTGAACTTAAACGTTTTGCCCGTCGGCGGGATGGCTTTGCCGCCGCGCACCGGCATGGGTTGCGTGAATGTCCCTTGGATCACCCCAATCACACTGGTCCAGTCGCCCGAAGCAATCCTTACTGGATGGACCTCGATGCGCGTGTCCGGCGCGAAGACGAACATCGGCTTTAACTCCTCAATGTGGGCATCGAGACCTTTGGTCGTGTGGCCATCGGGATAATGCACCAGAATGTCCGGCGCGTGGCTCTCGCGCAGTCGATCCCATTTCTGGTGTGTGTAAACATCGAAATCCAGAGTATCAAATGTGGCGAGATGATTTTAGGCGATCCGTTGCGCCTCCTCATATTGCGACAGCTTTGGGCTAGAATCAGTTGAAACTGCGGCAGCAGGAGTGGATTGGTCTATTTTCATAATTAGCCTTTTGATTGTGATTAATGTGTGGGCTGCGTATTTAATCCTTCATGCGGCGTGCGACCCGTTGCAGAACGGTTTGTTGTCTGATCTGCCGCATCTACACAAAGTCATTCGATTCCGAATCTCATAGGTCTTGCCATCGGCGGAAATCACGGGGATACCGCCGCGCACCCAGATCGGTCCGCTGACCTCTTTGGCTGTGTCTTCGATTAATCCAAGAGACGGTTTGAACTTCGGTTCGATAGGCTTGCCGGTTTCTCGATCCCACACCACCAGCCGCCCCGCGGGACAATGGCCGGCCTCATGTTCGACGAGTCGCCGCGTTTCCGGATTATCGGCTCGC
>Ga0182030_10024694_pt1 | contig 11016 bp, 10 predicted proteins | sample 812S3MmetaG_FD_121299 | JGI IMG/M metagenome (GOLD analysis project Ga0182030, IMG submission 121299) | Permafrost microbial communities from Stordalen Mire, Sweden - 812S3M metaG (Illumina Assembly) | ecosystem: Environmental > Terrestrial > Soil > Wetlands > Permafrost | place: Sweden... | reverse complement strand
GTCGCGCCGGTCCCATTCTCCATCAGCCCTATCGTATCGCCCGACTGGAACCCGGAAATCGTCCCGACATAGACATATTCGGCCGATGCGCCGGTCCCGTTCAGTGACCCGTTGGCGTTCTGAACGATGGTGTATGTGGTCCCCATATCCGCCCCCCCGATAGCGCGCCGCGTCGTGGCAAGTAACTATCGTTCCAACGGGTTAGGCGGTGAACTGCCAACGCTTGACCGAAATCCTTGGAACTTTCCAAAATCCGCACGATCGACGTTAAGACTTTATTATAGAAGCCACTTGGGCTCAATGACTTTGCGTCAGATCAAAACGAAGCCCGTCCAGGTTGTGCGGCGCGAAATATAAAGTGTGAAACTGTTGGCTTCTATTGGGACGTTTGGTCCGGCTGCGCCGGTTTGGCGGCGGGATGCGCTGGCGTTGGAGCGGACGGCGCGGAAAGGGGTTGCGCGGGCTTGCCGGCCAATGGCTGCGCCGGCTTGGCCGCCATGGGTTGCGCCGGCTTGGCGGTTGAGGGCTGCGCCGCGGCCACGCCGGGGATTTGCCCCGCCGGAATGGAATCGTCGGGCAGGCGCGTCCAGGTCTGGGTCTGGCCAAGCAGCGATATCCCGAGATAGCCCCGCAGGAACAGCTTCTGTCCATCCGGGCTGACGGTCAATTCCGCATTGTAGATGGACCCGTCGCGCGGATCGATGATGTTGCCGTCCTCGTATTTGTCGCCATTTTTCTTCATGCCCCAGACGATGACCAGGCCGAGCATGGGCGCGCCCTTCTTGTCGCCGGGGCATTTGTCGCAGAACTCATGGTCCTGCGTATCGCCCTTTTTCTTGTACATCTTGACGAGGCGACCCTCGGCGACGCCGCCCTTGTCGGCGAAATAGAACCAGCCGCTCGGCTGGCCGTCTTCAAAATAGGCTTGCCAGAAGCCGCCGACCTTCGGGGCGGCGGGCGCCTGAGGCTGCGTTTGCGCCTGTGACGGGCCGGCGCCCGCCAGGAGACCCGCCAGTAAAGCTGCGACGCATAGCCCAACAGGTTTGCGGGCAAAATGGCGTCGAGCTGAAAAACGCGATCGACGCGCCGCTCCGGACGTAAAGACCATCGTCAATCTCCTTCAATCGGCAAACGGCGGGCGAATGCCCGCCGCGAATCTCAAGCCATGGGCCTGGCGGCCAAGTTCATTGGGGGGCGTGCAACTGGCCGTGGCTTTCCAGCAATGAACTGCATTTTGGCGACAATTTGGCGCGATATTCCTGCAGGCACGTAAGAAAGGCCGTGTCGCCGGCGTCTTCCTTCACGTGATGGCAAAATTTGCGGACATCCGGCCGACAGGCCGCCTGCTCTTCCGGCGTTCCGGAAGCCGCCATCGACGGCAGCGAGCCCGCCACGATCAACGCCAGGGAGAATAGGGTCGTCTTCATTCGAAATCCCTCCTGCGGATTTGTTTCATTCCGGTTTCTTCGTCAGGTCCTCGCGGGGACTTTTCACGTTTTCCCCGCGCGGCGCGCCCATCAGGATCGGCTGGAAAAGCACGGCCGCCGCCATGGTGGAAACAAGTGAAAGCGCCAGGAGTTTCCCCATGCTCGACGTTCCCGGATGGCTTGAAAACATGAGGCTGCCGAATGCCGTCGCAGTGGTGGCGGCCGAATACATGACGGCTCGGGTCAGGCTGGTCTGCAAAAGATGGGTCTGCCCCTCCCTCCACGCCATGATGTAGTAAATCTTGAAAGCGACGCCGACGCCAAGCAACAAGGGTAAGGCGATAATATTGGCGAAATTCAGGGGCATGCCGATCAGGACCGTGACTTCGAGCGTCACCACCGCCGCAAGGACCAGCGGTATCAGGGTCAGCAGCATGTCGCTGAGTTTCTGCAGGATGAGCCAGAGCAACAGCGCAATGGACAGCATCGCCAGCGCGGCGGCCTCGAAAAACGCCCCGACGATGGTGTCGCCGGCTTCCAGAATGGAGATCGGCCCTTCGGTGGCGTCGGGTTCGACCTTGAGCACCGCCTGGGCGAAGGCGCGCAGCGAATCATTCGTGCCCGACTCGTCGCTGGGCACGATGGACAACCTGATCTGGCCTTCGGGCGTGACCCATTCGCGCGTCAGTTCCGGCGGCAGACCCTGCAAATCGACCTTTTGCGCCTTCAGAATCTGCCGCAAGCTGTCGAGATCGAAAGCCAACGGCTCGATCATCGCGGCCTGCGCCTTTTCACGCAGCCCCGGTTCGGCGCGGGCCAGACCCGTCAGCGCCGCCGCCAGCCGGTTCGCGGCGGCGATTCCCTTGTCCTGACCCTTGTTGTGCGGATCATCAGCCGCCTCCTTGAGTCGGCCCGCCGCCTCGTTCAGGGCTTCGACGGTGTCGCTGTCGCCCGGCGGCGGCGATATATCCTTCGGATCGAGCGATGGCCCGAGTTTTTCCGCGGCGTCCTTGATCAGCGCGAGCTTTTCGTCCTGCTGGTCCGGGACGAAGCTGGTGATCAAGCGGACATGCGAGACTTCCGGAAGCTTGCCCAGCTTCGCCACGGCGTCCTTCGCCTTGTCGAGCGAGGGGACCAGGAGCTCAATGGCGTTGACCGCCGCTCCGGGATCGCGGGCCAGCTCCAAATAAGTCGCCACCGCCTCGGTCCTGGGATCGCGCAGGTCGATCGGGTTGAAATCGAATTTCAGCCAGTGGAACAGCGGCAGGCCGCCGATGACGACGATGGCCGTGCCGGCGATGATGCCGATGCGGTGGCGCGCCATCCAATGGTCAAGCGGAGCGAGCGCCTTGTAGCCCATCGCCTCCGGCTCGCCGGGAGGGTTGAACAGGAAAATCAGCGCCGGAAGGAAGGTCACGCTGGCCAAATAGGCGATGAGCATGCCAAACCCGGCGATTTGTCCGAGTTCGGCGACGCCCTTGTAGTCAGTTGGCAAGAAAGAAAGAAATCCGGCCGCGGTGGCAAGGCCAGCCAGCGTCAAAGGCGCGCCGAAATGGAAGCCTGCGCGCGAAATGGCTGTCGCAAGATCGTCGATTTCGTGCCGCTCGGCGCGATAGCGCACGCTGAGCTGGATGCCGAAATCGACGCCTATGCCGACGAACAGCACCATGAAATAGACGGAAATGAGGTTGAAGGCGCCGACCATCGCCAGGCCCAGCGCCGCGGTCATCGCCAGCCCGACCATGAGATTGATCGTGACGGCGGCGATCAGTTTCCAGGTGCGCAGCGCCCGCCAGAGAATGAACAGGACGATGGCGCCGGTGATGACGCCGTTGCGCGCCGCGTTTTCCTTGATCGTGCCGAACTCCTCGTCCGACATGGCCACCGGCCCGGTCAGGCGGACGCGGGCCTGATAGCGCGGCGCGACTTCGGCGGCGATGGTCCGCAAGGCGTCGCTCGAGGCGAGGCCAGCCTGCACCGCGTGGTAATCGAGCACTGGCCGGATTTCGATGACGCCGCGCAATTCGCCGGGCTTCGCCGGACGCCCCTCGCTGGCGACGCGCCAGGAGAACGCCGCCGGCCGGTTGGCCAGCACCGCCTCGACCGTATCTGAGGAAGCGTCGAGGATACGACTCATGCCGTCGAGCTTGAGCTTGCCCGTGTTGACGCCAATCAGGCCGTCCTCGAGCCCGGCGACAAGGCCGCGCAGGCTCATGTCAGAGGCGAAATCCGACACCAGCGGCGCGCCTTGGGCAAGCCCGCCGACCGTGCGGCGCAACTCGTCCAGGGGCAGGAACATCAGGCCTTCGCGCGCGAAAAACGGCAAGCCGCCGATATTGGTGACTTCGACAAAATGCTGTTTGTCCTCGGAGAGGCGCCGGGTCAGCTCCGCCGTCGCCTGGCTGGTAAGCTCGGGCGTCGGCGCTTCGACCACAGCGATAAGCATCTGGAAACGGTGGAAGCCGCGCTCGAACACCGCCTCGCGCTGGCGCCAGGGGAGTTTCTCCGACAGAAGCGCGCTGATGTCGGAAGTGATCTTGAAGTGGCGCGCGGCATAGAGCCCCGAGCCGACGCCCGCCAGCAGGAAGACAGCGACCACAAGGCGCGCGTGACGGACACAGAAATCGATGAGTCGGACAATTGTTGAAGTCAGCATATTCCGGGCAAGGTTGCGTAAGGGGGAGACGAAATCAAGGCGTTATCGATTAATTGCGCATTTTTCACGACGGCGCCTAATCATTGCGCGCCTCGGCCAGCGCGTCGATTTCGCCAAAAGATAACGACTATTAACGAATTTGAAGGCGCCTGTCCCTTATGAACGTCAGCTATGCCTTTATCGTTCCCTTGGGTGAATAGCCGTGAAGAGTCTCGTCAAAAAGCTCGTATCCTTTCCCAAGTCCCCCCTGATGTCCCGGCGCCCTGAATCCTTGCCGGCGAACCCACCCCCCAGCCGCGCGCCGGCTACGCGCTCGCCCGCCGGGCCGCTTGGCGCCATGCTCGACACGATGCTGGCGAGCGGCGGCGATGAACGGCTGCTGGTCGATCCGCGGACCGGAAGAAATCGCTACGGCGTCCCGCCAGGTTCGGCCGCCGGCGAAATCTGGTTCTCCTCTTCGGTCGCCGCCGCCGCGTCGCCGCGCGGCCTGGCCTCGGCGGCGCGGGCGCTCGACAGGACAATCCGCGCCACCGATTCGCTTTCCCTGCCGGGCATGTTCGACCACATTCGCGAGGGCGTCGTCGGCCTTTTCGCGCCGCAGGGCGCCGAGATCGCCCTCGCCGGCTCCGGGCCGGAGGCCGAATTCATCCTGCTGGCGGCGGCCGCCTCGCTCCTGAGCAATCCGATGACCAGTCTGGTCATCGCGCCGGGCGAAAGCGACGAGGAATTCGCGCTCGCCGCAAATGGCCAGCATTTCATCCAGTTCCCGCCCTTTGGCGCTGAATTGACGCGCGGCGGGAAAGCCGAAGGATTCGCCCGCGACCGCCGCAGCGCAGCCATCGAATTGCGCGACCGCTATGGCGTGCCGCTCGAGCCGGCGCAAGTCGATTGCGCTGTCGAAAAACATGTCGCCCGTGCGCTCGCCCAGGGCCGCGACGTGCTGCTGCACCTCGTCGATTGTTCGCAGACCGGGCGCTCCGGGCCCTCGCGCGCCTGCGCAGCCAAACTCGCCGCCGCCCATCCCGGCCGGGTGCTGGTCGCTGTGGACATCAGGCAATTGCGTTGCCAACGCGAGCAGATCGCCGCCGATCTGGAAGCCGGCTTTATCGTGCTGTTGAGCGGATCGCATTTCGCGGGCGGGCCGCCCTTTTCCGGCGCGATCCTGTTTCCCCCCGCTGTTGTGGAAAAGCTCGGCCCGATCCCGCTGCCAGCCGGCCTCGCCGCCTGTTCGGCGGCGCTCGACTGGTCGCCGCGCCTGCGTGACAAGATCGAAGGCGATTTTTCGGCTCTCGCCAATCTCGGCCTTGGCCTGCGCTGGCAATGCGCCTTGGCGGAACTTGAAGCCTATTTCGCCCTGGACATCGACACCAGGCAGCGGATCGGCGCCCGTTTCGCGCTGGAGCTGCACGCCCATCTCGACGCTTCGCCTCACCTGCGGCTGCTGGATTGCGACTGGCGCGAAAGTTCCAACGCGCGACGGATTTTCCCTATTGTCACGTTCGACGACCGGGGCCGCGCTTTTTCGGCGGAGAAGCTGCATCGCGCCCTGGCTGAGCCCCACGCGCGACGTGGACGCCGGTCGCGCGACGAGCGCCCGATCCATCTCGGCGCCCCCGTCGCCATCGGCCCGATGCAGGCGCTGCGGCTCAGCCTGAGCGCGCCGCAGGTCAATTCGGTCGCGGACCGGCTGCGCGAAGGCATGAGCTTCGACGCCGCCTTCCATCCGCTTTCCAATGATCTCGCCGAAACCTTCGGGCGCTGGAACGAGCTGGCCGCCCGCGACGCCTGAAACGACGCCGCCACTTACCCGGCTTCGAAATCGCCGCAGGACGCCGACGCCCTGAGGTATCTGCCATGGCGCTGGCAGATGCCGTCGTCGGAGCGGACCGAGCCATAGGCCGAACTGAGACTCGTCAGGCCCTTGAACATCGTCTCGAGATATTTGGCGTCGTTGCGGAAATGCCGGCAACCCCGGCATCGTCCAGCCATCGACTCCTTCGCGTTTTTTAGCGCTGCGCGGCTCAACGTGTGAGATGCTCCCAATGCGAGGCGAAAACCACCGCTGAAAGAAGCAGGCCGACGATTACATTGACGATCGCGCCGGCGCTGAAAGCGAGGAAGGGTTTTTTGCCGGCGCTGGCCAATTCGCGGAATCTTGTGGTCAGGCCGATGCTGAGAAAGCAGAAGATGAAGGCCCAGCTGCGCAGGTCCTTGATCGGCGCGACCAGCGAGGGAACCACGGTTTTGTTGTAATCGCCAAGGCTGTAGCCGCGGGTCGCGAGCGTGACCAGCAGCGACGCCGCAAGAAAACCGATCACGAATTTCGGAAACCGCCACCAGATTTCCGCGGCGTCGGGCTTGCGGCCGGTCTCGTCCCGGTCCCAGCGCGTCGTCGCGACGACGGCGAGAACGAAGGCCCAGATGCCAATCCAGACGTCACGGCCGACCACCTTGATCAGCGTATAGGCGAAGACCGCCTGATCGCTGGTTCCGGCCACCGCGCCCTGGGCGGCCAGGTCGCCATAGGTCTGGGCCGCAGCGAAGCCCGCGGCGTCGGCGAATTCGGACGTGCCGATCCACGCGCCGCCGACGCCGGCCGGCAGGTTCAGCGCGCGAGCGGCGAAGGGAAGCACGAAGATCATGAGCACCGCCCAGATGATCACTGTGGTGATGGCGATCGGCGCATCTTCCTTCTTGCCGCCCACCGCGCCGGAAATGGCGATGGCCGCCGAAACGCCGCAGACCGCGCCGCCGGCGCCGAGCGTCGCAGCAAGCCTTTTGTCGAGGCCCAGTTTGACGCCCACGAAATAGATAACGAAGAAGGTGATGAGCGAGACGATGGAGGCCTGCAGAATGGCGACCGGACCGGCCCAGATGATCAGGGTGAGCGGCAAGGTCGCGCCGAGCAGGACGATGCCGGTCTTGATGTAGAATTCGACCCGGAAGCCGGCGTCGAGCCAGCGCGGCAGGCCAACGAGGTTCGACAGGACGAGACCGACGGCCAGGGCCAGCAGCGGCGGCTCGATGTTGTAGCTGTTGGCCTTGTCCCATTGTCCCACAGCGAAGATCACGATCGCCAGCGCATAGAGCAGCACGAAGGACGGAAGAAAATCGCGGGCTCTATGCCCCAGCGCCGTCAGCGCGACCGTGAAAACCGCCAGCCAGAGGGCGAATTGCGCGAAATAGCGGAGGTAATTGGCGCCAAAATGCGCGCCGAGCTGCGAAAAATCCGACCATTTCGGCGGCGTCACGGCGATCCATTTGATGCTGCCGCCATTGGCGAAGAAGCCATAGGCGACAATGACGATGCCCAGCCCCAGCCAGATCGCCCACCAGTCCTCCTTCAACCAAAGCTCGCGCCAGCGCAGTGGCGGCGCGGCGTGCTGCTCTGTGCTGAGTTCGGCGTTCGTCATTGTAACGTCCTTCGTTTCGCTTTTTTGTTCGGGTTCCGTTAGTGTATCAAATCGATCTATTTAATCAAATATGACGCAGCCCTTCCTGAAATTAAGATATTGCTTTTAAGCCTTTGGCATAAAATGAAATGTTTTTCCCCGATGTGCCCAAGGCGCAAAACTTTGTGCTCCGGACGGAGATCATTCCGGTGGCGTTTTGGAAACTTTCAGCTTTTCGCTCCATGCGGCGAGTCTCCCTATCGCGGCCTCCAGCGTCGCGGGGGTCTTGGCGAAGCAAAAGCGAATCTGGCTGCGCAGGTCCTGCCCGAAGAAAAACGCCGACAGCGGCACCGCCGTCACGCCCGCCTCTTCGGTCAGCCGGCGGCAAAAGGCGAAATCGTCGCCCCTTCCATCCAGGCGGTCGAAACCGGAAACGATGAAATAGGAGCCCGAGGCCGGACGCGCGTCGAAGCCGAGCCCCTGCAGCCCCTCGACAAGAAAATCTCGCCGCTGCTCGAGGTCGGTCCTCAGTTTCACGAAATAGGCGTCGGGAAAGCGCAGGCCGGCCGCGACGGCGACTTGCAAGGCCGGGGGCGTCGTGAAGGTCACGAATTGATGGGCGCGGGCGATTGGCGTCAACAGACGCGCGTCGGCCATGATATAGCCTATTTTCCAGCCGGTGACGGAAAATGTCTTGCCGGCCGAACCGATCCGCACCACGCGGTCGCGCACATCGGCCAGCCCGAACAGGCTCTCATGCCGTCGCCCGTCAAAGACGAGATGCTCGTAAACCTCGTCGCAGACCGCGACAAGATTGCGCTCCAGCAGGCAGTCCGCGATGAAACGCAACTCCCCGGCGTCGAACACCTTGCCGGTCGGGTTCATCGGCGTGTTGACGACGACGAGCTTCGTCCTGGGCTTAAGCGCCGCCAGTAACTTTTCCTTCGGCAGGCTCCAGTGCGGCGGCTCCAGCCGCACCGGCACTGGGACCGCGCCGGCGCGTCGTATGATCGGTCCGTAGGAATCGTAGACTGGCTCGAAGACGATGACCTCGTCGCCGGGATTGAGCAGGCCGAGGAAGGCGTCGCAAAGCGCTTCGGTGGCGCCGGAAGTGATCAGCACTTCGTGCTCCCAGTCGGCGTTCAGTCCGAAAAACCGCCGGGCGTTCTCCGCGACCGCCTGACGTAGGGCGGGAACGCCCATCATCGAGGGATATTGGTGCGGACCCTTGCGAAGCGCCTCGGCGGCGGCGTCGATCAGCTCCGCCGGCTCCAGGCCTTCCGGAAACCCCTGGCCGAGATTGATGGCCCCATGCGTCTCGGCCAGGCGCGACATGATTTCAAAAATCGTGGTTTCACAAGCGGCAAAAACGGAATTGGCCATGTCGGCGTCTCGATCCACTGGGGCAAACGGCGCTCACCTTAGCGAAGGCGCGGCGCCGCTCCAAGCGGACCGTTCACGCCGGGAGAAGCTGCTGCAGCCGGATCGGAAGCTCGCGGGCGCGGACGCCTGTTGCATGGAAGATGGCGTTGGCGACGGCCGCGTTGGTTCCGACATTGCCGAGTTCGCCGAGGCCCTTGATACCGAGTTCCTTCACCTGCCGGTCCTCCTCCGGCAGCATCAGCACGTCGACTTGGGGCATGTCGGCGCCGCCGAGGCGCCCTCGACGACAAACCGCGCCAAAGGCGCCGCGACCGAAGCTTCAAGAAAACGGCGCCGATTGAATCTCGGATCGAATGTCGCCATCAGGGCGCTCCAACTCAACAAAAGGGCGTCCGCGCTGCGGGGCGGCCCACGCGGACGTTTCAGCAACGGGGCGTCACGCCGCGGCGCGTTGATTAACGCCGCCTTCGGCGAGTTCATTCAGCGCCTTGTCGGCGGCAATTTCTTCAGCGAGGTTCTGTTGCAGAAGTTCGGCGCATTCGGGGCGTCCCAGCAGCTTCGCCCAGGAAATCAAGCTGCCGTAGCGCGTGATTTCATAATGCTCCACCGCCTGCGCCGAAAAGATGAGCGCGGCGTCGAGCACATTCCGGTTGTCCGCTTCCCCAGTGGTATCCTCTGCTTCCTCGAGGATTCCATCGATCGCGGGGCAGTCCATTCCTTTGATCTCGGCGTTGTGCAAGCGGAAAACCTCTTCAAGGCGCTTCACCTGGTTTTCCGTCTCGCGCAGGTGCTTCTCGAACCCCTGCTTCAGTTTTGGATCATTGGCCTTTACGACCATATCCGGAAGCGCTTTCAGGATTTGGTTTTCGGCGTAATAAATATCGCGGAGCGCATGGACGAACAGATCATCCATCGAATGAACGTCTTTAGACCACCAACCCATGGCGCATCATCCTTCGATTTAGGGAAATTGTGTCTCCTCTGCGGGAGACCACGGTTTTTGGAGACCGCAGCGTCAGAACGCATGCGCATCAAAAAAGGTTTCTCATTGATTTTATAAATAAACACAAAGCTCAAGCTGGCTACAGCCTTGACCTTCACGATTTTCATTCAGTCCTTCTATTATTCTTTATTTTTTTTATTTTTGGAACCGCATCGCTTTGTCCCTTGTTTTCCGCCGATAACCATAAGGAGACGCAACCATGGCGGCAAAACTTCTCAAAATCGGAACGCTGGGCCTTTTCACCCTTTCGGCGCTCGCATTGGGGCAGACAGCGAGCCTCGCCAAGCCTGTCGGCGATCTCATCGCCAAGCCTGTCGGCGATCGGATCACCGTCGCGGCGGGGGATTCTGAATCCTCTGACGCCATGAAGGCCGGAACCAAGAAAAACGGCAGGTCGCAGAGCGAAAGCGTGCAGGGCGAGAACAAGAATGGCGCCGTCGCCACCGACATGCAGACCAAACATAAGAAGAGCCATATTCAGAGGGACACCGACCCTGCGAAGAATGGCAAATCGCAAAGTGAAGGCGTGAACGGCGAGAACAAGAACGGCCAGCCACAATAAGGGACTGGCGATATTCAATTCGTCCGCGGCGTCATTCCCGGCGCCGCGGGCTTTCCGTTTGCCTGGATCGAGTATGCGCCAAAAATTTCGCCCTTTGCCCGATCATTCCGGCCTTGCCGCGTTTTTCCGCGACGTGCGCGCGGAGACCCGCGACTTGGCCTCCCCCCTGTCCGACGCCGATGCGACCGTGCAGTCCATGCCGGACGCAAGCCCCGCCAAATGGCATCTCGCGCATACCAGCTGGTTCTTCGAAACTCTGGTTCTCGCGCCGGCTCTGCCCGATTACGCCGTGTTCGATTCCGCCTATAAATATTTGTTCAACTCCTATTACGAATCCCTAGGACCGCGCCAGGAGCGGCCACGCCGCGGAATGATCACGCGGCCGACGCTCGACGAAATCCTCGCCTATCGCGACCATGTCGAAGCCGCCATGGAAGTTCTATTGCTCGCTCCGCTCTCCCCGGCGATCGTCGAAACAATTGAGCTTGGCTGTCAGCATGAGCAGCAGCATCAGGAACTTCTGCTGACCGATATCCTCCATCTCTTCGCGCAAAATCCGCTTCGGCCGGTCTATCGCTTCTCCGCGCGCGAAG
>Ga0182030_10024692_pt1 | contig 11017 bp, 6 predicted proteins | sample 812S3MmetaG_FD_121299 | JGI IMG/M metagenome (GOLD analysis project Ga0182030, IMG submission 121299) | Permafrost microbial communities from Stordalen Mire, Sweden - 812S3M metaG (Illumina Assembly) | ecosystem: Environmental > Terrestrial > Soil > Wetlands > Permafrost | place: Sweden... | reverse complement strand
CAAAGCGGCGGTCCTTTCGCCACCTCGAGAAAAAAAATCGGGGACGTACGTCCGGGTGTCGTAACAGATCAGCAGCGTACAGAACATCACACTTATAACGAAAATCACGCACGCACGGAAGCATTAAAAAAAGCAGTGAAAAAGCATCCGGCAGCGAAAAGCCCGGGTGAAGCCAAGAACCCCTTCGACAGCTTACGGCACGAGTATTTAGATAAGCCCGGTTTGTGAGTTGGCACCTTTACGCGGTTTCTATGCCGAGCTTCGCAAAAGAGAAATTGCAACAAGCAGCCTTTAAGGTGGTTCCTCAGGTTCCTTATATAGGATGAAAAAGAATCTAAAAAAAAGCGGGAAAACAGCGGATCGCTCAATGAACATGAGCATTTTCAGTCTCGACCACTCTTAACTGCTCGAGTCGACTGTATCTCCGAAATTTAAAAGTAGAGCCCGAACTGGCGAGGCTTCCAGCTCCACAAATTTTAAAGGCTGGGCAACCAGGCAATAAATATCCTCTGTTACATCCGACAGATCCAAATTTTCCAGCCAGTACATATTCCTCTCTCGAAGCTTGTGATGTACAGGCAGCTCCTGAGAATCGACTTGATCGACAGAAGGTGTATCGATTCCTATCAACTCAACGCCCAGGTCGGCAAGACTTTCGATAAGCCCAGGCGTAAAAAAAGCATAGTCGTTTTGGAATTGCTCAAAAGGCGTTTGAATCCTGGTTTTAAACAAGATCCGTTTTTGCAAATCACCGCCATTCGCGAGAAGCGCTGCAATCGATTCCGATGAGATAGGACCGTGAAATGGCGACAGATCAACTACATTTACTGGTCCTATGTAAGGCTTGAGCGGCAATCGACCAATCGACTGTGGTGAATCCGCGATGATTCCTTCGATGTGGTTTGGTGCATCTGCATGTGTTCCGACATGAGGACTCATCGTGAGAGCACTCACATTCGCCAGCTTGCTGTCCGAGTAAGACATAGTAACCTGATACGAAAAAGCGGTATCGCCTGGGAAGCTCGCACTTCTCGTTGATATCGATTGCGAAATATCAACTACCTCACAGCGATCGAAGGCTGCAGCAATATCTCTGCTAATCAAGCTTTGCCACCAGCAGAGAGAATCGACTGATTGACTTTGAAAGCGAAATTCGTCTTCAAATGATCTGTCCTAATCCCGTCAGATACACCATTTTGCATCAATTCTTCCTGCATCGGATGCTGTATTCCGATTGCTCTCAGAATCTGTGCAGCGATCGCCTCCATATGTCGGATATCGTAACCCGAAGATAATTTGATCACCATTCCAAGCCCATTCTTAAAACGTTCAGTCGGCAGAACACCTATTGCAAGCAACCCGTCAGCGCCATCTTTTGCAATAAATTTAACGGCACTACCAGTAGTGCGGTCGCCATGCATGATCTTAGTATCAAGGCGATTGTTACCGCCCAGAATGTCGGGATACGTATGCATCAAGTTGCCTACGATACCAAGCACACGATCGTCAGCCGAAGCGCTTGCCTCATGGGTTCCACTAGCAAACGCCAATCTCCTGTATAAGGTGGCCATTTCGCGAACAGACATGGCGTGATTCGGCATTTGGCAGCCGTCAGTGGTCTTCAGGAACGAACTTTCCGAACGTCGCAAAATTCGTGAAAGAAGTTGCTCCAGGCGGATATGCTCAACGTTATTGAACTCGGTGTACTCATTGAGTGGTTTGCCTTGTGCCTGCAGGCTCATCAGATAACTAAAATGCTTACCGCTGCAATTATGATAGAGAGCCTGCGGACGCTGACCTGCCAATTTAAATTTTTCACGAGTGCAAACATCCCCAGGCCATGCAGAAGGACAGAGTAGCTGGTCCTCCGTTACATGACCTATCTCCATGATTTCATGCAACAGTTGCAAATGCAGCGCTTCGCAATTATGTGAAGAAGACATTAAAGCGTAATGTTCTGGTCTCAAAGAAGGATAAGAGTCCTGCAATATTTGCAAGTGACTTGCAAGTTGAAAAGGTTTGAGCAGAGAGCGCGTCCATAAGACATAGTCGGCATCGCCGCTCTCTAGAAAAAGCTTATCTTCGTCATCAAAGCCAGCTGTCGCGGCAATGATGCCAGACACGCTTAGTTCGTTTATGCCGGCACGCTCGAGCGAATAGAGTAGTTGCCATGGAGGGACTTGAGAGTTCATAACGGCGCCAGTGAATAAGTTAAGCTCTGAATTGCAGAGCACTCATAAGAATACGCTCTTTACAGAGAATATTTCTATCAGTGGGGATATGCTGTCACGATAGAGCGGCTTCGTTAAGAGCAAAAAAGTTACATACGGACAAATTGCAACAGCAGAGCTATCGAAACGAAGCCCGCGGGCAGAGCAGAGTCGGCTAACAACAGCTTATTTTCAAAAAAAGAACAAGGTTCGCAATCTGAAAAGAGCGCTTACAGACCCTGCGAGGCGCGCTACAATATGGGGCTAACAAATTGGACGTGACTTTTCACCACACGTGGTGACTGGTTATATCGAACCCTTACTTGACAACAAAAAGCGGGCAACTTATGGCGAAAACTGTTTCGGCACAACAAGAACTAACAACTACACAGGGAGCTGAAAAAGCTCAGGCGAGCACAGACAACCAGTCTGTTGTTAGCGCACAAGAGCCCATATTCAACTCTAGAGTTGTCATTGAAGATGTACAACCGCAAGTCGACAGCGGTCTTTTTCCAAGTAAGAAAGTAATCAGCGAGCCAGTTTCCGTGACGGCTTCCATCCACTGCGACGGGCACAACGCCATAGCTGCGCAGTTGCTCTACCGCAGAGCAGGTGACAAGAGCTGGAATAAGAGTCGAATGTTTTTGAAAGATTCAGGAATGGATCTCTGGTTTGGTGAATTTGGTGGCACAGACCTTGGCTTGCACGAATTTGCGATCGAGGCCTGGATAGATAACTACGGCAACTGGCGTCGAGACACAAGAAGGAAATTAGGAGCCGGTCAAGATATTTCAGTTGAAATCAAAGAAGGGTCCGTTTTGTTGCTGGATGCAGCAGAACAAGTTAAGAGCACTCTTCCGAAAGACGACCATCTGCATTCGGTAAAGCTGCAGAACTACGCAAACGCCCTGAAACAAACGCAACACGATGCAGATCTATTTTCCATACTAGCCGATGAGCATCTAGAAGATTTGATGTTCCGTTTCGCGAAGCGCGAACTGGTCTGCAAAATGCCAAAGCCACTGCATGTGGTGCTAGATCCGATACGTGCGCTTTACGGCGCCTGGTACGAATTATTTCCACGCTCAGCTAGCACCAAAGAAGGACTACACGGAACGTTCAAAGATGTCGTTAACCGGTTGCCTTACATAAAAGACATGGGTTTCGATGTCGTGTATTTTCCACCCATCCACCCGATCGGCACGACTGCGCGAAAGGGTCCAAACAATTCATTGAAATCAGCTCCCGGTGACGTCGGCAGCCCATGGGCAATTGGTGCGAAAGAGGGCGGCCACAAATCGATACTTTCCGACCTGGGAACGGTGGCTGATTTTGAATATCTCGTCGAAGAAGCACAAAACCTCGGCATTGACATAGCGCTCGATATAGCCTATCAGTGCTCACCCGATCACCCTTATGTAAAAGAGCATCCAGACTGGTTTTACCATCGCCCGGATGGTTCCATCAAATGTGCCGAGAATCCGCCCAAACGATACGAAGATATCTATCCGATCAACTTTGAATGTGATGACTGGAAGAATCTCTGGGCGGAACTGAAGAGCGTAATCGACTTCTGGCTAGAGCGCGGTGTTACCATCTTCCGCGTCGACAACCCACATACAAAACCCTATACATTCTGGGAGTGGCTGATTGCAGAAGTTAAGAAAACGCACCCTGAGGCTATTTTCCTGGCCGAAGCGTTCTCTCGTCCTAAGGTCATGAAATATCTAGCGAAAATAGGCTTCACTCAATCGTATTCTTATTTCACATGGCGGCTCGGAAAGAGTGAAATCACCGAATATTTCACCGAGCTCTATAAGACTGATGTTGCTAATTACATGCGACCAAATCTTTTTGTGAACACTCCAGATATCCTCACGCACTTTTTGCAGTACGGTGGCAAACCGGCGTTCACGATCCGCGCGGCACTGGCGGCAACTATCGGAGCAACGTACGGTATATACGGACCAACTTTCGAACTTTGCGTCGGTTCTTCACACAACAACACCGAAGAATATCTCGATAGCGAAAAATACCAGCTTCGCCAGTGGGATTTAAAAGCTGGTCACTCGATATCAGAATTCATTGCAAGGCTGAACAGAATTCGCCGCGAGAATCCAGCCCTTCACAACAATGAGAGCATTCGGTTCCATACGATAAACAACGAGGGACTGCTTGCCTTCAGCAAGCAGTCGCATGATGGCAAGAACATCATTCTTACCGTGATCAATCTTGACCCTTATCAAACGCAAGAGGGACAGGTGCACGTTCCAATGCACGAACTTAATCTGCATGGAACTTTTGAATCGCATGACCTCGTCACGAATGCCAGATATTCGTGGGATAGCGAATGGAATTACGTGCGCCTCGATCCATATGTTTGTCCTGTTCACGTATTCCGCTTGCAAAACTACGGACGTTGATAGAAGAAAGAAAGTCGGGAAAATGGAGATTGCGCGCCTCAGGAGAGATTCTTAGCTGTGGAGATAAAGAAAGATACCGCCTCAGATCCTCTATGGTTTAAGGACGCAATCATCTATCAATTGCACATCAAATCCTTTTACGATAGTAACGCTGATGGATTTGGTGACTTTCCCGGGCTAATCGAAAAACTCGATTATATTCAAGACCTTGGCGCAGACTGCATCTGGCTTCTGCCGTTTTATCCGTCACCTTTGCGAGACGATGGATACGACATCGCTGATTACGAAGAAATCAATCCTGTTTACGGAAGCCGGGATGACTTCCACAGATTCATTACCGAAGCACACAGACGGGGCATTCGAGTCGTAACAGAACTCGTAATCAATCACACATCCGATCAACACCCGTGGTTCGAAGCATCAAGGCAAGCTCCAGCCGGATCAAACAAACGCAATTATTATGTATGGAGCGATACTGATCAAATTTATAAAGATGCGCGAATTATTTTTTGCGACACCGAGAAATCTAACTGGACATGGGATCCTGTCGCGAATGCTTACTATTGGCACAGATTTTTTTCACACCAGCCGGATCTGAATTTCGACAATCCTAGCGTCATTCACACCATCGAGAAAATAATGAGGTTCTGGCTCGACCTGGGCGTCGACGGCTTACGGCTTGATGCAATTCCCTATCTAATCGAGAGAGATGGAACCAATTGCGAGAATCTTCCGGAAACACACGAGATCTTAAAAGGCTTCCGCAAAGTTATCGACAACAACTACGAAGGTCGCATTTTTCTCGCTGAAGCCAATCAATGGCCTTCTGATGTAGTGCAATATTTCGGCGATGGTGACGAGTGCCACATGGCTTTCCACTTCCCCGTGATGCCACGCCTTTTTATGGCGCTCCATCAGGAAGACAGACATCCAATCACTGAAATCATGGGGCAGACCCCAGCCATTCCAGAAAATTGCCAGTGGGCAATGTTCCTGCGCAATCATGATGAACTGACACTAGAAATGGTGACCGACACCGAGCGCGACTACATGTATAAAGCATATGCTGATGACCCGATGATGAGAATCAACATGGGTATTCGTCGGCGGCTGGCACCACTTCTTCAATACAGCAGACAGCGTATAGAGCTTATGAATAGCTTACTCTTCTCGCTTCCAGGGACGCCCATCATTTACTACGGCGATGAAATCGGCATGGGTGAAAATATCTTCCTGGGAGATCGCAACGGCGTACGCACTCCAATGCAATGGAACAGCGATCGCAACGCTGGATTTTCTCGCGCAGTATTTGCCAAGCTTTATTCCGCACCGATTATGGACCCGATTACAGGCTACCAGGCGATCAATGTAGAAGCTCAATCGATGGATCCATCTTCACTGCTTAACTGGATGAAGATGATGGTCCGCCTGCGCAAAAAACACAAGGTTTTTGGTCGCGGCACATTCGAAGTTGTTGATTCCGACAATAGAAAAATTCTTTCGTACATACGTCGATATCAGAATGAAAAGCTACTTGTTGTGGCCAACTTATCTCGTTACCCGCAATCTGCAGCACTTTCATTAAAGGAGTTTGCAGGCATACAGCCCACTGAAATGCTCGGACTCGGTCAATTCCACCCGATTACCGAAGAGCCCTATATTTTGACTTTAGGACCTTATTCGTTCTATTGGCTGGCGCTAGAATTGCCTCAGGAGTCGGTACCAATTACGATGACTCCGAAACCTACTGAAGTTAAGAGTCAAGAAGAGCAACAACAAATAAGAGAAACGGTTCAACTAGTGAGAACCCATCGACGAGAAGATTGGCAAACATTGATGACCGGTACATTGCGCTGGAAACTAGAGCGCGATGTATTGCCTGAGTACATCAAGAATCAACGCTGGTTCGGCAGCAAAACCAAAGTTATATCCAGTGTGAAAATAGTCGACTGGGTGCCTGTAACTGAAACGCCCGAACTTGGCGCCATAATTTTTGTCGAGCTGGAGTTCGCGCAAGACACTACTGAGTTGTATACGCTTTTCTTTGCAGTCGCCGAAGGTCAGCAAGCAGACGACATCCTGGAGAAAAACCCGGGCTATGTAATAGCGGAACTGGCAAGCAACGGCGACGACCATGCTCTAATTTACGACGCGTTAGAAAGCTCCGATTTCTGCCTGGCTCTGCTCGATTTGATTGATAAAAACCAGACTATAAAATCACGCTTCGGTTTACTCGAGTCGCAACACACACCTAAATATTTGACGCTAATAAAAGACGAGAAACCTTTCACGGTCAAACGAGTGCGCACAGAGCAAAGTAACTCGTCGATTCTGTATGGAACGAGCTTCATTCTGAAGCTTTATCGACACCTGCAACCAGGCACCAATCCCGATTACGAAATCGGGCGATACTTGACCGACATCGCAGACTTTAAGCACGTACCAGCAACAGCTGGTGCCACCACTTACACGCCCAAGGGTTCCGAGGTGGCATATCAGACCGGCATTCTGCAAGAGCTGGTCTGGAATCAAGGAGATGCCTGGAACTATACAGTCGAGGAATTCAGGCGCTTCTACGAAAGAGCAATTACGCACATGTATCTGCTCGAGAAAATCGATCCAAAGCAAAAGCGCATCTCTGAGTTGATGGACCAGGATGTACCGCGAGAAGTCTATGAGCTACTCGGTATCTATTTAAGAGAAGCTGCAACACTCGGTAAGCGCACTGCCGAAATGCATATCGCGCTCTCTGCTGAGACGAAAGATCAGGCATTCAAACCAGAACCGGTTACGAAAGAAGAGTTAGCTCGCATGAAAGCAGAAATGCAGGGCGATGTTGACATGATCCTCGACGCAGTCCGACTGAAGCAAAAAAGTTTGGCGCCCGACATGATCGATCGAGCAGCAGAACTTTTGCAATATCGAGAGGCTTTGATGGACATCATCGGTAGCCTCGAGACTGTCAAGCAAGATCTGGTAAAGATCAGAGTACACGGTGACTACCATCTGGGTCAGGTTCTGTACCGCGCAGGCGACTTCATGATCCTGGATTTTGAAGGCGAGCCGAGCAAAGATATTTCGCTCAGAAGTAGGAAGCATATTGCTCTTAAGGATGTAGCCGGAATGGTTCGTTCATTCAGTTACGCAGCATATGCCGGACTATTCCTCTTCCTGCACAACCGCCCGGAAGACCTGGAGCAATTCTTGCCCTGGGCTAAAGCCTGCCAGACCTGGGTGTCCGTCGCCTTTTTGAAAGGCTATCTGGAAACCGCGACCGGCCACTCATTCATACCGGCTAACCAGACCGATTTCTTCAAGGCGCTCCTGCCGTTTATCGTAGACAAAGCGATCTACGAAATCAATTATGAACTGAATAATCGCCCGGATTGGTTAAAAGTGCCAGTGAGTAGCCTTCTTCAGTACTTGAAAGCCAACACTCTTAATAGCGGTGGCAACAAATAATGACCAAATTGCACCAGGTGTCCCCGTTTACGCTGTTCTCAGTGGATAATGTCCTACTGAACCTCCTACTGAACCTCCTACTGTAACCCTGACCACTGTCCTCTCCCTCCTGCTGTTCTCCCACATTCGGAAACGACAATGATAAAAACGCAATTCATCACCGACTTCGACCTGCACTTATTTTCAGAGGGCTCGCATTATCGACTCTACGATAAGCTGGGCGCACATTTGACTGAAGAAAACGGCAAAGCCGGCACAAATTTCGCCGTCTGGGCGCCATCGGCGTCTAAAGTGTCGATTACTGGAGACTTTAACGAGTGGAATGCGGAAACGACGCCGATGCAGCCGGTGCAATCCTCTGGCATCTGGAGTACATTCGTGCCCGGCGTGACAGAAGGCGACAACTATAAGTTCCACATCACTCCATCTAATGGAATGGCCCAGTCTGATCGATGCGATCCATATGGATTTGCAGCTGAAATGCGCCCGAAAACCGCGTCGATTGTCTACGACCTTTCGAAATACAAATGGAAAGATCAAGATTGGATGGAAAATCGACACAAGCGAAATACGATTGAAGCTCCTATTTCGATTTACGAGATGCATCTTGGTTCCTGGATGCGCGGAGAGAACAACACCTGGTTGACCTACAAAGACCTCGCGGATAAGTTGACTGCGTATCTGGTCAAAATGGGATACACGCACGTAGAATTCTTGCCAATAGCAGAGCATCCACTCGACTCTTCATGGGGCTATCAAACGACTGGGTATTTTGCGCCCACAGCTAGATTCGGCTCGCCCGACGACTTTATGTTCTTGATTGATACTTTGCACCAGCACAACATCGGTGTATTGATCGATTGGGTACCTGCACACTTCCCGCGTGATGGACATGCACTGGGAATGTTTGATGGTACGCACCTTTACGAACATGCTGATCCCAGGCAGGGTGAGCATAAGGAATGGGGCACGTACGTCTTCAACTACGGGCGTTACGAAGTCGAAGACTTTTTGACCAGCAATGCTCTTTTCTGGTTCGACAAATATCACATCGATGGTCTGCGTGTAGATGCAGTCGCTTCAATGATCTATCTAGACTACGCCCGACCAGCTGGCGAATGGCTGCCTAACAAATACGGCGGCCGCGAAAATCTTGAAGCAGTAAACTTCTTGAAAAAACTGAACGAGCGAATTTACGCTAATTACCCAGACACCATGACCATGGCTGAAGAGTCGACCGCATGGCCGCAGGTCTCGAGACCGACCTACTTGGGCGGTTTGGGATTTGGCTTAAAATGGGACATGGGCTGGATGCATGACACGTTGCAGTTCATGTCTCTGGAACCTATTCATCGCAAATTTCACCACAATCAATTGACCTTCAGAGGACTCTACGCATTCTCAGAAAACTTTGTCTTGCCACTTTCGCATGATGAAGTTGTCTATGGGAAACGTTCTTTGCTCGATAAAATGCCTGGCGACGTCTGGCAAAAATTTGCCAACCTGAGATTGCTACTGGGTCATATGTTCACGACTCCAGCAAAGAAGCTCTTGTTTATGGGTGGAGATTTTGGACAGTGGAACGAATGGAACCACGACCAGAGCCTCGATTGGCATCTTCTGGATTGGCCATTACACAGAGGGATTCAAAAGCTGGTTAGCGATCTAAACCATCTCTATCAGAAAGAATCAGCACTTTACGAACTCGATTGCAGCCCCGCAGGCTTCGAATGGGTGGACTGCCAGGACATCGAACAGACCGTGCTTTCATTCTTGCGCGTAAACAAAAAGCGAGACGAGCACATTCTGGTAGTTTGCAACTTCACACCCGTCGTACGTAACAACTACATGATCGGTGTCCCAGAGGGCGGTTACTGGGAAGAACTTCTGAACAGCGACAGCACTGTATATGGTGGCAGCGGGGTTGGCAATTACGGTGGTGTGGAATCGAACCCGATTCCGGCTCACGGGCGTAAATACATGCTTACGTTAACATTGCCACCACTCGGCATTCTAATAATGAAAGCCAAAAAGCACTGAGCACGCGTCAGCTGCCTGGACTCTTACCAAGCTAACGCTTGGCACAAAACTGTGCAAAAATGAGAAGCCATATCAATGCATCTCCCAGAGGAACTTGTCATGAAGTTTTTTGAAAAGTATCTCTTAATAGCGACTCTTTCCAGCTGTGTACTAACCGGTGGAACTGCATTTGGTGCCGAGAGCAAGTATTACACACGAGTTTTCGATGCCTCTAACGAGGTCACTGATGCAAAAGGGACGACATTCGAAACCCGCACCGTGTCTGACGGCAAAGGGCATGTGTACTCTGAAAGCAAATCAGCACTGGGCAACTCCTTTACGATCATGGACTACCCAACGAAAACGATGACGACTGTGTCGGAATTAGCAAAGCTCATAATTAAGAACCCTTTGCGAGATCCAAATGCTAACGAGCCAGACCCGTCCGCCAGAAAAGATGTCAAATCGCTAGGCACAAAGACAATCAACGGGCACCCCTGCAAAGGCGAGGCTTACACCATCGGCAAAAACAAGATGGAAGTCTGGACCGGAACAGACATCAATTATCCGGTGAAAACAATTGTGGACCAAAACACAACTAAGGTCACAACCGAGCTGAAGAATTTTTCGACAAAACCGCCATCTGATGCGTTGTTTGCAGTACCGAAAAACGACTACAAAATAATCGATCGTATAGCGCCGGCAAAATAAGCGTCAATTCGTGGTCAACTCAGGTAAAGACACTTGGTCACGATTACTACTAATTAAGCACGCCCGTAGTTAGCTCGGTAAACTCCCATTCCCTCAAGCATTAGGGCAAGAACCTGCTTTCCCCGAGCACTTGTTGAGTTGGCACAGAAGCAAAACTAAAGAGCTCTTCATTGACTGGTCGACTTGCCAGGT
>Ga0182030_10024691_pt1 | contig 11017 bp, 13 predicted proteins | sample 812S3MmetaG_FD_121299 | JGI IMG/M metagenome (GOLD analysis project Ga0182030, IMG submission 121299) | Permafrost microbial communities from Stordalen Mire, Sweden - 812S3M metaG (Illumina Assembly) | ecosystem: Environmental > Terrestrial > Soil > Wetlands > Permafrost | place: Sweden... | reverse complement strand
TAGCAAAAGTCCACTAATCCACAAGCGGGGCTGCTGTTTTGGGGCTTGGGACTACCTGATGTGCACACCCGAGATGGCGCGTGCAATAATCAAGCGCTGTATCTCAGAAGTCCCTTCGAAGATGGTGTAGGTATTGGAGTGGCTCATAGATCTCCTCGTCAAAGGTTCTTTCCAAACTGGACAGACCCACGAATAATGGGACTGGACCCGTTTAGGGGTGGTTCGGACCTATTTTGCACCTTATTAATGGGTCCCGAGCGTGCGCCAAAAGTACTCGACGCACATACTCCAAGTCATGAGGAACATTACCAACGACAACCCCGCCGGTCCTTCTCAAGACCGTTTATGGACCGAGGACGACCTTGCCTTATTCTTCGTCTTCAAGTCCGTCGGTGAACTCATCGAGCGTCACCCTGATTTTCCTTCGCCGCTCCCCCTTCGCATCCGGGGGCGCCGCTGGCGTCCCATCGATGTCCTTGCCTGGGCCAACGGCCTCACCTTGAGTTCCACTCACGAAGGAATGCAAACGGCCATCCCCGCGTTCGACATTTCCACTATCTCTGACCTACTTCAGGACGCTTAACATGCCCAGAACCCCGAACCCCAACGGTGACCCAGTTGCCATTCGCAAGAAGGGTGACATCTATAAGGTGCGCTATTACCCGACCGGCGTAGTCGGTAATCCCGCTGACCGCAAGGAACTTCCTGGAGTATTTCGATCTCGGGCCGCAGCTGAGGCACAAGCGGCATTGCTGAGAGAACGACTCATTGAGCATCGCGAGAGCCACCTGCCCGGTACAAGTCGAGGGTACGCCCGGCTGTCGTCCGTGTTACGGGAGTACCTCGTTGAGCAAAAGCGTGCGTATGAGAGTTTGGCGCTCCCCCTGGGAACGCATCGCAAACTCATGTCCGACATGAGGCTCTACGTGGAGCCAGTGGCGACGCGACTTGACGTGCGAATCAAGGACCTCCCGGCCCAAGCTGCCAAGAAGATTTGCGAAGGGATAACGCAGTCCGGCAATGTTGAGAACACCATTACAGCTAGTCAGTGGTCGATTAGTCACTTCGGTGCATGGCTTGTAACCAGCGGGTTCCTTCCAGAGAATCCCTTCACGCAATTCATTGCCTCCAATCCGGAGTCAATCGCTGAGAAGAAGAAACGCAAGCGCTCAGAAGCAAACGAGCGAGCGACGCGCGAAACGTTCGAGATTGCGGTTCAAGCGGGTCAAGGTCTTGGGATTGAAGACGTGCCCACTCTGGAAGTCGTATCAGCATTGAGCAACGCTATCTACCGCCGTGAGACTGGTAAAGCGTCGTCACCTAACAGTCGGCTCCGCCCACTCGATGATGCGGTAGCTCGTCAAATTTCCGCGATGCCGATGCTGCGCACCGCTTCTGGCCTTCGACACTGCGAAGCGCTGGCAGTCCACACGAGTCGCGTGAACCTGGAGCGGCTGACCATCGGAGTGGACCGGCAACTTCTTCGCTTGCCCGGCTGGCACCTCGCACCACCCAAGCACAATCGAATTAGGGAGGCCTTCGTCTGGCCGATGTTCGAGGAGCGGCTCCGAGAACTGGTCGAGTGGGCCAATGTCAATACCGACGGGTGGCTCTTCGCACCACCACGAAATGACACCTGGTGGACCGAAAACTGCGACGACCTATGGGAACGGGCCATTGAACTCATGGCCTCCGAACATGAAGAGGCCCTAGCTAACAAGCTTCGAACTATCCCACCATCGTGGACTTGGCTACCGCACTACACCCGACACACGTACGGCTCGTACAGCCTGGCGCCTCAATTGAGTGGTGGATTGGGTTGGTCAATCCGAATGGTGTCACAGTCGATGGGCCACTCCAACGAGCGCACCACCGAAGAGATTTATCGTCACGCCATTGGCGAAGAGCGCGTTACGGTCCGGAATGCCTCTATCGAATGGCCCAACCTAAACGGCTAACGTGCAGGGCTTTGCAGGCCCCTGCGACATATGACGGGCTGTGCCAGGCTGTGCCAAACCTCAGTAACAATATGGACTTCGTGCGATACACCGCCGTGCGTCTGACTTCTCGAATTTTCCTTTTGAGGCAAAAGGCAGGGGCAGGTACAGGGGCAGATTGGCTGGTATCCCGACGAAGGGTCAGAATGCTGAGACATTGAATAGAGCACTTTCAAGAAATTAGGAAAGGAAAGCATGCCTACGGAAATGGCCATATGGCGTATCACACCTGACGGGCCAATGCCTCTGGACTCCTCACGGCTTGACTTGGAATCGACTCTCGAGGACATGATCTTCAAAAACTCCGGCGTCCTGGGTGTTGACCTGCTGGTCTTGGGACGGCAAGTTGAGACGGCCTTCGGCGGTTTTCTCGACCTCTTGTGCATTGACGTTGATGGACGTTTGCATGCCATAGAACTCAAGAGAGACAGGACGCCTCGAGATGTCGTGGGCCAAATTCTCGATTATGGATCTTGGATTACTGATCTAACTGTGGAGGATCTCCAAAGCATCTGCATCAGGTACAACGATGGAGCGTCGCTTGAAGAAATCTTTGCGAGTCACTACAGAGAGCCTCTCCCGGACGTCGTAAATATTGAGCAACGATTCACGATCGTCGCTGCTGAGCTTGATGCCACTTCGGAACGCCTAGTCCAGTTTTTGGCTGAGAATTATGACGTTCCAATCAACGCCGTTTTCTTTCGGCACTTCGGTGATGGCGAGTCGAGCTATTTGGCGAGAACGTGGTTAATTGACCCAACTGAAGCCGAGGCTTCTAGCCCGCGACGTGCAAGGGGGAAACTTCGTCCGTGGAATGGGAAGGATTACTACGTGATTCAAGGGACCGTCAAGGAAGGGACTGAACGGTGGTCAATTGCGAGTGACTACGGATTCCTAAGTGCTGGCGGTGGGTCCTGGTACTCGAAACCCCTTTGGAACCTGAAAGAGGGTAATCGGGTCTTCGTCTATGTCGGAGGCGCCGGCTACGTCGGCGTTGGGGAAATCACCGGAGAGGCAATTCATGCTGCGAACGCAGTTTTTGAGATTGGCGGTGGGGCTCAACGCTTGATTGATCAACCTGGTATTCCGGAAGACTTCAAGATGAGAGCGCTGTCCAACGACATCGACGAGCGAGAAGTCGTGGTACCCGTCCGGTGGCTTGCGAAGAGGCCCGTGTCTGACGCGCTTCGCGTATCCGGGCTCTTCGCCTCCCAAGTCACAGTATGCAAACTCCGCGATGAGCGTACTATCGAGGTTCTTGAAGAAGAATTTCTGATCTCCGCTTGATAAAACGAGACACGAAAGGAGCTTTCATGACCGCGAACAGCTTCGCCCGGTTTCACCGAGGTCGACGAGTTGGAAGGAGACGCAACGAAACTTGATGGAATCACTTAGGAATTCGAGTTGCAATTTCAATGAGGTTCCGCCGATACCCCACCGGGCATTGCTACTTGGACAACGAATCTCAGATCCTCTCAGTACACTGCGGCCGATGAACAACTCCGACATCGAAGTCCCCGGTCCCGACGCTAACTGGTGGAACGAAATTAACGAATTCGCTCTTACATTTAACGCCTATTCTCGCGGCGATGACTTCGACGCCGTTGCGGATATTGATCGACAGGTCCGAGGGACTTGGGATCGGGATGCGACCCTCCCCAACGATGTCGACGTTTGCCGAACGGCCCTCTTCTTCGAGCAAAGACGCTTTCGACACCTCGACGCCGAGCCTGTTGGTGACGACGATCGCTTCGTCCGAGCAATCATCAAGCAAATTCGTGATCTAAGTGGTGGTCGAGTCCCTGGTCCAGCGGACTCGCCACCCTAGAGCAGTGGTTCAACAATGGTTCGATGTCGAGTCGACCACCGCTGGGCCCTACGGTGGGTTTTTATGAACATTGATACAAATTGGCCGGCGTACCTGATTAGTCGAGCAATAGCCCAGCCCCCGGCCGATTGTTTTGTGATAGATGGAACCACGCCGGTCATTGCGTTCGGCGATCCGGTAAAGGCTCGCGTGGCAACGCTCGGGATCAATCCGAGTCGAAACGAATTCCTCGACCCAAGCGGCACATTGCTGGTCGGCAAACGGCGACGACTGGCGACTTTGGAATCGTTAAACCTTGGTGATCGAACAACTCTCAACGAAGGCCATGGAGCATCCGTCTTAGATGGATGCGCTGACTACTTCAAGGTTCGAAGCTACGCCTGGTTCAAGCCTCTCAACTACATTCTCAATGAGAGCATTCACGCGTCCTACGGCACCGACGCGTGCCACCTCGACCTTGTCCAGTGGGCAACGAATCCGGTGTGGCGAGCTCTCGACAAGACCATCCGATCAAGGTTGCTCGACGACGGGGTGGGATTCTTGAATACTCAACTCGCTACAGAAGAGTACGAGCTTGTGATCGTTAATGGCCGGACCGTCATGAACGCTGTCGAAGCCGCTGGAATCACCTCTTGGATCTCGATTGGACCAGTGCTTCAGAACCCGACAACACACCTTTATGAAGGTAGACGTGGTAGCCAGCGATTCCTGAGTTGGTCATGCAACCTGCAAAGCCAACCGGGTGCGCGTCGCCATATCGATGCTCTGGTCGATTTCGTTAAAACCAACGCCGGCTTCAACATGCCCCGTCGTGACCTCTGGGTCGGAGATGCAGCAAAATGACGACAGGACCACGCATTGTGCAATTTCCGCATCCCGGTGGCGAGCACGTCCCCAAAGGAAAAGAAATGGATTGGAATGACGGTTATCACCGTCGCAAATTTCTTGTCAACGAAGGAAAAACAGTCGATCGTTCCGGAGCGACAACTTACGAAGGCTCGCTGGCGTTCTGGGGTGAGTGGGAGGCCCCTTCAACGATCAGACATCGTTGGCCACGTCGCGAACAGTTCCCGACGGTGTTGCACGAACCGTATTGGGTGGAGCGCGAAGTCATCCCGAACCAACAGAACACCGACCCGTGGGTTTTCGGCCCGCGATTCCTCTACAGCAACTGCAAGCAACTGACTCCTTTGGGGCTTCCCTCCTCGCTCCAATCGCTCACGCCCGGCTCCATGATCATGTTCGGAAGCACGTTCCACGGCCACTTCATACTCGACACGGTCTTCGTCGTGGGCGAGGCACTTACGAAGTTCAGACCAATCGACGGAATCGAGATCGAGTCCAAAGCATTTCGAACCTGCACGATTCGGTCCCTTGCTGCTCTTGAACCTAAGAAGAGCTACGCATCACTCACGCTCTTCGCTGGTGCCACCCCAGAGCATCCGATTAACGGTATGTTCAGCTTCACACCGGCGCGCCGCGTTCACGACCCTAACTACCGCTTCGCGCGCCCACCACTGACGATTTCCGGAGTTATTAATCCGATGAGCTGGCAAAGTCCTCGGGGAGCGAAAGTTCCTGCGACTCCCGAAGAAGTTCGAGCAACGTGGCTCGAGGCCGTCAAGCAGGTGGAAGCCCATGAGCTAGAACTCGGAACTGACTTGCAGATTCCAGTTCAGAGGTGAGCCGATGCAAACATCGATGGTTCCCTGAGCGCATCAATTCCGCTGTTCACCGGAACTGGTGATTAGTGCTCAGTTTGTGGTGACTGCCCTGAGATCATGGGGCTTTCGGCTGCGGCCCTGCGCAGCATGTCCCGGTGACGTGTCACTATTGCATGGTGCAGGGCTACGACGTTATCGGAGACGTACACGGCAATCTGGCGAAGCTCGAAGGATTGCTGAGACAACTTGACTACATCGACAAAAGTGGCACCTTCTTGCACCCTGAGCGCCAGGCTATTTTTGTCGGCGATTTAATCGATCGCGGCAACGATAACCTTCGCGTCGTTGCCCTAGTCCGTGGGATGGTGGAAAGTGGCGCCGCTCAAGTCGTGATGGGTAACCACGAGTTCAACGCCATCGCTTACGCCACTGACGACCCTAGTGACCCCGGTGAAGGGGTACGGAAACGGACCGGGAAGAACCGGAAACAGCACGAAGTGTTCCTCACAGAAGTGGAGTTTCAGCAGGATGTTTACGCCGAAGTGATCGAGTGGTTCAAGACAATGCCATTTTGGCTGGACCTCGAAGGCGGCATCCGTGTTGTGCACGCTTGTTGGCATGAACCTTCGATGGAGGTCGTTGAACAAGCTCTCTCTGATGAGGCGATGAACGGGAACCAATTCTTGATCAAGGCCGCTACGAAGGGCAACGAACTCTACGAGGCGGTCGAGATTGTGCTCAAGGGCCCGGAACTGGAATTGAACACATTTGGTCTTCCTCACTTCCTGGATCAAGGAGGTCATGAGCGGTCGGCGGCGCGACTTAAGTGGTGGGTCGACGAGCCTGCCACTCTTGCTGAACTGCTAGAGGTCGGTGCGAGCCAGTCAGACGGATCGCCCTATCCCCAGTTGGACTCCAGCTTGGCCAAGACGATGGAGCATGAGTTTCGATATCAAGGAAAAAAGCCAGTATTCTTTGGCCACTATTGGCGGTCGGGAAAGCCAACGAAGAACGTGGACTGGGGCATCCACGCGGCGTGCCTCGACTTCAGTGTCGCCAAGGGCGGTCCGTTGGTCGCTTACCGATGGAGCGGTGAGTCGATCCTGTCGGAAGCCAACTTCGTTCAATATCCGAGCATCTCATAGGAGGTCAGACTTTGAAGTTGAATTCCGGTGTGAACGTTTCTTGGAGACACCCACTAACCGCGTCGAATATCGTGCGTCCTCACGACCTAAATGAGGCAACCTGGCAGCCTACTTTCGGCGTCTGGTCATCAGAGAGCGCTGCTGATGTTCTCACATCCGCGTGCCGTGGCGCACGATCACTCGCGAAGTGGTGACCCCCATGATGTGGTGCAGGTTCCACCAGGAGGAGTGTCCTCCTGGATGCTTCTATCTGCAACTGGTTGATGCATTTGGAGAGGAGGACGACGAGGTCAAGTTGACCGGTGAGGTGATCTCCTTGAGGTCTTTGGTCGGCGAGAGGATCGCCGACAAAAATTGGAGTGGCTCCAAATTAACGATTGACTGCAACCTTGAGGAGATCGATTCTTCGCTGAGCGGCGTTCTCGAAGATCTCAAACGCGATGGTCGACGATGGATCGTCATACTCGAAACAACGGCAGTACCCATCCGTTATGTGCAAGTGCTGGTCACACAAGATGGCGGGCTTTGGGCCGAATGTGTGTCGAACAATTTTCTAAGCCTTGAGGACAAGTTGAGTGACGAGCAACTCGAGCTCCTCCCACTCCTTGGCTGGCAGTGGCCCAGTCCACCGGCAGGACCGAACTGGCAGTTACACGATGAACTCCTCAATACCGGGAGCGCTATCTCAGGTCTTTTAATTAGAACGCTGCGAGAGGTGTTTGGATGTGCGACCAACGACCGCGTCAGATTCAAATTCTTCCTGGGTCAGAATAATGAGACTTTGAACAGAGAGCACTAAATCACTCGCTTGTTGTAGTTGCTGAATGGATCCAAGAACTTGGACGTCGGCGAGTCATCTACATGACTAACGTTCCACAGTCCCGACTCTCGAACTGCCGCACGGTCTGCCATATGACCTAACCACGATGCGGATGGCGGGTCGATGGCTGGCCGCTTGCGGTTACTTAGCAGCGATATTGCCCCAGTTTCGATCACTCCTCTGTCACTTCGGAAACTGGGCTCATCGTCCACTCCAAGCCATATGAAGAGCATGTTTCCGACGTACCGACTTACCGCAACCTCAAGTGGATACTCTGCTTTCCTAATCGCTGCGTCTGCAGTGCTCCCCTTACCCCAGTTCGCCTGAATTGAGACTGGCCACTCTCCGGTAGCGAGCATCGCCGAACCGACATGAAGTCTGAAGATTGAACCGCGATGATTGCCGCCACCAGGCATTGATCCACCGACGTGGCCCTTGTGTTGCGAGAGTCGGCCCCACAAGGTCGACTTCGACGATCTGAGAGCATGTGTTCCCACCCTCGTCACTCGCGGTGTGACCCCATCATCACGGAACTCACCATCCTCGAAGAAGAAGTAGACGCCCCGTCGTGGCCAATCCATACGCCCGCTGCACTCCGAGAGTTTTCGTTTTCCGCCTTGCACAATCTCGAGGATCGAGATTTCTTCGTAGAACCGCTCTAGGGAATTTCGCCGCTCAATTGGATCCATCAGTCCTCGAATAGAAAGCGAGCTGCTCACCGGAACGAAGCCCCTGCGTCGGATTGTCGATGAGATAGCCCCTGGCCCGAAGCCCATCCTCGAGTCCAAATAGTCGATAGTCGGCTCCCGCGTGGAGTTCGAAGGTGTCACCCTCGCGCGCATCAACCTTGTCATCAATCGAAGCGAGGACAGCTCTGCTCCACAACTTCTTCTCCCGGCGAGACGAGCCGACGAGTGCGACGTCGTAAGGCTCGAGCTTGTCGTCTGGGTGAACGAGTCCGTGAAGCGCTGAAAGAATCCACCATTCGACACAGGTGTTTTCTACGAATCTTCGGCGACCTTTGAAAAGCGGTGAGAGGTACAAGTCCTTCGCGGGCAGTGCAAAGTTTGCTTTCGTCTTAACACATCCAACCAGTCCTATTCGGTGTGATGACCTTTCAGTGGGCGACATAACCATCCTCTGCCGCACAACCATCGTCAATCAATTTTTCTTGTAGGTCACTGATCAAGCGTATTGCGGCACTGCTCATGAACTGCTTCGCAACGCTTCCAGTGATTCCTCAAATCGCTGTGACACTCTTGGGTCGATTGAAATCCTGAGAGTGAAGTCAAGGACCCGACCGGTGACCTCGCCTGCTCGGACACCCTCAACGCTTGCCCGCACTGAAGTCAGGAACGAGTTCGTGAATTCCTCAATCTGCTGCATCGGGAGCGTGACCATATCTGCCAATGCCGAGTAGAGGGGTTGCCACTGGACGGGTACCTCTGTTCCTCTGATCTGTTCCCCCCATTCCAAGCAGGATCGATAGACACCTACGATGCCATCCGCCACGAATCGAATCGTCGATTCATCCCCGGCAACCCCTTTTGGTCCAAACGCCTTTTCCAGGAGTTTCGGAGCGAAATACTGGTTGACTTTATCCACGATTTCCTTGGCGTCATCACATCGAGCCACGGCATCTCGTATTGGATCAGACACTGTTACTCCGGTCGGAACCACTTGACCACTCATGTATCTGGCGTACTCGTCGTCAAGTTGATGGATTCCACTTTCCAACTCGGTGGCCAGATAAAGGTACTCCCATCCAGGCTCGTGATTCGGTGGGACGGATACGGGGGCAGATGAGCCAACACCTCCGACCAACACGGTCTTCGAGCCTGACTTGGCCAGCCTCGGGCCATACTTGCTTCGCTTAGACAACCAACTCACGGTCACCTCGGTCCTTCCACACACATCACCCCAAGGCTAACCACACGTCTCAGTTCTCTTTTCTTTGGCGAATTGTGTCCAGCATCAGCCATTTTTGGTTGACTTGGCGAACAAGTCACTTTTGCGTTATCAATGTGCTAACTGTTCAGTTACAGACTTCGCACATCTCGATTGGGGAATCTAATGGCACGTAAGAAGAGCGCGCGTTCACAGTTCTATCGCGCGGCGCGCGATCTGGGAAATATTGAAGCTGCCGAGAAAGGACCGATCGCCTTCGGAAAGCGAACTGCGCGCCGAAAGGTGTACGCGAAAACGAACGGACTCACCCGCAAATTCTTGCGCTCACTAGGTTTGAGCAAGTAGTGAGATAAGCAAGACTTATCAATGGAGACAAAGCGCCGTTCGCTATAGGTTCACTCCCTTGCACGGTTGATCACGAACTTCCCAAGCAAGATAACGACCATGTCACGGCGCTTCATGTAGTGATGGTACATAGCTGAATCGTTGGTCCGCTCTGTTCTGCCCCTCAATTCCTAGCGATTCATACGTGCAACAAGCCCGCAGCTCGGAACGATAATCCTCAGCGACCCTCCACCGAGTCGTCAGCACTACGCGAACGCAGGAGAGCACCATGTCGAAAGGAGAGCAGAGAGATAATCGAAAAGAGATGAACAAACCGTTGGTGTTTTTCCTCTATTTCGTACTGAGCGCGTTCTTCGCGTTGGGCAGTGTCGCGATCCGAGAACACTCAGTCTCGGCGGCTATCCACTCGCTTCTCACTGGCTCCATAATGCTCTTCGTGGTCATCTGCGTGATCGCGGCGGTGCTCATTCTCTTCAGTACCCTCAAGCGACCGGGCGTTAAGAAAGTCGGAGGCTTCGTCGCCAGTACGTCTAACAACTTGGTGAAGAACGCGTGGCACAAAATGCTCGGCTGGTTGGGTGCTGGCCTTAACTCCTTCGCGCTCGGCGTACTGATCAGCTCTAAAGTCCACGCGTCACTCGCTGGTGTCGCCGCGCTGCTAGGTCCGACGGCGTTCTTCCTTATGCCCGACAAGTACTTCGTGCTTCTCATAGTCACAAGTTGGTCGTTGGGATTCGAGGAAATGCTGAGGCACTACAAGATCGCTGAAGACAAGAATGGTAAGGGCTCGTTCACGGCTCTCGTGCGGAACCTACAGAAGTCTGTGGGCGTAGAGAACGAGAAGGCGTCGGACAATGAGCCAAAAGAGGGACACTTTGCTGAGACCGAAGGGGCGCTTTCCGAATGTGTAATAAAGGAGAAGGATCTCGCTCGGAGCATTCCATTCGTTAAGGCAAAGCTCGCGAAAGACTGGGGCAAGAAGAAGGACGATGTGTGGCTCGGGTTGCCCGCAGAAATGTCCGGTTTCTTCCTCGGCCCACCAGGAACCGGGAAGGGCCTCGCTCTCCAGTATCCACTGCTGAACTTTGAGACACCCGACGAAGGCGACTTGCCCACGAAGTTTGTCGTTCTCTCAATCAGCCCGCGTGACCTGGCGGGGCCCACTGTCCCCTGGCTTCGATCACAAGGGATGTCTGTGGGGATGTGGGATCTAACCGGCAAGACGGGGAACACAGATCGATTCGGAGATCCAACTCGCTGGACCCCTGTGCCCAAGTACGACAAAACGTCGGACAAAAACTACGACACGT
>Ga0182030_10024690_pt1 | contig 11017 bp, 7 predicted proteins | sample 812S3MmetaG_FD_121299 | JGI IMG/M metagenome (GOLD analysis project Ga0182030, IMG submission 121299) | Permafrost microbial communities from Stordalen Mire, Sweden - 812S3M metaG (Illumina Assembly) | ecosystem: Environmental > Terrestrial > Soil > Wetlands > Permafrost | place: Sweden... | reverse complement strand
TCCGGCGCGAGCGTGGTGGTGACGTCGAGAAGCCCGAGTCCTTCCATGTCACCATCCTCGATTTTGCCGGGATCGAGAATGCGCTGGCCGAGCATTTGCATGCCGCCGCAAACGCCGAGGATGGGCGTGCCACGGCGTGCGGCGCGTGTGATTTCCGCAGCGAGTCCGGTTTGCAGCAGGTGGCGCAGGCTCTTGGTGGTATTCTTGCTGCCGGGCAAAATGATGGCGTGAAAATTTTCCAGCGAGGCGAAATCACGGATCGGCACGACGGTCACGCCACGTTCGTGGATCAGCGGATCGAATTCATCCAGATTGCTGGCGTACGGGTAGGCGAGCAGGGCGATGTTGATGTGGCCGTCAACCCGCTGTGCGCGATGATGCAGCGTGTCCTCCTCTGGCAGCGTGTGCGCGACCATGGGAATGATGGCGACGGTCGGCACGCCGGTGCGCGCTTGCAGCCACGACATGGCGTTGCCGAGCAGCTTCGGATCGCCGCGAAATTTGTTCAGCACGAAGCCCTTGATCAGCGCCTGCTCTTCCGGCGCCAGGCACATCCACGTGCCGAGCAGATGCGCAAACGAGCCGCCGCGATCAATGTCGGAAACCAGATAAACATCGGCCTGGCATTCCAGCGCGACGCTCATGTTGACGATGTCGCCAGCGCGCAAATTGATTTCCGCCGGGCTGCCTGCGCCCTCGATCACGACCTGATCGAACTCCGCCAGCAGGCTGTGCAACGCTTGGCTGACCACTGGCCACAAGCGCTCGCGGCGCGACATCCACGGCAACGCGGAGATGGCCGTGTCCACGCGGCCCATGACGATGACCTGGCTGAACGTGTCGGAGCTGGGTTTGAGCAGCACCGGATTCATGCGCACCTGCGGCTCGACGCGCGCGGCGAGAGCCTGAAAATATTGGGCGCGGCCCATTTCCAGTCCCTCGGTGGTGACAGCGGCCTGATTGCTCATGTTCTGCGCCTTGAATGGCGCGACGCGCAGACCTTGGCTGGCGAAATGGCGGCAGAGCGCGGCGACCAGGAACGATTTTCCCGCGTCGCTCGTGCAGCCCAGAATCATGATCGGTTTTTTTGTCATGCGGGTTTTCCGAAAAGTTGCGGCCCAGTGTAGCACACCGGCGGCGTCAGTTCAGCAAGCCACGGCAAGACACAAAAAGGCCGGGCAAAAACGCCCGGCCCTTGATCGAAAATTCGCGGATGAAAAATTACTTCTTCTTCCACGGTGGGACTTCAGGCAGGGAGTCGTTGAACTCCTTGATGAGCTTGTCAGCGTAGGCACCGCCGTAGGAGCCCTTGAGGAACAGGTCGTAGGCTTCCTCGCAGAAAAGTTTCCAGCTTGCATCTTCCTTGCCGGGCACAATGGGATAGAACAGCGCGTGGTTGTCCTTGGCGGCGGTGAAGTCGCCGGGTGCGTCGCCGATCATCAGCACGCGATTGGAGGGATACTTGCCGTCGGAGGCGAGCTTCAGATGCTCGGACTTGGTGCCGAGTTCCTGACCGGCGATGATGGGCACGAAATGTTCGATCTTGTGATGACGCCATTCCTTGATGAGCGCCTCCTCGGGCGTTTGCGAGACGACGATCATGTCGCTGCGACCCTTCATTTTCTCCAGGCTCTTCTTGGCCCAGACGAATGGCGGCACGGGGCGCATGTTCTGGTCAATGTCCTTGTTGACGTCGAGGCTCCAGGCCATCACGAGCTTGAGTTCCGGGTCATTGGTGCGCGCGACCTCGGCCTTGAGCGAGGGATTGCCGAGCGGCAGGCCGGAATTGCAATAGGCGCGCAGGGCGGCGGTCTCGGGCAGTTTGACGCCGCTGGCCTTGACCTCGTCCCAATCGTGGAGCAGTTCAAAAACCTTGAGCAGGTCGGGGAAGCGGTTTTTGCCGCGCCACTTGGAGTAGAGGTTCACGAACTCGGCGGCGGCGCGGAGCTGTTTCTCGATTTTCTGCAGGTTCCAGTGCTTGATGATCTGGGGGTGGAAGTGCTCGCGCTGCTTCACGCCCATGGTGTCGAACACGCAGCCGTCGGAATCAATGCCGACGAAGCTGTCGCAAGTTTTCTTGAGGTTTTTCAGGTCTTCTACGGTGTACACGTGTTCTTTGCTCATGGTTTTTTCTCCAGAAAGGCGCACATAATAGCAGATTTTTTTTCGCCTGCCAGTCTATTGCGCATTTTCCCCGGGAGGTTGTTTGTGTGTGTGGTTTCCGCGCCGGGATTCTCTGCCGTCGCCCTTCGCCAGCCAGACTACCGCGTTTTGACGCCTTCCTTCCGAGACCAACCAACGGAATCGTCGAATTCCGAACTGCCGCTTTTCGACGCCCCGAAAACAGAAGACAGGAAACAGAAAACCGGAAACAAAATGGAGGCGCGGCGGAGGCGTCAAAAACCGGTAGTCGACGCGCGGCAAAACATGTCGCAAACGCAGGCGTCAAAAACCGGAAGTGTCGGCGAAAGGATTACTTCGCGGCCGCTTTGAGCATTTCCCTGGCGTGGGTGAGCGTGACGGCGGTCATGTTTTTGCCGCCGAGCATGCGGGCGATTTCGTCGGCGCGGGCGGCGTCGGAGACAGCGGCGATGCGCGCGAAGGTGCGGCCGGCCTTGACTTCCTTGTCCACGACAAAATGCTGGTGGCCGAAGACGGCGACTTGCGGCAGATGCGTGATGCAGAGCACTTGATGCGTGGCGGCGACGGCGCGGAGCTTGGCACCGACCGCAAGGCCGACTTCGCCGCCGATGTTGGCGTCAATCTCGTCGAACACCAGCACGGGAATGCGGTCGTGGCGCGCCAGCACGGCCTTGACGGCGAGCATGACGCGGGCGATTTCGCCGCTGGAGGCGATGTCGCGCAACGGACGCATCGGCTCGCCGGGATTGGGCGCGAAGCCAAAGACCGCCTCATCCACGCCGGCGGCGCGCGGCGCGCACGGTTTCAAATCCACGCCAAAGCCGGCCTTGAGAAAACCAAGGTCGCGCAGTTCACGGGTGATGGCCTTGGCGAGTCCGCCGGAAGCAGCGGCGCGGGCCTCGGAAAGTTTCTTGGCCTTGCTGTCAAAGGCGCGCTGGGCGGTGGCGATCTCGGCGTCGAGCGTTTTGAGCCGTTCGCCGCGCGAGTCGAGATCGTGCAGGCGGGTTTCGTGGCGCGCGAGCGTGGCCAGCACGTCGGCGATGGTCGGCCCGTAGCGGCGTTTCAGTTTCTGCACGAGCGCCATGCGCGCTTCCAATTCCTGCAGGCGGCCAGCGTCAGACTCGACGCGCTCGAGACGGTCGGTGATGGTGCGGCTGAGTTCCTGAATCTGGATGGTGGCGGCCTGGAGTTCGGTGCGCCAGGCCTCGGCCTCGGGCAGCAGGCGCGCGAGCTCGGCAAGGCGCTGCTGGGCGGCGGCAAGCGTGTCAAAGGCGCAACCGTCGCCCTCCACCAGCGTGGTGGTGAGCGCGCCGCCGGTCTGAAGAATGGCCTCGGCATTGGCGGCGGCGGCATGTTCGTTAACCAAATCAGTCTCGTCTGACGACGTAAGTTTGGCGTCGGTGATCTCACCGATGACGTGGCGCAACCGGTCGGTTTCGGCGTCAAAGTCGGTGGTGTCGCTGGTGAGTTCGGCACGGAGATTCTGGAGATTTTTCAAGGCGTCGAAAGCGGCGTGGCAGGCGGCGCGGGCGGATTCGCAGCGGCCAAAGGCATCAAGAAGGTCGAGTTGGAAATCGGGATCGAGCAGCGACTGGTGATCGTACGGGCCGTGGAGGTCCACCAGCAGGTTGCCGATGCGGCGGAGCGTCTGAACGGAAGTGGGTGCGTCATTCAGGATGCAGCGACCGGCACCGGAGGCGGTGAGCGTGCGGCGGATCAGAAGCGCGCCATCCTCGCACGGCGGCAAACCGGCCTCGGTGAGGATTTCATTCACGGCGGTGGCGTTGCGCAGTTCAAAGACGGCCTCGACGGTGGCGTTTTCCGCGCCGCTGCGGATGAGCGACTTGTCGGCGCGGCCGCCGAGAATCAGGTCCAGTGCGCCGATCAACACCGATTTGCCCGCGCCCGTCTCGCCGGAAATGACATTCAGGCCTGCGCCGAAGGAAACTTTCGCTTCCTCGACGATAGCCAGATTTTGTACGCGGAAGTATTGGAGCATGGCTTGTTTTCGGGAACGAAAACCGCCGCGCGCCATGCGTGGCGGACAAGGGAGAAGATACACTCGAGCGGCATGGCGGGGCAATTGCAAATCGCTGCTGATTGTCGAGTGGTTTTGGCATGAGGCCTGCTTGTTAATCCGTGCGTTGAATTGTGCCGCCAAGATGCGTCTTTTGCAGCACATCCCGCGTTGGCACACTGGATAAAAAAGCTGGCGAGACAACAAGTTTCTTCTCCCCTGCAAAACAAACGGTATGGTATAAAAGCACGATGGACTGGTAGTATGCCTCAAGCTGGCATGCGGAGCGGTGATTTTGGAAAAGAACGCCAAACAAGACCAAGGCTCGATTGAATCGGTGTCGTGGCTGCAGCAACGACTGCGGCAGGCATCCGAGCGTCGCCGGATGATTGAGGTGGCGACGCTGGTGGTGGTGGCGATCTCGCTGATGGTGGTGGCGACCGGCATTTACGAACTGGCGGACTGGCTGGTGCGGTTCCCACAGTCGGTGCGCATATTGATCACGCTGGGCGCGCTGGGTGGCGGCTGCCTGGCACTGAACAAAAAATCTCCAAAGTGGATTCCGCCGAAAATGGACGTGGACGAGATGGCGCGCCATGCGGAGATGATGCAGGAGAAGGATGGCAAGCAGGCGCATTCGCGGATGGTGGCGGCCATCGAATTCGGCGAGCGACCGAAAATTCCCGGCGACACAGAACTCAAAAACCTGGTGATCCGCGAGGCACGCACCGAATGCACCGACCCGTGCGATCTGCGCCTGCACAATCCGAAACACGTGAAAGTGGCGCTGCGCCTCGCCTTGGCGTCCGTGGTGGTGGTGCTGGTGGCGACGCTGGCGGTTCCCAAGACATCGCGAATTTTTCTGTGGCGGCTTTGCGGCTTCAACATGCAGTACCCCACGTCCACAAAACTGGTGGGCGTGGACTGGCAACAAGTGGCGCCTGCGCGGCAGAACTACCCGGTGCGCGTGACGGTGGCGGGCAAGATTCCAACCTCGGGCTTGTTGCACGTGCGCATGAGCGGACGACGGACCTTCGACGTGCCCCTGCAAATCAGCGACGCCACAACCAGCAGCGTGTTCATGGCCGTGGTGCCGTCGCCGGACAAGCCGTTCTCCTTCACGTTCCGCATTGGCGACTTTGAATCCGAGCGCTTCAGCGTGCATGTGGCCGAGCCGATGTATGTGAAAACCGGCAGCATCCGTGTCATTCCTCCCGCCTACACCAAGCAGCCGTCCGCGACCGAACCGCTGGGCGGCGTGACCGTGGTGGAAGGCAGCCAGTTGCGGATCAGCGTGACGCCGGACCGCCATGCACACAGGGTGGAGTTCGTGATGGACGGCAAAACCCTTCCGATGCACGACCCGGCCGGCGACGCATGGACGCTGACGTTGCTGGCAACCAATTCCTTCAACTATGCCATTGCCATGTCGGACGAATACGACATGGCCAACGCCGACCAGTTGAAGCACGGTGTGGTGGTGATACCGGATGCCGCGCCGACGCTGGACGTGAAGAACCCGCGCTCCGACACGTATATCTCCGCGGCGAGCCTGGTGCCTTTCGAGGTGCAGGCGCATGACGATTACGGCTTGGTGCGGATGTCGCTGGAGTACGAGATATTCAAGCACGAAAACGACAAGGACATCTTGTTGAAGAAAGGCCAGGTCAAACTGGATCACGCCGCCCTGAGCGGCAAAAGCGCATTCGTAGAACAGATGGTGCGCGCGGCGGATTTGGATCTGGCGGCAGGACAGCGCCTTGTTTTTCACCTGGCAGCCACGGACAACAAACCGGGGGCAATCAACGTGGGCCGCTCCCCGGACATTGCACTGCTGGTGGTCGAGCCGGACGAGCTGAAGCGCGTGCTGGACGGTGAAATGACACAAATGGCCACCTTGATGCGCAAACTCCGGGACAGCGAGAAAAAACAGGCAGATGCGATTTTTGAGCGGATCTCCACGGGGGAGAAACTATGAAAACGAAACGTGTCCTGCTCCTGGCCATGACGGTGGTTTCGGCACTTGGCTTGTTGCATGCCGCTGGTGGCGACGAGGACTTTTTGCGCGCGGCCACGGAGGCCGACCAAGGTTTTGATGACCTGGGCGGCAAGGTGAAAAACATCGTACACGAGTGGAGCCTGAGCAATGTTTTTTCCGCCGAGGAGCTGGCTCGCGGGCAGCACCTGCATGCGGAGGTGAAGGACATTCACGACCACGACATGCAGGCCATCCTGCGCGCCCTCGAAAAAGGATTGGCGGATGAGAAGTTGCGAACCGGGGCGTTGCGCACGGCTGGCGACGGCCATCGCAAGGTGGCCGACTCGCTCTCGCGAATGGCATTGCTGCTGGCTCCATCCGCTGAAAACGTAGCCATGCAGGCGCTGCTTGAAAAACTGCGCGTGCTGGCCGCAAACGTAGCCCCGCTGGCCCATCAGGTCGAAGGTGGCCAGACTCTCAAGGCCGACCAGAAAACCGCCGCTGACAATTATGGCGACCAAGCGCACGGCATTGCCAAGGAAATTGAGGCCGAGAAGAAGTTTGCCGAGGCTTCGCAGCGTGTGGACAAGGCCGGCACCGAACTTACCGCCAAGGATCCGGTTTCCGCCCGCGCAGACCTGGAAACGGCTATCCGCTTGATGACCGAACTGCTGGAAAAAAATTCCGATTCGCTGGCACATGCCAAGGAGGTGGCGCAGGATTTAAAGGCGATGGCCGAGGATTTGAAGAAGGCCGAGAAAACCGCCGAGGATCTCGCCAAGACCAAGGATGCCAACAAGGCGGCCGACCAAGCCATGGATGCCATGGTGAAGGAAAGCGAATTGAAGGACAAGTTGCAGGCCATGAACCAAAATGCTGCATCCAATGCTGTGGCGCAAGCCATGGACAAAATGCAGGCCGCCAAATATGACGACGCGGCAAAAAACTTGAAGAATGCGGCGCAGGCGGTTGAAAAAACCGAGCAGGCACTGGAAAAGCAGATCGCCCGCGCCAGTCAGGAACAGACCAACGAGTTCAAGAAGATGCAGGACTTGACGGATCAACTGCAAAAAATCGAGGGCTTGCAGAAGAAACTCGACGACATCAAAGCCGAGCAGGCCGCTGCCACGCAACCCCAGCCGTCAGCGACCGACCAACAACCGCAATCTCCGCAACAACCCCAGTCGTCACCAACCGACCAGCAACCGCAATCTCCGCAACAACCCCAGTCGTCACCAACCGACCAGCAACCGCAATCTCCGCAACAACCCCAGCCGTCGCCGACCGACCAGCAACCGCCATCTCCGCAGCAACCCACCTCAATGTCACCCGCCGAGCAACAGAAGCTGGAAAACGAAATGAAGCAACTGGTGCAGGAGATGAAGGAGGGTGGCCAACCCGAAGCTTCGCAGGACATGAAACAAGCGGAACAGAATACGGAGAAGGGCGAGAATCACGAGGCGGAGCAGAACATGGAGAAGGCGGAGCATGCGCTGGCCGAGGCTCATCATGAGGCCGAGCAGTCGCTGGCACAGGAGGAGCACAAGACCGAGGCCGGCCAGCATTTAGCCGATACGCAGGAACTCAGCAAGATGCAGCAGGCGCTTTCGCAGATACAGCAGCAGAAAGATCCGAGCTCAAAGGAAGCCCAGCAGCAGATGCAGCAAATGCAGCAGGAAATGCAGCAGGCCGCCCTGCCGCAGGCGGCGCAGGATATGCAGCAGGCGCAGCAACAGGCGCAACAACACAACCCCGAAGCGGCCCAAAAAAGCATGCAGCAGGCGCAGCAGGAATTGGCACAGGCACAGCAGCAGGCGCAGCAGGCACAGCAGGCCATGAACCATGAACCACCGGACCCCAATGCGCCACCCAGCAATGAACCGCCCGATCCTAATGCGCCACCCGATCCCAACAAGCCGCCATCCAACAAGGCGCCACCGGAAATGAAGGTGGAAGATCGCAACAAAGGCACGGAAGTGGGTGCCGCCAAGCCGCGACAAGTCGAAAACACCTGGCGCGCGGGACTGCCGGACCGCGAACGTCAGGCGCTCCTCACCGCGCGCAAGGAATCCTATGCGCCAGAGATGGAATCGGATGTGAAACGGTATTACGAATTGTTGGCGGAATAACAGAAATTTCGAATGATTAAATGATTATGAGAATGATTCGAATTGAATTTGTGTCGGCCTTGCTGCTTGCGCTCACCGGCGTGGCGCGTGCGGAGTTCACGTTTGATGCGGAAGTGCCGCTTGAGCCACGCGTGGAAGATGTGATCACGCGTGCCCAAGCCGGTCTGGCGCAAAAGCAACAACCGAATGGCTCCTGGGGAAATTGCAACGGACGCAACGGGTTGGCCTGCATGGCGCTGATGGTCAACGGCAATTCGCCCGGGCACGGCAAGCAGGGCGCAAAAATCGCACAGGGAATTGACTTTATCATTAGTTCCCAGCACGACAACGGCTATCTCGTGGTCGGCAACACCGGTAGCATGTACCAGCATGCCTTGGCCACGCTGGCGCTGGTCGAGGCCTATGGCATGACGCATAACCCTGCCATTCGCGCGGCGGTGATCAAAGCCGTGGACCTGATCGTCGGCGCACAGAACCAGACTGGCGGCTGGCGCTATTCGCCCACCTCGCAGGATGCCGATCTCTCGGTCACCGTCATGCAGACCATGGCCTTGCGCGCCGCAACGGAGACGGGCATCTACGTGCCCAAGGAATCCATTGATTTTGCCATCGCGTTTGTACGCAGAATGTTTAACGACAGGAACGCCACGTTCGGCTATACCAGCCCCGATGATGGCAATTTCAACCGGGCTGGCGCGGGCGTGGTCTGCCTGCAATCCTGCGGATACACGGATGACCCGCGCATTCCACGAACCGTCAAGTACATGATCGAAAACGCCAAGTATGACAACACGGGATCCGGAGCTTACGATCCCTGGTACGGTTATTATTACTGCGGCATTGCGATGTATCATTACGGCGGCGACGCGTGGAAAACTTTTTACCCGCGGATTTGCGAAAAGGTGCTGAAAGACTGGGAAAAGAACCCAGCCTATGGCGATGTGCTTGACACGTCGTGGGCGATTCTGGTCATCGGCACGCCGTACCGATATTTGCCCATTTACCAGCGATAAGAAAAGAAAGTTTTCATGTTTGATTGCTCGATGATACGGATTAAAAATCCGGCCGCACTTTGTCTCGTCATAAGCCTGGTGTCGGTCGTGGTGCGCGCAGACCTGGTTGAGACAACGGACCACCATGCCACGGAAGGCCGCGTGGCGGCCGTGACCGAGGACGGCGTGCGCCTTGCCAGCGGCACAACCATTGCCTGGGACGGCGTCAAGCGGGTGATTTTCGACCGCTCTTCCGTGGTAGCGTCAACGGCCCGGTTGCGGCTGAACGACGGCACCTCCGTGTGTGGCGTCGTGCGCAGTTTTACAAGTGCGCATATTGTATTTCGCTCGGTCAGCATAGGCGAGCTGGATGTCCCGCTGGCGCGCGTGACGGCGTTGCAATTTGCGGGCGGCACGCCGCTGGCGAGCGTCGCTGATGCGTCCTCATCCAACATCGTCGTGCTGCTCAAATCCGGCCTGATGCGACGTGGCGTGCTGGTGGCGGCATCAGCCAGCAATATGCTTTTGAAAACCAAGGACGGCATGGAAAAGCTCGCGCTTGAAAACATCGAGGGCGTGGTGTTCGGACGAAGCACGCCGGCTGGCATGACCTTGGTGCTGCGAAATGGCGACCTGTTGTGCGCGACACCGGAATGGAAAAAAGATAGTTTGCGGGTCAACGCAGGCGGCGCAACCGTGACGGTGGCGCTGGAGGCGCTGGCGGAAATTCGAAAATGAAGGACAGACAGGCGGCCGATTGATCGGTGGCTGGCGAAACGATTGTAAAACAAGGAGAAAGCCGTGGCGGAAATCAAGATCGAATGCACAACGTGCAAAGCTCACTACCTGGTGGACAGCAAGGATATTGGCAAATTGACCTGCCAGGCCTGCGGAACCAAGACCTTTAAAACACTGACGCCCCTGCCGCAACCCGCCGTGCTGCCGCAACCCGCCGTGCTGCCGCAACTGGCCGTGCCACCGCCAGCAGCGAAACCGGCGGCACCCGCACCTGCGGCTCCGCCGCCAGACTCGAAGGTTTCGACGCCTCCCGTAACGGCCATTCCGGCACCTGCAAACACGACGGTTTCGACGCCTGCCTCCACGCCTGCCGAGCCGACAAAAAAACCGGCCGCCAGCGCGCCCGTCACGGCGTCAAAAACGGCTAGTTCAAACGCACCGGCCGCGACGCCAAAACCGGCTAGTTCGGTCACGTCAAAACCGACTAGTTCACCCGCGACAAGCGCATCCACGCAGGCCAGCATTGTGCGCATCCGCGAACTGCACGACAACATCCGCGACCAGATCGGCCGCGTGATCGTCGGCCAGCAAAATGTTGTGGAAGAATTGCTGGCGGCTGTGTTGTGCGGCGGCCACTGTCTTCTGGAAGGCGTGCCCGGCCTCGCCAAGACGCTGCTCATCTCCTCGCTCGCCAAGTCCATGTCGCTCACGTTCCGCCGCATCCAGTTCACGCCGGACCTGATGCCCAGCGACATCACCGGCACGGAAATCATCCAGGACGACCCGGCGACCGGCGAGCGCAAATTCAAATTCCTGCGCGGCCCGATTTTCGCCAACATTTTGCTGGCGGACGAAATCAACCGCACGCCGCCGAAAACACAGGCCGCATTGCTCGAAGCCATGCAGGAAAAGCAGGTTTCCGTCGGTGGCGTGATCCATCATCTGGAACTGCCGTTCCTCGTGCTGGCCACGCAAAACCCGCTGGAACAAGAAGGCACCTATCCTCTGCCCGAGGCCCAGC
>Ga0182030_10024688_pt1 | contig 11018 bp, 8 predicted proteins | sample 812S3MmetaG_FD_121299 | JGI IMG/M metagenome (GOLD analysis project Ga0182030, IMG submission 121299) | Permafrost microbial communities from Stordalen Mire, Sweden - 812S3M metaG (Illumina Assembly) | ecosystem: Environmental > Terrestrial > Soil > Wetlands > Permafrost | place: Sweden... | reverse complement strand
GAAAACACTAATCACAAAATCGAGGATGCTGTGGTTCGCGGCGGGCTGGGAGTCGGCGCGGGCGCAATCGCCGGGACAGTGCTAGGCGCTATCGCAGGAGGTGGCCGGGGCGCCGGGCGGGGCGCAATTGCCGGACTGAGTATCGGTGGTGCTTTAGGGGTGGCAGATAGTTTGATGCTTCGTAAAGGCTCAAACGTTAAGGTGCAATCCGGGCAGGCTCTGAATTTGCAGCTCGACGCGCCAGCTCAAATCGAAGCTGCGCAAGCTTCCTACGGCAATTCACAGCAAGCGAATTACGGTTCACAGCAACAGAATTATGGTTCGCAGCAATCTCCGAGTTATGGATCACAGCAACAAAACTATGGCTCGCAGCGATCTCCTAATTATGGTTCACAGCAATCTCCGAATTATGGTTCACAGCAATCTCCGAATTACGGTTCGCAGCAACAAAATTACGGTTCGCAGCAATCCCAATACGGTTCATCACCACAAAACTATGGTTCGCCTCAGTCGCAGTATGGCGGGCAATCTCAGAATTATGGTTCTCAGAACTATGGCTCCCAGCAAAATGGATCACAGCCGCCATCGCGTTCATACCGATAAGAATGTTTTGTTAACTTACTATCGCCCGATACTCAGTTGTATAGATCATTTGCAAAATCTCTGACAGTGCAGTTTGGCTGGCTATTTTAAGGCTTTGCGCTATTAATTTGGCCGCATTAACCGCTCTTTTCTCACGGTTTTTTGTTCGTGAATATCCCCTTGACTACGCGATTATTACACGCAATAGTATTAGCCTCTGTTCCGGCGGTAATCGATCTAAGCTATTCGATCTATCTGAGCGATCTAAGCCATTCGATCAAAGAGGCCTCAGTAAAAAATGGAAGTGCAATAACTAAAATGCTTAAACCAAATAATGGTCAAACAACATTAATGAGCCGTCTTCGAGATAACGTTGGGCTCGGTGATCGAATATTGCCAGCTGCTCGCAGAAGATTGGCAACCGGAAGTGTTGCGTCACTTTGTAATTTAGACCTTGACGGCGAGGGATGTAATCGAAGAGCGATAGGCTTACTGCCGATGCCTAAAAGTCGTCAGGAACATGAGGTCGCTGAGACCGACAGTTTGCAGTTAAAGAAATTGTTGCTGTCAGTCGAAGCTCGAGCCGTATCATGTTGCATTCGTGTCTTTTCCGATTGCAGAAAATCTCGCTCAGCACTTCTTGTTTATAGAGGACGATTGATAGGTTGTCTCTATGGCTCTAAAGATTTGCACGACCAGGACCTTGGTAAGGCAGCCTTTGCAGAAACTTTCGACGACATGCTTATGCCAGGAAACTTTATCGATACTTACATGCTTAGCGACGAGATTGTTCTCGCCGGTGCATCTCTATTCCACGGTGGTCTCAACACCGTCAATAGTGGTGCCTCAGCCTCGAGTGTTTATCCCAATTGTGCACGTATGTTTATAAAAAACGCGAGAACTGGATGCATTGTTGTGAAAGGAAGAGACAATGACAAAGCGATTTGTACGACATACATCTACGAAGGAAAAATTGTTGGTGTGTACGCGTTCAGCACCGGTTGGTTGACGCCCACTCAAACTGCTGCCTTAGATTGTATCGACAATGTGCAAGATACAGAGGTCTGCATGAGTGTTCTTCCTGTTGAAACTGATGCTGTTCATTCTTTAACCGAGAGTTTGACTGGTCTGGATTTAGGCCCTCAGGTTTAGCTTTTTCCAACCATAAAATAGAACACTCACTTCATGCCAGCTTCGTAATCTTGTGATTTGCTCAAAGCGCTCTGCAAGAAAACGCACTGGAACGGAACGCTCATCACCGCTAGCGTCGAGAACAACATTGCAAATTTGTGCGGGCGATTTTTCATACTACCTGAACAGATAAATTTGGAGAGGACTGGTGCGCGGTTGGGTGTCATTTTTTGATTGCAGTGAATTTGCGAATTAATATACAAACTTTCGTTAAGCACTCGTTTGCAGCGTTTCTGACAAATCAAATCGTCTGGCAGTAAGCGTTTTCGGGTGTCAAGCAGATTTTATAATTCGCTTAACACAACTTGGTAGTGCGATTTTTCCCATCCCCCGTCATGACACGACCTATTGTTAGAGCGACTGCAATAGCAAGCGCGACGACACGAGGTCTATGTTTGGGCCCAGAGTAAGGCGCTTCCGTGTACTGATGTGCATCATCATCATCATCATGGAATGCATCGATCTCCATTAAACTGCTGGGATACGGCATTCGAAGATTTGAACACTAATCTCGACCCTCATTTTAAAGGATCTAGCTTGGTGGCTATCGACTGATACTATCAATGAGCTACAGCGGCGCTCACATCTTGTTGTTGGGTCAAACTGTTTATAATTGCTGGCGTGAGAGACAATGGCGCAGGTGCCGAGTGTATAGCATCGATCAGATTCGTGATTTTATCGCGCGCAACTGGATTGTCTACGATGTCGTGCAGTCTGAGAATAGTTAAGCCTGTGTAGTATCTGCCAGGTTGCACTGGAGTTCTAACCGCGCCATCCATCAAATCCCAATCGTAACCGTTGTATAGTGTTCCAGAGAGAGCATTTTCACCTTTCAAACTCAAACCCATTCTGGTGGCAGCCTGTCCGAATCTGGCGGCGGCGGTGTGTGGTAGCGACTGCGCGTCGGGACCATCCTGACCATCAGGCAATTCCAGACATGTATATGATGGAATAAGCGGTGAGCCCATACCGGGACGAAGCGGTTGCAAGCCTTTAAACATATTCAAAATATTCTGATAACCATATGCGTTATCTTCCGTCCACGGTTGCGAAGTTGTAATTAGTCCTGCGTTCGTCTCTGCTTTACGATCCGAGAAAGTGACATTCTTGTTGCCATCTATCCAGCCCATGCGCCAGTGAACGCCTGGGATCTTCGCACCAACTGGGGTGCCAAGGAATGGCGAATCGGCCGCTCCGAATATGCCCTGAGCCGTGCCTAACACAGTCTTTCCGTGAGCGACGAGGCTTCCATTGTACCAGTCGATCAAGTCTTTGCCATATTGAGTGTTCAAATGGTTGTTATGATCATAGAAGCTCTGTGCATTGTCTGGTGGCAAAATATTGTCCGCGTTTAAATCTTCGATGTTCCAGGCATTACCAACACCCTGCACGCTGCCGTACTTGCTGATAGCCCAGCTCCGGAAGTCTTCTTTCGCGAGATCGGAATAAGCTTGCAGTGCACCTCGAGTGGGATAGCCAGTTCCAACGTCATGAGAGTTATAGGAAGGATAACGCATTTCTCCAGAGGGTCCCAGACTGACATTGACTTCGCTGATGAATGGAGCTTTCTGTGCAAAGCTACTTCTGTAGGCGCTCATCACGTCAGCATAGTAGTTGGTTGCGAATTTATCCGCCCACAGTTGAATATATTCTGGGCTGTAGTTACCTTGCTCGCTTTTGTACTTCCCTACATTCAAATCTGTCGTGCCGAATTTATCTGCCAGGTCTTTCCATACCCAGCTGGGAAGAGGAATATTTTCTGTATCGCCAACATTGCCACCACATTGATGGAAGGAAAGAATTGTTGCTACGTCCAGTCCTGCATTGATCACTTCGTCAGTGAGTGTGTGGAAGTAGCTGAAGTCGAACTTACCCTTTTCTTTCCCAATCATTCCCCACCAGAAATCCATCGATATGCCATCGATTTTTAATTTCTTGGCTTCGGTTAGTTGTCTTCTGAAATCTGCGAGAGCTGCTTTAGAATCATCACTATTCATGTTATTTGGATCACCCACCAGAAGTGGTGCCATGGCTTGAATGGTGGTATCACCACGATTGAGTTTGAACGGTTCTTTGTACCCATTTATGTTGGTGACGTTCACCGGTACGTCTCCGGAACTTAAGAGCAATCGATTGTTCTTGCCGGCATAAAGCCAAACATTCCCTTCATTTTTGCCAAATACATGTTTGGCTTGATTCGCTTCACTCAAATTTTCTGGATGGCATGTCGCCAGTATGTCCGCCGACTTAGCAATGGGCAGAAGTCTACCATCGCCTTCTTGCGCACTTAAATGCTGTACGAGCATGCCTTGTTTCTTGCCGAGATTGATTTTTCCATCAGGATCTCGCATCAATTCACGAACTTGAACCATTGTTCCGCGTTCGTTGTTTGCTTTGAAAGAATCTACAACCTCTTTTCCAGAAGTCATAATGAACTCTCTGGTAGAACCGGCCGGTGCGTCGGGTGCAACCGTGGGTTCAAGCTTGCCTGTCTTTAGCAGAATTTCTGGAGTGTATTCTGCAGATAACTTACCCGCGCCGGCTCCGGCTAAATGAAAGGCTGCGCCAGCGACCGCCCAGCCTGCCATGGCTTCAACTGTAGTAGTTGCGTCAGCTGCCTGGTGCTCCTTGAGTAAACTATTTGATTGCGCCGAGACGAATCCTGCGGCCATTCCACTGGTCGCTTCACGCTTTAGCCCGTTAATTAGTCCAGTGGTTAAACCTTCTTTCCTGAGATATGCGTTGGCCCCTTCATATGCCGCCATCGAGCTTGCGCCGACCACGAAATTTTCAGAGCGCTCCTTCAAACTTAATCCGCCACTTTCGGTCGGGCTCAGTGCGGCGATGGCACCACTGGCGATGATTGTGGTGGCGCGGGGATTGAAGCCAATTTTTTTTGCAATAAGCTGTATCGCGAGAAAGTCCGTCGCCTGCCCAGCCATCGATCCTATCTTGAATCCAATTTTGTCTTTATCTGGAGAGTCGGGGTCAACTTCGGCGCCTGATTTGCCCGTGACGACCTGTTCAGCACCCAGGAAGGGTTTAATCGCTTCATGGCCGAAGCCTTTGGCTGCTTCTCGTGCGAAGTCATAGACCTCGTTGCACATCGCAAGTCCGGAACTCTTTTTCTCTGCAGGTTTTTCTGATGTGCTTGGTGCGTCTGGGGGCATCTAGTGCATCCTGGGAATATTGGCTTCCGCCATCTCCCGCATTATGTCCTTAACCGGTCGCGAACTCAATATTACTTATGGGAGGAATACTAAGAACCGCTTGAAAAGGTTGTCGGCGATACACAAAAGCGTGGGCAAATTACGAAAATCATGAGTCTTCAACATAAAGTCACGACGATTAAGGCAAAAATCACGAGCCTTCAGCAATCACTTTAATAACAGCCGAGTAGTCTTCGCCAGCTAATCCGTTTTTAGCTGCTAGATTGAACAGATCTTGGGCAAGGCTATTGGGAGCTAGTTGAATGTTTATTTGTGCGGCGGCTTCTTGTGCCAGATTGATGTCTTTGAGCATGTTCGCGACAGTGAAATTCGGTTGGAAATTACCGGTGATGAATGCCTGACCTTTTGATTTGTACATTGGCGAACTGAGTGCAGATTGCTCAAGCACTTCTAAAAGCATTGATTGGCTTACGCCATAATCATGTGCGAAAACAAGCGATTGACCAAGCCCAAGTATCATTTGAGCAATGAGCATATTGCAGGAAAGCTTCATGGCCGCAGCCTGTGAAGCTGATTCCATATGCCAGGTCTTTTTAGAAAATTCTTGCCATACATGCTGGCAAGTTTCAATACTTGATGTTTCTCCACCAGCCATGATTAATAGCGTTGCATCTTCGATCTGTTTACGACTTCCCAATACCGGCGCTTGAACAAATCTTTTGCCTGCTTTGTGATAATGTGCGGCTATATCATCAGCCGATTGAGGAGATACAGTGCTCATTTCGGCATGAATTGATTGATCACTTATTGAAGATAAAATACCGGTTTCACCCAGCGTAACATCACGCACGGCCTGGGGATCCTTAACCATAGTGATCACAACGTCGGCTCCGCGAGCTGCTTCACCGGGGCTGTCGGCCCACTTCGCACCCAGATTAACAAGCGGTTCTGCTTTCTGTTTTGAACGGGTGTTGATAACGACGTTGTGTTCAGCATGCAAAAGTTTTCGAACAACTGCTGAACCCATAATGCCAAGCCCGATGACACTAACTTTCATTTTAACCTCTTCTGCTTTGGCTGTCGTTATTGGACTTAAAACGGTAAGGTGTGTAGAGCGCTTGATGCATTTTTTGCTACGCAATGTTCGCACATTTGCTCCGGTAACGCAAAAAGCCTTTCAGCCTGTTACTAAAGAAATTTCCATGAAAGCACTTGAAAAATATGGCTCCATGGACATCAGCGTGCAAGATGCGCACGCTAATGGTGATGAGAAGAAGGAGACCAAATACGCAGGTGTATCGTTAAGAACCATTTTGACTGACATCGTACCTGATCTTAAGCTCGACTCGATGCCTGAATGGAAAAGTACAGCCCGGCGAAAGCTGGTCGTGATCGTCAAAGGGTCCGATGGCTATCCAGGGCTCGTCACTGTTGCGGAAATAGCAATTAATCGTGAAGGGGATCGATTCTTGCTTGCAACGCACAGAGACGGAAAATTGATGGAATCTGGGCCGCAATTGATCTGTAAAATGGATCAGGCCAGAGTTCGCTGGATTCGTGAAGTGGTATCACTTCGCGTGATTGGTTTGCGAGATTAGGAGAGCCGTCCTATCCTTTAAAGATGAATGGGCAAAAACTCATGTTCATCACGTTAATTCGTCATTTGAGATTAGCGATTGCGAATTGCCGTAGTGATTGTCAATACTTGTGGAGGCGTGCAATCAGCGGGATACAGGAACTTAAGTTGAATTTCTTGAGACGAGTGCGGTTTCATTAAAACCTCAATTAATGGATGCACGCTTTGCCCTTTTTTCTCAACAAGATGAATGAGCTTTTTATGTTGCTTATTCTGCTCATCAGTCCATTCAAAGCTCAAAGTTCCTCGAAAGAATACTTGCTGAGGAGGTTGAGTGTAAAACTGCAAACTATCGTTTTTATTCCAATCTTTCAGAGGTGTCTGGAAACTTACACCGACTGTCGATTCTTCATCACTATTGTTATAGAGTGGCAAAGCGAGGTCATATAAAACTCCGTAATTGCCGTTAGATAGATACGCTGTGTCCGGATATCGCACCATCATCGGTGCCGCCTGCACTTGATTGGTGCCGAGTGTTCCTGCCGCAACAGTATTGATGGGAAATGAAATGACCTGATTCGGGGCAATGGTTAGTTTCTGCCTTTCCTGGTCATTAGTCACTGTCGCTTTCCACGTTGAGCCTTTTGCTACGCCAGCTACGCGGCCATAGATGATCGAGCCTTTTGCTCCCGGAACAGTTGGTGTCTTGTCTCTAGGATGCACGAGGGCTGTTGTATTCAATACCTCTTTCCATTTGTCCAGACCTGGTCTGTGCTCTCCAAAGAACAAAAACTTATCTCCGAAAGCAGAAAGGGTAGCAAGGTAGACCGGCCCATCGGAGTGCAATTTGAGTAAACCTGTGCGTCCATTTAGTGGGTGGAGAAGCGATTTCACAGGGAGCGGGAGCGCCTGTATCAGTTTTGTCTCCCCGGGTTCGAGAGTGATCTCTCTGTGCCATCCATGCTGCCTGTGTTCGACAACGAGATCAAGCATGACCCTGTCGCCTGGTCCGGCATAGATGGTGCTTTTTTCATTGTCGAGAACGGTATCTAATTCTTTGAAGGGCGAGTCTGGTTTGGTGGCATGACTCACTGCTTTTAAAATCTCGACTCGTACGCGTTCCTTTGAGGCGTTACCAACGAGTAATCCCAGGTAAAGCGTGCGGTGGGTGCCTGTTTTGCTGGCGTTGGTAATATGATGGAAAAAGAGATCGAACCTGCCGTTCAGTGGGTAATTTAAATGGGCATCTGGATGTGTTTTTTCTTCCCTGGGAAATGTCGACAGCAGAATTCCTGATTCCAGCACAATCTCAGGACTATTGCTGCTGAAATAAGGTGTCTCGTCGAGCCCTCCGGGCAAAGGAAGTACCGTTTGTGGCACTGTTATTCGTGATTGTTGTGGGGCAGTCATCTTCTTTACAGGCGGCACCTCTGAAGGCTCTACTGGTTCAGTGACTGCTGAGGACGCTTGTGCGTACACGCTCACGCTAACGAGCATGACACACAACGTGCGGAGTAGGTTGCTAATCTTCAGACGGGGTTCCCACGTAACGACTTGAAAGTGTGCAGGTATCTTATCGCATCTTGCAGATCGAACGAAGGGAGCTTTTACTTTGCGATATAGTCACACACTTCAGAATAGATAACGAAGACTAAAAACATCAAGTACGGCTCCGGGCTTCCTTCCACAGGTCCCGGAGCCTCTTTATGTTCGTTCCCTTTAGTTGGTTCTCGGGCGTGTCATAAGAGCTTCAGCTTGAGAGTGTGCTTAAGTCTTTGTTTGAGTCTTTGATTGAGTCTTTGTTTGAGTCTTTGATTGAGTCTTTGATTGAGTCTTTGATTGCGTCTCTTCTAGAGCCTGTTCTTGAGTGTTCTGCTAATCTCGTTTCACCTGCAGGAACATCGAACACAGCAAGCCGTCACACTGCTGGGATTACTGCGACGCTGGTCGCTTCCGTCACAACTGGTAACAGGAGTAAATGTCATGAATGCAAGAGCAGCGCAACGGCTGGATTCAATCAAGAAGGGTAACTACGTTTGCCAGAAGTGCCAGACTCAATTTAAATACGCATCTGGCGAATTGAAGTGTCCGAAATGCGAAACGACTAAAGCCGACAATCTAGTGCCTTTCTACATGGAAAATGATCCAGAGAGAGACGAAATGCTATCTCGTGATGAGTTTAGCGCCGGAGACTAATTCTTCAGCTTGACTTCCAGGGCGACGTAAAGTTGCCTATCTTACTTTTGAATAAGATGATTGCAAAACTCATCTGGGGTGTATTCTAAACGGTGCCTGATTGCGTCAGGTATACACACCAGGTGATTCATCATGACATTTGAAAGCTCTTCCCGAAATCTTCCGCGAAACTTGCAGCTAGCTAAAATTTCGCTAGCTTCGAGTGTTCTTTTAATTTCACTTCAAACCGCTGCCTTAGCTCAAGTGCCTGGAGTTCCGAGCACCTATGTACCTGCTGCCGCTACTACTTCGGCACCAGGCGCGGTATCTGTACCTCACGCGGGGGGAGCCAATGTCGTTATAAACGGTCGGATAAAGACCGATATGGCTACTGCAGAGAAATTGCTCTCGCAAGGGAAATGGTTCGAGGCAGAAGGGTTGTTTAGAGAAACACTGGTGAACTCGCCGCAAGATGTTGGAGCGACCCTTGGTCTGGGCCTGGCTTTAGCTAATCAATTTAAGTTAGACGCTGGCGACCAACTATTTGACCGGATCATCGCTATTGATCCGAACAATGCCGAAGCTTATGCTGGAAAAGCAAATGTGATGCTAAATCGATTGCAATCATCGGCAGGCGCGATTCGGGATGAACGCGATTCTATTCTTAAACAAGCTGCTGTATTCGCAAATCGTGCCTGTACTTTAGGACCCGCCAATGCTCAAGCCCATTATATACTCGGTGCCGTGCTCAAGGAGCAGGGTCAATTAGATCAGGCGGCCAGTGAATTAGTCAGTGCCACCAACTTTGATCCTGATTTGTCTTATGCATATTCTGCTCTTGGAAGTATCAAGCTAGAACAAAATAGTCTCGCCGAAGCCACTACAAATTTCAGGCGCGCGATCGCTTTGAATTCTGCTAATTCAAGCGCTCATTATGGGCTGGGCGCAGCTATGTTAAAACAAGGCGATATCAACAATGCAATCGGTGAATTAAATACGTCGCTCTATCAATTCCCAAACAGCTGGCCTGTGCGTATGGCTCTCGGGCAAGCCTATCAACAGCAGGGAAACACCGTTGCTGCCCTGCAGCAATATCAGCTTTCCACATTGATCAAACCTGAAAATGCAGGACCTTATCTTGCGATGGCGCAAATCCATCAGGAACGCGGAGACCTCGAGCTTGCCATAGCCGATTTACGCTCAGGTTTGTCACAGTCACCCATGGATATCAATTTGCGTGAACGCATCGCTGATCTTGATCTGCAACTTCAACGTCCAGAAGAGGCGATCAAAGGTTATCGAACTGTGTTGCAGCTTAGTGCGAACGATAACAATGCAATCAAGGGTTTGAGTCAGGCATTATTCATGAAAGCTCAGAAGGAGACTGTTGGCGCAATGCTGCAGTCTAATGATTATGATGCTGCTAATAAGGCCCTGGATGAAGCTGTAAAACTGAATCCTACAGATATGGAATTGAGACTTGCAAAGGAAAAATTGTTGACGCTCTCAGGAGCTATTCCCGATCCTACAAAAATTGTGGTGCCAACCAACGATGGAGACCGGTTCGAATATGCACGAGCACTCATGGGGGCTGGAAGTTTCAAACCTGCCGAAGATCAGTTGAATCTAGTAATTAACAATCAAACGGATGCCCGGCAGCTGTACGCTGTTGCGGACATGGCACTGATGATTCATGCCCTCACTCCTGCTGAGACTGCATATAAAAAGGCACTTTCACTTAGTGGATCGCCTGAGCGCGGACAACGAGGATTGACACAAATAGCAAAACAAAGACAGAGTGCACTCGAGACTTTGAAAATAGCAAACGAGCTAGCAAAGAAAAAGCAATGGGATGGTGCTATCAATAAATACAGAGAAGCTTTGACTATTCAGCCGACGCTGGCGGATGCTCGATTCGGTCTAGCAGAAGCGCTTGAAGAGGGTCCGAAAGATACTTTCGATACCCTGAGTGAATCGGCAAAGCAGTACAGCTACTATTTGTCACTTGCTTCGGATTTGAGCCCTCGAGATAAAGAGAAATTGACTGATTTGATCGAGAAGCTACAAAGTAAGGCAGACAAGATCAAACAAAAAGATGACAAAGACAAAATGTAGAGGGGTGGAATTCTTTCCAATTTGTTTCCACCCGATCTATCATTCCACCCGAATTTAATTCCATCTGGACCCGATGGGTTACCTTAATTCTTGAATTTCGCTCCCGTAAGAACCTTGCTGGCGTAGGATAGATAGGGTAAACCCTGAGATCTTTCGGTCATTGTTGCTGCTGGAATTTAACGCTCCGTCAGGTAACCTCGTTACATTGG
>Ga0182030_10024687_pt1 | contig 11018 bp, 11 predicted proteins | sample 812S3MmetaG_FD_121299 | JGI IMG/M metagenome (GOLD analysis project Ga0182030, IMG submission 121299) | Permafrost microbial communities from Stordalen Mire, Sweden - 812S3M metaG (Illumina Assembly) | ecosystem: Environmental > Terrestrial > Soil > Wetlands > Permafrost | place: Sweden... | reverse complement strand
CAACAGGTCTTGTTGTCACAGTAAACCGGATCGGGCACGTCAAACTCCTCATGCTTGACGAGTTTAATCGCACCTGTCTCAATGTCATAGTGAATGAACTCAGAGTCCGATACTCCAATGATTGATGAGTCGTTACACATGTAACTGTCTGCCGGGAATGGGAATCTTACTTCTTCTACATAGTCGAAGTTTCGCTGTCCGTTACGATATTTGGGCCGAAAACTCTTTGCCAAATCCATGAAATAGTTGAGCTCCTTCTCATCCCGTGTGGTCAACAAACGATTGAGAATCTCATGTGCCTCCCAGAACTTATCCCTGTCCAAAAATGGGTCCAATGTAGCAACCGCATCCCTCAATTTCTGGACAACTTCCTCCATCTTATTTTTTAAACTCAAGACAGATAAAAAATATTTTAAGGGTAGTCTTACCAAATAATTGTTCATTCTTAATAAAGATTGGTTAGAAAATAAGATATTATGTATGCAATTTGAGCATTATTCATATCATTATATTGCTGATAATTTAGATCATGAGTTATATAAACCACCATATTTACAAAAGATAAATACTAAATGTGCTATTTTATGATTTTTTGAAATATTATACAATACCTATATCTACACAATACTATGTCGTGCCCTGTTTGTGCCGAAAATGAGACAATGTTAATCTTGCCATGCTCTCATCGCATGTGTGTAGTGTGCCACAATGACTTGATTAAAGCATTCGTGCCCAGTGAGCGCAAATGCACCTTTTGTGGGCAATTAATCGTCGACATGCCATTCTCTGAAACTGATCTGGCACAAGAAAAACAAATAGTGTTCGATGAACTTATTTATCATATTAAATCACATATAATTACTCATGAAACTAAATTAAAAGAACATATTGATATATCAAAAATATTAAAAAAAGATATTATTCATATAAATCCATGTAATCAACAATCTCTTTTGGATTCTATAGACAGAACTACAAAACATGCTCAGGAGTATCTTGACCGATTAGATATGCTTGTTATAAAATACCAAATTGCCGAAAGAATGAAAACGCGCCGAGACTATCTGTCAAGATTATACAAAGAGCAACAAACATTATTTAGTAAAATTGTTGAGGTTGATTCATATTTAACCTATGATCACATAGTTAATGATAAACAAGAACGTTTTAAAACATATGCATATATTGAAATTAACCAAATAAAATACATTGATGGTTATTTTTGGTGGAAGGTACGTCTAGGACAAGGATATAATCTTGATGCAGATGGATATCTATATTATGGATTTACACCTATAAAAAAATTATGTAATGGACGTATAAATGCTAAGGCAAAATTCTTATCTTTCAAATATATTACAATTGTTCATATAAAATACGGAATGCTAATTATGGATAAAATTGCATATTCTGGAGAACATGTGGCAACATATCAGATAGATCAATTGTTACCTCAATACCTTAAATATCATTATGTTGCGGATGACCTAACACATGAGTTATATTTGCCACCATATGCTTTTAAGGTAGAATGGTATTCTCCTCTACGTCTACTAGATTACCTTGGATTCTAAATTGAATCTACATGATATGTATATACTATCATGAGTGAAGATAGACTTCCTACACAAGTATTTGATTGCATTCATGTTGAATATGACGACAATGGTGACATCATACATCCAAATAAGATGATATCAGAAATATATCACTCAGACACAATAACATTAATTAATGCACATGATAGAGTATTAGCGCTTCTTGATAAGAAAGAGGGCCAATTAGAGATTATCAACATGAGTGAGAATGATTATGATTATTATTGGAAATTACTCAATGATGTATTACATAAAATTAATAGTATTAAAAATTGAAAATATATACATATAGGGTATCGTTTACAATCTCGAGAATTAAACAAAAAATGGCAACCATGACTCAGATTGAGCAGAATAATGCCACCATTCAACGCTTGCGCGAAGATAACGTCAATGCCGCAAAGACACGTCTGATTGAGATTGAGACCATTCTTGAAGCCCTTACAAAGGAATCATTGCAATTGACTCAGCTTGTGAAGGACAACGTGATTTCCAATCACACAACTGATATCCAACATGAAGTTGAGAAACTCAGTGACGCATTGATTGAAGAGTCTGCACATGCCGCCAAGCGCCCTCATGAACCAATTGAAGAAACTGCTATCGTCAAGCGGCCACGAGAGATTACTCATGGATGGATTCCATCTCAGAGTTATTACACTGTGCCCATTACAAACGGCCGCAAAGTCTACGATGGTCTTCTCACTATTCCAGTATTTGGACGAGGGATCTATATTCCCGTTCGGCCCGGAGGTTAGATACGTTCTTTGTCAATATCCGGATTTGGTTGAACGCTATAGCAATGCGGTAGCTTTCAGCGACAGGAAACTCGAGAATATCGAAATGATATTTGATCTTTTTGACTACCAAACACAGCTAAGGCCGATTAGAAATGCGGTTTTGAACATGTTTGAAAACAATGAAGATCGGTTTTCGCACTTTGGAGTTGCCATCGAGCGAAGAATGCAGAGTTTCGCACTGGAAGAGCTCGGGGTAGAGATATAGGCATCCAACCCTTGAAGAAGTTTTTTAAGGTGTTTTCTTTTGATTAAAAGAGAAATGGCGGAGGCAAAGGCTCAGGAGATGAAATCCGCTGGGACCGTGTCTCAGGAGCTGAAATCCACTGGAACTGTGTTCCAAGATGTGAAATTCACTAAGGAAGAAAAGGAACTTATGGAGAGTATGATCTTTGAGATTGTATACACCGACGAAAAGCCTTCCCAAACAAAATCTTCCAGTGAGACACTCTTTTTCCCCTCCCTGGAGGCCTACACTGCTTGGTTTACCGAACATGGGTTTCGATACAACACCATTAAGATTTTGAGTCGAAATCCAGATGGTGTAACAGTCACCGCGGTCGGGAAAGAAGGAGATTCTCTCACTCTGTCGAAAGAGAAGCTCTTCACCGAACTGGTCAAGTTTTACCCTCCAGACACTATGCTAGGGCTTCCAACTGCTGGAATGATCTTCGACGCTCTGGAGAAGAAGACCCCATGGGAGAATGTCGCTAAAAATCTCAAGGAAAGTCGTAGTGCCTTGGCGTTGTCAACATTCTACAGACTCTGGAAAAACGATCGCACTGCGTTTGATCTGCTCAAGACCGATCCCCTACTGGGATGGAAAAACATTTCTGAAACCGGAGCAAAGTTCCTCTGCACAGTTCAAGAAGAAGAATTCATCAAAATGGTCTTTGCTGAATGCACTGTCTCTAATGGTGATGGGAACGTCCTGATCCATGCGGTGAAACTGAACGCACGCAATTTCATTAAGTATGCTCTTCCTTCAAGTGTCACTGGAATCTTCGTCATGAATCTTTACAAAGCCGGAATGACTGAACTCATTCCCAACATTTTCAAGAACAATCTCAACGAGGAACAGAAGGTATTGTTCCTCCAACATCTGATGTTTCACGACATTGAATTGTTCAAAGAGCTAGTCCCTCACCTGACCAAGAAAGTCACCACCACATTCGTTTACTCATTGAAAGTCATGGGTGAGAATGACATTGTTGACGCCCTGAAAATCCTGAAACTCGCAGATTAAACACAGTCAGATAATTACTTCAAAATTTTGAAGTAATATCTTTAGGAATTTTCACTTCTGAGTAAACTCTCCATAAGGTTTTGAACACCAAGATTTAAAATTCGTTAACCTCGGGAAAAATAGAACTAAGTTCAGTGAATGAGTCAAGGGCTTTCTCCTGTAAACGTTGAATAATGTCTCTTAAAAGTGCATTTTCTTCTCTGAGTTGTTGATTCTCGCTCTGTGAGACTGTTTTTTGCACAATCTCTTCTTTGAGTCTCTGATTTTCAACCAACATTTCTTCTTTTTGTTCTTGTAACCTCTGATTTTCATCTTGAATAATTAGGACTTGTCTATTTTGTTCTTCTAAATACTGAATGTATATTCTTTTTCTTTTCCGGAATCTTTCTGCCGCCTCTCTATTGTCAGTTCGTCTTTTGGCCGATGACTTGCCTGCAGACATTTTCTAAGAGTGAAAGAATTATGGAGATGTAAAATTTTTAGTAATACTACCCAAAAGTTTTTCCCGAGCTAAAATGGGGTGCAAGAAGTGTTCGAAGTCCAAGAGTGAGTGCGGTTGTGCTTGCATTGGCCTTCCCGGGTTTCCGGGAAGTTCTGGCTCAACTGGCAGCACTGGAAATACTGGTGCTACAGGCCCAACTGGAGCTACTGTAGGCTCAACTGGCTTTACAGGTGCGACTGGAGCTTTGGGAGCCACAGGTTTCACTGGAACAACCGGTTCCACCGGTATTGGATCAACTGGAACGACAGGTGCCACTGGTTCTGGCGCAACTGGCGGTTCTGGCGCAACTGGCGGTTCTGGCGCAACTGGCGGTTCTGGCGCAACTGGCGGTTCTGGCGCAACCGGATTTACGGGAACAACTGGTGCGACCGGAGGTTCTGGCGCAACCGGATTTACGGGAACAACTGGTGCGACCGGGGCTACCGGGGCTACCGGGGCTACCGGGGCTGGAGGTGCCTTTATTCCTTTCGCATCTGGAATCATAACAAATTCTGTTGTGATTGCTGCTCCGCCGACAGTCATTGGTTTCGGAAATAATTTCCCAATCATTACGGTCTCGTCACCGGTTCAATTCGGCTCATATGCATTTACTATCCCATTTGCAGGAACCCTTCTTAATCTCCAAGCCGCCGTTGACGTTCATTTTATCCCCGACACTGCGGGTGTTGCATTTGACTACATTTTCACTCTTCTTCGATCTCCTCCCGGTAATGGTACAACGGCACCCACAATCCCATATACGTCGACTGGACTAATAGCTTCAGTACCATTTGCTGCGACTACGACAACGACTTTCTCGGCTCCAGGACAGTATGTTTCGTCGTCAGACTTTACCGCTGGCCCTGTGACCGTTTTTGCTGGAGATCGAATTGTTATGCAATTGACCTCAACGAATGTTGGAACGCCTGTCAACATCGATCAAGTGAGTTTCCAAGGAGGTGTGTTTTATGCACCATCTTAAAAGCATTTTAAGTAGTTTACTTTCAGATTTGAAAGTAATTTTTGAATAAAATTTTATTCACAAAAAGAGAAAAGAGAATGGCGAGGATGTGCTATTTCAACTCGGAGGGAGTCGCCGAGTTCCTGACCAGTGATGAACTGCGGATTTTCAGTGCCGCAGAAGCCTGGGAGATGATGGGCTCGCGCGTTTACCGGACCATCGGCGATCGGCAATACAGTGTTATCTGGCACAATTCCTCAAAACTCCATTTTGATGTACTCCTCGCTCATGTCAAACACCCCGAGAAACAATGGTCGATGAAGGATCGCACAGTGGGTGACAAAATCGTAACTTTCGGAGAGTGTGTCGTCGCCGCGGCTAATGAAGGGTTCCAGATGTTCCGTTTTCTCAACCGCCTTAGCCAATTTGACATCCACGGGACCGAGAAAGAAGAGAGAGTCGCACGGAGGGGTTTTGACAAACTGATCAGGGATTTCGACATTCAAATCCTGGTAAAACATGGAATTTGTCCAGTGACTTTCCTCCCAGCGGGAGAGAGTCCTAACAAATATTGTGAAAATATTCTAAAGGCGATTGAAAACAAAGTCATTGAAAATCCTTTACCCTTATTCAAGGCTCTTGGAAGATCTTTCGATTTGATTGATCCAGAAGAATACAAAGGAAGATGGTTCTACTGCCTTCAGAGAGATTTCATGAGATTCTTGCCCCTCCTGGACATGAATAAAACGAGGAAAAAGCTCAAAGAGATGAAATTTGACGGAAAAGAACCTACGATTCCAGATCTCATCGAACAATCCCTGGAATATGTCCATCGAGAAGAAATTTTATACAGGGATTTGGACTACTTATTCGCGAGGGACTTACTCCCAGACTCGATGATCGCCAGAATCGCTTTTCCACCGAGTGAAGCGTTTCACGTTGACTATCGCCAAAAACCGCGTGGATCGCCATTATTTATGTGCTTCGACCTCGAGAACAATTCTCGCTTGAAGAAATTACGCTGGGTCTGGAGATATCGAGAAACAGATGGTCGTTCACTCCGTGAGATAACTCTTTCCGACCACTATCACCAAATCATTTTGGAAAATACTCCTCGAGAAGTTTTTGATCTACCGATGATCCTGGAACTGTTAAAATATTTTAAGAAAAATAACGAGATAAAGAGAATTCTCTTAGAAAAGATTCCTCACTACAACGAGATCTTGTTTTATATGATCGAGTGTGGAACAGTCCAGATTCCGACCCCTGATTACTAAGGGTACTTTGACTCCTAAAAATACTTTTTGAATAATTATTCAAAATAAAAGATATCGTCAAACTTTCCGAGCACCGCGAGGATGTCGTCAAACTTTCCGAGCACCGCGAGGATGTCGTGGTCGGATGCTCGTTCCTTCCTGTGGGAGGATGATGTCTCGGATGAAAAAGTCAAGGAAATCGTTGATTCGTTGAAAAACGTGTCACGAACAGATTATGACCTCGCGCATCCATTCTTTCACGAGGCGGTTACCCAGTTCCAATATATTGGGGCTAAGAAATTTCTACGCGCCTTTCCCGTAAAAGTAAAAGCTGATCTCTCGATTCTCGACAAATACGGGGATAATGTGGTTGTTCGAATTATCAAGAGAGAATCAGAAATTTGTAATGAAATTCTAGAGGCATTGGCTTTCGACCCAGAGACCAACGAGGTCGATTTCAAACTGGTCAGTGAATGGAAGAAACGAACTGTCAAGAAAGATGGAGCATGGGAGTATTTCAACCCTATGGAAGACATCATTCAAAGGATCGAAGGTTTCGGCGACAGTTGTATGCTGACTGACTTTATTGGAATGGTTTTGAAAGGAGATACTGAATGGAGAAAAGTATTCGAACGAGGGGAAGACATTAGAATTATGAAAGGAAACTTACCAGCTAATGAGAAATTCTTTGAAATCTTCTTGGGTCATGGTTTTATGTATGTTCCGGAGACATTCTTTCGTGAAAACGAGTGGATGGCGAAGAAAGAAGCGATCTTACAATATCGGGAAGAAAGAAGAAGAGAATATTCACAACGATATTAATTAGAGTAAGGATTTTTCAGGCAGAGGACGATAATAGAGCTCACGCAACTGTGTGACCACTTTTTCGACATTCCTAGTCTTTTTGGATGGAAGATATTTACTTTTCTTACCAGCTTCGAGATCGTCGAACACTTCGAGTGCATCAAAATCACTGGGTGCGTAGATGACCGACCCTTGTGAAGGGACTTCAAGTGTTGCAAACAACTTCGGATTCTTCAATGCCTCTTGATACTTCTTCCAAAAGTTCCTCGACTCTCTGACTGATAATTCCTTCTTTACTCCACTTCTTCCGGGTATGTTTTCAGGTTCATTAAAGGAGGTTCTCCAAGTGTAGTTGAATAGGAAAGCGGCAGCTCCCTTGTCCCTTAAATCACTGAGTGAAAGGTAATGCTGAAAATCCTCTTCAGTGTGTATATTCCTCAACGCGTAAAGATCCAATCCCGCATTCTTCTCCTGGGTGCTTAAATCTATGTCTGACAACATACCGTGTAGTATCATGCCTAACGAAAACTCTGGAATAGTTCGTGTTTTTTCTTCGAATCTCTTAAATTCTGGGGAAGCACGAATTTCCTCTTCAATTTTCTCCTTTCTAACAACCCATTCTGGCATTTGCATCACTCTATTGACCAACGGAACGAATTTCAAAGCTCTCGAATTATTTTTCAGATACTCAAAGACTTCCACTGGATCAGATAGTTCGATAGTAGCGTCTGAATCAATTGCTAAGAGTGTAAGATACGAATAAATTGCATCTTCACCCCCTCGGTCGGTAATTCCGAGTTTTTTCAATGCCACCATGAAATCATATAGGTCTTCTGCGTTAAAGAATTCATCGATAAGTTCCTTCTCCAGGTCTTTATCAACAATTCGCTGAATAAGGTTTTGATATTCGGGGGAGACCAGTATTTCGGCTTTCGAAGACGCATTTTCCTGCGGAATTTCCTCACCGTTTCGGTATTCGGCAGTAGAAAAATCTCCATTCCTTTCATAGAAAGTCCAAGTTCCTTCCCTCTGACCATTGAGATACTCGCCGTCGGATTCAACACGATTTTCACTATCAAATGTTCGAAACTTTCCATCAAGAACATCATTCTTGTAGTTTTCTACCGAGAAAAGACTTCCATTCGGCCTTCCGTAAACAAATTCTCCTTCTTTTTTCCCACCGATATAGTGTCCAGACTCTTCCAAATTTCCATCCTCATACCAAACAAATCTCGAACCATTCCTCAGATTAACCGTTCTGGGAGTCTTGTTGTGCCAAAAGTTCTTTTCAACAATCCACTCACCTTCTGGTAAGTTGATCATGTCTGTTAAGTCTTCTAGAGCCGGAGTCTTTTCCAATAAATCAGCAACCAATTCATTTTTTGTCTTATTGGTTAAAACGTTGATACCATAACCTTTTGCAAGTAGTTTCAACTGAGACATAGAGTAATTATTTTCGTTTTGAAAGAAAAGTTTAATTTTGGTGAGCGTGTCATTTTTAATTTCCCAATCTGTATACAAATCATAGAGATATTCAGAAGCGGCTGGATCACTCAACATATCAGTGATTAAATCATCATAACTTTTAAGGCTTCCATCTCCGAGGAACAGGGGAATATTGAACCTTCCCGCCAAAAGTGCCAGATCTTCGGAAGTGGCGTCTTGCATGAATTCATGAATACGTCTATCTCCATCGATTCTTGCAGACATTGCCCATAGAATCTTGCGCCAAGCTGCGGAATCCTCATACAGTTCAGTGACTAATTCATCATTGGTTTTGTTTCTGGCCGCTGGATCGAACTGACCAGCCGTATCAACCAACATTTCTCTATATGCTTGTGGATTTCCTTCCAAAATAAATAATACGCGACGATCCAGATCCCGTTGTTCTTTCCGCAGAACGTTTCTCAAGCCATTGCTACCAGTCAAGAACCACAAAATGGTTTGCGGATCATTGGTTCCCCGCAACTCAATCTCCTTCGGTTCTGGGGAATTCTCAATCGCGAGTAGCTTCAGGTATTGAACTAGTCCTGCTTCGTTTACATCACCGATTTCGTAAGTTAAATCATTCCGTAGGTCTTCAAAACGCCAAGTGCTTTGAATTTCGGCCTTGAATTCTTCTTCTGATTTGTTACTCAAGAGATGATCGGCGAATCTTTGAAAGTCAGAATTCTGACGGATCATTTGTGTCTGGGTATTCCTGGCTGCAAACTCTCTAGCCGCTGTTTTCTCCATCTGTCCGTATTCTCTTAGCCATTCGGTTGGTTCCGCGACTGTTTTTTCCACCCCTTGAGTCCACTTCTCGAAGCTTCGAACCCACTCCTCTGACTCCCCACCTCTCTTCGCAATCTCGGCTAGGAAATCAGTTTCACCGGCCACTGTGTGATCAATCTCTCGAGGGGGTTCTGGCAATGCTGTAACCCTCGCACGGCTCAAAAACTCCTCTTCAAAGTTGTTCGGTAATCCACTCCTTGGTAATGCTGTTGTTCTAGAAGATTCTCCATACTGCCGTGATCTCGCTGCCGTATCAGCTAGTTCCTCTGGAAATCGAAACCTCTGCGCCGGTTTCATTTTAGATGCTCCAAATAAGTATTTCGGTTCAATATTTTGAAGCACTTTGCTTCAACGATTTTCACAAGGAAATTTCCTTGTAAAAACAAATTTATAGTAGGGATTTTTCAGGTAATGGTTTGAAATAAAGTTCTTTTAGTCTTTCAATGACTAGAAGAAAGTCTTTTGGATTCTTTGGTAGATATTTGTTCTTCTTTCCCTCGATTGCGTCACTCTCCACCGCGAGTATATCAAAATCGCTTGGCGCGAATATCGTTGAATTTTCTTCGGGAATCTCATCAAGTAGTTTTGAGATGACTTTGGGCTCTTTCACGGCGAGTTGATACCTCCTCCAAAATTCACGTGACTCTTTTACACTTAGTTCTCGTTTCTCCTGGGAGTCATAATTGATTTCGTCAATTAGGTCACCCTCCTCGTTGTAATAACTCCAAATTCCAGCGGGTTGCCCGGCATCGTAAGTTCCGGTTACCTCAGCCTGACCATTTTCGTAATAACTTGCAAAATTTCCATCAAATTCTCCGTTACTGTAGCCGATTTCACTTTTAACTTTCCCATTTTTGTACCACTCGGTATACTGCCCATGCTCCACACCCTCAATGTAGGTTGTTTCATCACGTTTTTGTCCGTTATCGTGCCAGTGAATGATTTTGGAGTATCTTGAATTAGATATTTTAGCATAGGAGGGTTCGTCATCGCTGAAATACTCGACTTCATCGACCTTCCAAATGTTTCCGTTTTCGTGGTATAAAAGAGTATTCCCTCTGCCTTCACCGGTGTATGACCATACACCGTCCTGCTGATCGTTTTTATATTTACCACTGGCAGTTGAAAAAGATCCAAAGGGCGTGTCTAAAATATTGTGGTTGGGAAAGCGAGCCGAAAATTTACTCTCAATTCTATTTCGCGAAATAGAATTGACCCTCTTTTTTTCCGTTAATAAAGATTCCTTCCTGCTGAAGTCTCCCATTCTCATTCCAAATTATTTCCATACCATTGCGGAGTATTTCTCTCCGTGGATTTCCGTTTTTGTAAAACTGTTTTTTAACGATCCATATATCCGGAGGGGAACTAATCATGTCGGCTAGATCTTCCTGAGCTTGTGGGTTTTCAAGAAGTCTTTCAATAACGTCGTTTCTGGTTCTGGTTCTACCAGGTGCACCATAACCTTTCGCTAGGGTTTTCAATTCTTGCAAAGAATAATTTCGATCATTTTCCAAAAATAATCTGATTTTTTGTACCGGATTGTTTACAAGTTCGTCTCCATTCATCATAGTGATAATCTCCTGTCTCGATTCCGGGTCGTT
>Ga0182030_10024686_pt1 | contig 11019 bp, 9 predicted proteins | sample 812S3MmetaG_FD_121299 | JGI IMG/M metagenome (GOLD analysis project Ga0182030, IMG submission 121299) | Permafrost microbial communities from Stordalen Mire, Sweden - 812S3M metaG (Illumina Assembly) | ecosystem: Environmental > Terrestrial > Soil > Wetlands > Permafrost | place: Sweden... | reverse complement strand
TACCATCGTTTGATTTCTTCCCGATCATCGATTTTGAACTACTCCGCACCTCACCCAAATGGTGAAATCGTCAATCGATGCAAGCGGTTGCGTCTTGAAGAAGATAGCCAATTCAAGGCTGGACCAAATGCCGTTTTTAGGATAATCGCCATAGCACTCTTGAAGCAGTTGAGAAGTAGGAGAGTACGTCTCTACCCCATTCACAACCCCAGCTTCCCCCAGATCGCATCTATCTTAGCCTTAGTAGTACGATCCATCTCGATCATTGCGGGCCAGAGTCTTTCAAAGCCTTCAGCCTTCCACTTGCGCGTTGCGTCAATGCCCATCTTTGAGCCGTAGTTTGGCAGCCGCGAGGCATGATCCAGCGAATCCACCGGCCCAAGCGTGAATTGAATATCGCGCTCCGGGTCAATGTTATTGGCCACGCGCAGTGTTACTTCGCCCAGGTTCTGCACATCGCAATCCTCATCGACTACGATGATGCACTTGGTAAACATGGCTTGCCCCAGGCCCCAAATCGCACTCATCACTTTACGCGCTTGTCCTGGGTAACTCTTGCGAATCGAGACCAGCATCAAGTTATGAAAGACGCCTTCCACGGGCAGATGAATATCCACAATCTCAGGAATCGTCATCTTCATCGCAGGTAGAAAGATACGCTCCACAGCCTTGCCCATCCACGCATCTTCCATGGGCGGCTTGCCCACAATGGTTGCCGCATAGATGGGGTCTTTGCGATGAGTGATACAAGTGATATGAAAGACCGGATACTCATCCGTCATGGTATAAAAACCGGTGTGGTCACCAAACGGACCCTCGCTGCGCAGCTCGCCTAACTCCACATAGCCTTCAAGGATGATCTCAGCGTTTGCCGGAACCTCCAGATCGACCGTTTCACACTTCACAATCTCCACCGGCTTGCCGCGCAAAAATCCGGCAATCATAAACTCTTCAACCTCGGGCGGAGCGGGCACAATCGCTGCAAAGGTAGTTGCTGGGTCAGTGCCGATGGCCACGGCAACCTCCAGCCGCGATCCTTTTAAGTTGCCCATCGCCACTTGCGGCAATCCACCAATCGGCCCATCAGGAATCGCCACCGCACCACCTGCCGACTCCGCCATTGCAGCCACACGTGCGGTCGCCTCATCTGCATCTGAAGCTTTGGTGGCTGCCGCACGCAATGCTTCGCGGTAGTGCTCGGCGGCAACCTTCTGCCGTTGCCAGTGCATTCCTGTTGTTTGCCCGTCAAAGACCTGCATCCGATACATTCCGATATTGCGCTTGCCGGTGCGCGGGTCTTTGGTATGCACGCAGGGCAGCGTGATAAAACGCCCGCCGTCATGCGGCCAACACTTCAATATGGGAAACTTGCTGAGGTCGAAATTTTCTTTAACGATGACTTCTTTGCAGGGCGCATCCTTGGCGCTCACTGTCTTTGGAAAGGCACTGGTAATCGCGCCCAACTGCGGAAGCATCTTGAGCTTGTCAAACAAACCTTCAGGAGCCTTCATGTTCATCAGGCCCTTGATGCGCTCGGCAATTTCGTCCAGGCGTTCCACGCCCAGAGCCAACGCCATGCGCCGCTCGCTGCCAAACTGATTGATGAGGACCTTCTGCCCAGGATGCCCTTTGATGTTCTCAAACAACAACGCAGGCCCACCTGGCGCATATTTAGCAGCATATTGAACAGGAGCAGCACCAGTCTTCGGTTTGGTGCGATCTCCCGCACCAATTTTCGACACGCGGTCGGTGATCTCCGTAATCTCAAGCTCCGGCGAAACCTCTTCGCCGATACGCTTCAGTTCGCCAGCTTTTTCCAGTGCTTTAATCCATTCGCGCAAATCGTCGTAAGCCAAAGGGGTGCTCCTCAGTCAATGTTTCTTACCCTCTCATACTAAGGCTTGGGGCTGGGAGCGGAGCTAACATCCAGAGAAGAGTTCTGGATTGCCGAAAACTCTGACTCTTCGGGCGAGAGAGCATTCAGCAGGCCCAGCAGCATCAGAATCATGCCGATGCCAAGCGCAATACAACCGATGCCCTTCAGCGCAATCGCTCTATGTTCCGTCGCATAGCGGATTCCGATCTTGGTTGCAAAAAGCACGGCTACCATCAGCCACGCACAACTATCACTCATCCCCGGCTGTTTCTTACTATCTCGCTTCCTTATAAAAAATCCCCAAATAATTATGAAAATTCCAAACGTATAGAGCGCAATCTGCCAGTCGGGCGGCTGTTGCAGTATCTTCCGCCCTGCAATACCAATCAAAAGTCTATGAAGGAAGTCAACTGATCCTAAACATTCAAAAGTCGCCACAGTCAGAGCAGTAGTGATTCCACCTTTGCGGTATGCAGCAACCACCATCATCCAGCAAAGCCAAACGCAAAATGCGCCGAATGCAATCATCCACGACTGCGGCACATCAAGAACAGTTTGTCCGGCTCGAAGGGCAAGATAGCCTCTAATTTCAAGCGCGCAAAGCATCCCATAAAAAACTGTGACTGTAATGCGCCCCTGAATCCCGCCAATCTTCGTCACTGCCGCTTCCGCCATGCGAATGCCTCTTGCAGACATTCTAACCGTCAGGCAGACTGCTCGGCCAATACCGGCTGCACCGCATCCAGCGGAAAGCCCAGCCGCTTCCACTCGTCATATCCGCCGCGCAGGGGGCGCACCCGCTCAATGCCCAGTTTGTGCAGAGTCATCGCGGTTTTGGCTGCGGTCGCTTCGCTGGGGCAACTGCAATAGAGCACAATATCGCGGTCGCGGGGAATCTCCGTATGCCGTTTGGTCAGAGTGTCCAGCGGGTAATGCCTTGCTCCGGGCAATGTATGCGGATCGGGCACCAACTCCTGCGGGTGGCGCAAATCCACGATGAAAACATCCTCACCCGCATCGAGCCAGCTCTTCAATTCCTGCGGCTCCAAACGCCTTTCGATCAGATTCTTCAGTATCCGATGACGGCGAACCAGGCGAGCCACAATAAAGCCAGCAATGCCCAGAATCAGCAGTGCGCCAGAGAAACGCCCAGCCAGATTCAGCAGACCAGGATTGCGTGCCAACAGATCACCGAAGAAGCGACCTGCCGCCAGCAGCGATCCCGCCCACAGCGTTGCGCCAATGCCATCAAAGACCAGGAAACGTCCGTAGGCCATGCCGCTCTTGCCAGCCACGGGCGGAGCCAGCGTGGCCAGTCCCGGCACAAACTTGGCCGTCATTAGCGTCAACTCGCGGCGACGTCCAAAGGAAGCCTGGGTGGTGCGAACGCAGGTACTCGGCTCCAGAGAGAGCTTGCACAACAGCCGCATCACATGGTGCCCATAACGACGGCCAATCACAAACCACGCGCTATCGGCCAGCAGCGATGCGACTACCCCGGCCATCAGCGCAAAGCCAAAGTTCAGCTCATGCTCTGCTGACAGCGCTCCTGCGGCCAATAGAACCGGCGTTGCAGGCAACGGAATCCCCAACTGCTCCACAAGAATGCAGCCAAAGAGCAACAGATACCCGTACATGAGCAAAAAATGTTCAGGTAATGCCATATATTTGGACCCAGTTTCGCGAGCCAGAATTCGAGCGCTCCGCAGATTCCATCCGCAAAAGTACGAGCGATAAAAGCAGAGGCTCTCACTTCATCAGATGATCGTCACTGCGGATTCGCTTCAAGCAAACATCTGCTCAATCGTCTTCATCGGCAGAAAGAGCCTGCTGGGCTGTGTCGGGAACGCAGCAAAGTCGCGCATAAGATAGAATTTGCGAGCATCCGCTTTGGCATCTACTACAACCGCCCAGGAAGCAACCTGCGTGGAGCCGAGCAATGCGCGCTCCTGAGCATGAAGAAGCAAAAACTCTCCCCAACCGTGGCGCTGCAACGGCAGAGCAACAGCCATGCGACCCAGCAATGTAACGGGCAATGGAAATCTCGGCAGCTTCTTGGCCAACTCAGCAGGAAGTTCAGCGGCTTGTATGGAATGTGCTGAAAGTGTGTAGTAGCCTGCAACGGATTCGCCGTCCGCCGTAAGTACAAAGACAGCGGCCAGTTTGTGCTTCTGGTCTTGCCCCGCCTGCCGCTGTATATAAGCATCCAGTTCAGGAACACCGCAGCAAAAGTCTACTCTGAGATGATTCGATCTGAGAGGCTCAATCCTGTATGCGTCAGCAGGATGCTTTTGAACCACTATCTTCCCACGCGTTTTCGATAGCGTTTGACGGCGGCTTTCATACGGGCGCTGGGTTGGGGCGGATTAAGCAGCGCGTCTACAAAAACACAGCGGTCTCGGTCTTCCAGAGTCCATGTTCTATGCGATTGAATTGTCTTGAGCGCGGCTTCATCCGCGTGTTGAACAATAAAATCCGAGAGTGATAATCCCTTGATACGGGCGGCCCGCTCGATACGCTTTTTCTGCTCAGGAAGCAGACGAGCTTCTGTCCGCTCGGTGCGTAATGCAAGTGCCATAAATTCGCCACCTTTCATGTACGTCTAATCACCGTACATGAATCTACTATACACGTGCTATGAAGTAGGCGACCTTGTTACTGTTTGCGAGAATGTGCCCCTACTGCTGTATCGCCTGCTGCGTTTGAGTCGGAACCGAGGCGGCGTCCTGCTGGCCTTTTCCGGCAAAATAATTGCGATCCCACAGATTCTTGTAGAAGACTCCGGTCAACTCCGCAGCGCGAGGCCCAAAGGTTGGCCGCCCGCCTTCAAGAAAGAAGACCGTTACCAGTCCGCCCTGCGGCGATTCAGAGTACGAAGCAAACCAGCCAAAGCGAGTGCCTTTATCCGAACAGGTTCCCGTCTTGCCAAAGACCGGCAACTCGCGGAAGTTTGCGCGCAGGCTTCGTGCCGTCCCATACTCGACAGCCCCCGCCATGCCATCCTCGATGTCCGGCAGATACTTGGCAATATCTAGCGTCCGCTTTACTTTCGGCGTAAAGGCCAGAGCCTCTTCAAGCGAGGTCGGGTGCTGCAAGTAATAAAGCGTGCCGCCATTGGCCAGTGCGGCCACATAGGCACCCAGTTGCAGCGGAGTGAGAGAGACACCCTGCCCAAAGCTGCACATGCGCCCTACGCCGCCTTCGGAAGCAGGCAGTTCCTGGTCGGGATAAACGCCTAGTTGCTCGCCGTCGATGTTGTAACCAGCCAACTCGCCCAGTCCAAACTGGTTGGCATAGTGACGAACCCGCTCAAAGCCCAGTTCCCGGCCCAGTGCCTCAAAGTAGAGATTGTTGCTTTTGGCCAGCGCCTGCGTCATGTTCATGCGGAAGCCGTCCAATTGCACTGGCGTATCGCGCGTAACCAGACCTTCAGAAAGCGCGGCCATGGCGACTGTAATCTTGATTGTGGAGCAAGGTTCGGCACCGGGTGAAAGAGCCAGCTTCTGGTTGACCATCGCCAGAATGCGTCCATTGGACGGGTCAATGACCACCGCCGTTCCGTTCATATCGCCCAGCGCATCAATGGCAGCCTGACGAACCAATGGGTCTTCGCCACCTGTCACGTCATCGGCAAAGATATTGCCGTTGGCAAAGGAGCTGGCAGTAAACCGCTCATAAAAATGATGGCGACGGGGATGCAGAGCCGCTCTGCGCGCGCTTGCCCGGGCTGCGCCTCGCGCAGTCGGATGAGCTTCCAGCGATGTCCGCGACCTTGTGCCCACAGCGGCGGAACCTGCCGTCGATCCTGCGGCGCGGTGGCTCGCCGAGCGGCGCGTCTCAGACAGATGTGGTTCCGACGTGCGAGCATGACGCAGCGAATGTGGCGCGTTCAACGCTGCCGCGCTGCCAGCCCCCCAACCAACCAAGACCAGACCCAAAAACCCTACGCATGTCCACTTCATCCAGCCAGCATCCTCTCAACAATGGATTGAGCGCCAAGCGTCCCTTACCAGGGAATAGCACACATCTTACCCATCGGTCATCGTAGCAATGGGCAAGTGGCCCATGCAGTGATGATGATTACTATTGTTTTGGGTCATTCCCAGTTTAGGAAACCAGGAAAAACCGTTTTAAAACCGCAGACGCCGCATAAACGCCGGAACATCCAGATCTTTCTGCGCCTCATCGTAGGAATCCGGGAAGTTTGTCGGATTCGTTGGTGTTGTTGCCGCCGGTTGTTGCGCGGGCTGTTCGTCCTGCGGATTCTGTCCATGTCCATCATTGTTGAAGTCCGGCGTGTATTCGCGATTGGGAATATACAGCGGAACCTCTGAAAATTGCGGACGGAACGGCTGAACACCACCTTGCTCCTGCTCTTCGCTGCGATAACTCGGAACTGTCTCTTGTGGCGGAGGTGCAAGAGGCGGACGCGCTGTTTCCGCCGGGTGCGGTGTGAAGAATACCGGCTCGTTGCTTGGAGTTGGCAGCGCGACAGGTTCCTCCGTCTGACTCATAAAGCGCGGCGGTGCAAGCGTAGCGGTTGGATCGGGAACCTCTTCTTGCTCCCACTCATCGGGCGAACCCGCCGAGTGTGCAACCAACTGATCCTCTTCCATATTCAACATACGAGCCCGCCGGTCCGGCATCTGGTTGCGGAACCCGGTAGCGATGACCGTGATCTTCACTTCATCGCCCATCTTCTCGTCCAGCACTGCGCCAAAGATGATATTGGCATCCTCATGGGCAGCCGCCTGAATCAACGACGAAGCCTGATTGACCTCGGTGAGCCGCAACGTGCTCGATCCAGTAATGTTGATAAGGATGCCTCGTGCGCCGTCGATGGCACCTGCTTCCAGCAGTGGCGAAGCCATGGCCGCTTCGGCTGCATCCACGGCACGGTTCTCGCCCGAACGCACTGCCGTGCCCATCACCGCATGACCCATGCCCGCCATGGTCGTCTTCACATCGGCAAAGTCGCGATTGATGATGCCCGGAATCGTGATGATATCCGAGATGCCCTGCACGCCCAGACGCAACACGTCATCGGCAATGCGGAAACTCTCAAAGAATCCCGCGTCCTTGGCCACTGCCAGCAGCTTCTCATTTGGTATCACGATCATCGTGTCCACGCTGTCAAGCAGTTCCTTCAACCCGCGCTCGGCCTGACGCAGCCGCCGTTTGCCTTCAAACGCAAAAGGGCAGGTGACCACGGCCACAGTCAGAATGCCCATCTCGCTGGCCAGTGAAGCAATGACTGGAGCGGCACCTGTGCCCGTTCCGCCGCCTAGTCCGGCAGTCACAAAAACCATGTCTGCGCCTTCCAGCGCCTCGATGATCTTTTCAGAATCTTCCAGTGCGGCGCGTCGCCCCACGTCCGGGTTTGCACCCGCGCCCAGCCCAGAGGTCAGCCGTACACCCAGTTGCAGCTTCACCGGAGCCTGCGACAGCTTGAGCGCCTGCACATCGGTATTGGCTGCGATGAACTCCACGCCCTCCATGCGGGACTGGATCATTCGATTCACGGCATTGCCACCGCCGCCGCCCACGCCAACCACTTTGATCCGCGCACCACGTATACTCTCGTCGTGGTACTGAATGCGCATATCTCCGGCTTCAATCCCTTGCTGATCCATAGCAACTCGGTCCCCCCCAAGAACAATCGAACAATGATGACTCAAAAACTTGTTGCAAAAAGCGCCCGCAAGCGAGCGCGAACATTGTGAATCTCCGACGCGCGAGTCGCCCGCGTGCGGTGTGTATACAGCAGCATCCCGATCGCTGCGGAGAAACCGGCGTCTACCAACTCATCTGGCAGGTTGGAAATCCGCACAGGCATCCCTGTCCGCGCCGGGACTCGCAACTGACTTTCTGTAACGTCTAGCATACCCGGCAGCATAGACCCACCGCCAGTAAGAACGCAACCTGCACCCAAAGCATCCACCACGCCGCCCAATCGCAGACTGTCTTTTACAAAATAAAGCAACTCGCGGGCGCGTGGCTCCAGAATCTCTGCCAGTGTCCGCAAACGCAGTTTCTGCGGGTCCGGGTTGTTGATCTCAATCTCCGCCTGCTGCGGCAAAGCCGTTACCACTGCGTGTCCAAACTCCCGCTTCAGCTGCTCGGCCTGGGCCACCGGCAAATGCAGTCCCACAGCCAGATCGTTGGTAAAGTGCGCCCCGCCCACCGGCACTGAGGCGGTATGCGCCACAGCGCCCTCAAAGAAGACCACCAGCTCGCTGGAGTGCGCGCCAATATCCAGCAGGCACACGCCCAACTCCCGCTCATCGGCAGAGAGTGTGGCCTCAGCCGAGGCAAGCGACTCCAGCACGACTTCCGTCACTTCCAGCCCTGCCCGGTTTGCGCAGGTCACTGTGCTCTGCAACGCGCTGCCCGAGCAGGTGGCGATATGTAGATCCACCTCCAGCCGCGCACCCACCATGCCCACCGGATCAAAGATACCCGGCTGGTCGTCCAGAATGAACTGACGTGGCAGCAGATGCAGAATCTCGCGATCCGGTGGCCGCTCCACCGCTCGTGCTCGCTCCACAGCCGTGCGCACATCCTCACGGGTAATCTCCCGCATCCGCGTGCCCAGATCAAATCCGCCATTGGTGTTCAGTCCGCGCACATGCGGCCCACCCACCCCCACCACGCACTCATCAATGTTGATGCGAGCCACGTACTCGGCCATCTCGCAGGCGGCTTTCACTGCCTTCGATGCTGGTCCCAACTCGGCGATCAGCCCCTTGCGCATGCCCGCCGATTCAACCATCCCGTGCCCGCAGTAGCGCAGCGATCCCTCGATCACCTCCGCCGCCAATACGCGGGTATACGCGCTGCCTATATCCAGCACCACGATCAGGTTGTCCTGCTTCTGGCTCATTCCACTCACTGACCTTGCGTTGCAACTACCGGAGCGCGGGTTGTTGAGGTTGACTTCCGCTGTCTCAATTCGAGCTTGGCCCGTCTCGTATCGGCTCGTTTCTTCCTGTCCCTTGCCGTAATCTTTCGCGATCTTGAACCAGCCTTGTTCGCCGCTTTCACTCGCTTCAATGCACTCGCTGACTTACCCGAAGTTACTGCGACTTTCTTCTCCACCACCGGCTTCACATCAGCTTTGGCCTCTGCCACCGGCGTTGTCGTCGATGCTTGCGCATCAGCCGAGTTTCCACCAGACGCGCCGCCACTGGCGACCGTCGCATCGCTTGCGGCACCATCTGTCGTGCTGCTTGCCGGTGTCATGTCGAGTACTACCTGTTGATCGTACCGCAAATCCACTGTCGCCAGCTTCGGATACTGCTGCCGCCATTCCGCGATGTGCGCCTTGTAGCGTTCGTACCGCTCCAAAAAATGGTCCTCGCCAAAGTGCGCCAGAATATCCGCGCCCTGCTCCGGCATAAGCACCCGCGCGTCTTCGGCATCGCTCAGATCAATCTCTGAAAGCTGCTCTGAGAACCTCTGCCCGTTTGCGTCCAACTCCGCCAACAGCCGCGCGTAAACCTTCATCCGCGTCTTGCGCTGTTCCTGCGAGTCATGTGCGGCAATCCCCGTGACCACCGGAAACGAATAGTGTCGCTGCGCCATCATCGCCGCAGGCATCGTCAGCAACACACCATTCGCATCCACCAGCCCAATCTGCTGGCCCTGGCGTACAAATGCCACCGGCTTGCGCTCCACTATAGACACACGAATCTGATCTGGCAACAGACGCATCACCGTCGCCCGCTCTACCCATGGAATCTCTTCCAATTGCTTGCGGCGCGCATCCAGGGGGACAAAGAATATGTTACGCCCAATATCCTCGCCAAATACAGGCAACATCTCGGCGCGGCTTACTTCCGTAAGTCCCGCCGCTTCAATGTTTCCTGTTCCAGCAATGCGAAAGCGTCCATCATGACCAAACCAGCTCTTCAGCGCATAGCCGCCCGCAGCCAATCCGCCCACCACAGACAGGAGGCCAAACCCCAGTGCAACCCGCCCCAACGTGCCTCTCGGTCGCCACCACGGCCTGCGCGGCTGATCAAAACGCCCACCCTCTGAGCGTTGTCCGCCCAGGCGCACTTTCGTGCCCAGACGCGGTGACTCGTCCCCGTCAGCCGAGTCCAGCCCCAGCGTCAACCCAGGTTCCAGCGGCATACCCGGCAAGCCACGCCCGGTTGCAGGCGTAACTGCCCGCACACGCCGTACGCGTGGTTCCGCAGGCACATCATCCTCCCACATCAGGGAGCGGTTCTTTTCCATGTTTTCAGCCATCACGCCCCGAGCAAGGTCGTGAGAATCGCCAGCCTCAACTATAGCCTCCACGCGTCCACTTCCCACCGCGATTCCCCGCAGAGGAACCCATACCGTTACGGGGGCAGGCGACCAGACGATTCTGTAGCGCGTTCAAGTAACGCCATCCGATGCGGGTCGTGTTAGCGGAGCACAAGCCAATGTGGCCGCATTCAGAAATCTGAGCCTGATTGTGCGCCAGTCTGATCCAGAATCTCCGCATCGTTTCAGCCGGTCGGCAGGTGCCGAATCTCGCCATGTCGTGCTCCAGGCGGGTGCGAACAAAGTTGCGCAGAATGAGCAGACTGAGATCGTCTGAATCCGCCAGAATTCTGCGCAAGTCCTTATGTTGGTTCACTTTGAGTTCTCATATGCCATTGCCCAGACTCACCCCAAGTTCCGATTGACAATCTTGCTGAACGGGGCGTAGGCTCCTTTTGGCGTGGAAAACGCGCTGCCGGACAACAAGAAAAACGGATGACTTTAACCATGCCGCAATCCAAAGGCGAATACCGGTGCGTATCCACATTATCTTGATACCACAAGCCAGACATCTGCATACCTGTGTTCATTTTCCTGGAAGCATCACACCAGATTTGAGAGGGAAGACTATGTTCTTGAATTCGTGTCATCGCAGCTCACTCCGCGTGCGGGTTCGCTCCCGCCGTCTGAGCGGGTACATTACTGTACTCGCGGCATTGCTTTTAACCCTTGCTTGGCCATGCTCTCGTGCTGGGGCCGCTTGCACACCCACCGGCATCACGCCTTATATCTACGTGAACGGTGCATGGGTGCTGGAATCCTCCGCAAGCGTGACTTCCACCACCCAGACGGTGGACTTGGGACCGCAGCCTGTCAGCGGCGGAAGCTGG
>Ga0182030_10024685_pt1 | contig 11019 bp, 7 predicted proteins | sample 812S3MmetaG_FD_121299 | JGI IMG/M metagenome (GOLD analysis project Ga0182030, IMG submission 121299) | Permafrost microbial communities from Stordalen Mire, Sweden - 812S3M metaG (Illumina Assembly) | ecosystem: Environmental > Terrestrial > Soil > Wetlands > Permafrost | place: Sweden... | reverse complement strand
TGGCGGTCGATGCCGGTGTGATTGGTGATGAGGCCGACACGCTTCCCGGCCAGCGGCTGAAACTTCTGGTCTACCAGGACATCCAGGCCCGTCTTGGTGGCGCCGTTACGTTCGATCTCGCGGTGAATGCCGGCTCCGCTGAGAGTCTCGTTGTATCCGGTGAGCGTCATGCCGCGGACGGCGATCCCCACCGCGGCCGCCGCGATGGTGGCCACTTTGGCGCGTAGCGGCACCAGCGATGGCCGCGCGTCCGGATGGACGCTGTTGGCGAGCAGGATGACGTAGCTCCTGGTGGACGGGTCGATCCAGATGGAAGTGCCGGTGAAGCCCGTGTGGCCGAACGATCCAATGGGGAACAACTCGCCGCGATTGCTGGAATAGGGCGAATCGATATCCCAACCGAGTCCGCGCAGAATCGGCTGGTCGGGCGGCGTTTGCGGCTCGGTGAACTTGGCGACGGTGAGCGGATTGAATACGCGAACGCCGTCCAGTTCGCCCCCGTCGATCATCATTTGGGCGAAGCGGGCCAGATCGTCGGCGGTGGAAAACAGACCCGCGTGGCCGGCCACCCCGCCCATGAAGCGCGCCGTAGGGTCGTGGACCACGCCACGCAGCGGCGGCGAGCTCTTGTCGGGGCGCTCGGTGGGAGCGATGCGCGGGATCCACGACGCGGGAGGCAGGAACGTGGTCTCCTTCATGCCGAGCGGCAGGAAGACGTGCTGCCGCGCGTACTCGTTCAGAGGCTGTCCGCTCAGGCGGTGGACCAGTTCGCCGAGCAGGATGAAATTGATATCGCTGTACACATGCCGCACGCCCGGCGGGCCAGTCGGCTTGGTGGTGTAAGCCAGACGGAGGCCCGTCTCATTGCCGCTCCATTCGGGCTTGAGCACGACATCGGGCGCCAGGCCGGAAAAGTGCGTGAAGAGATTGCGCAGGGTGATCTCGCTCTTGCCGCCCTGAAACTCCGGAATATAGTCGGTGACTTTATCGTTGAGGCGAAAGCGGCCCTCTTCGAAGAGTCTCATCAACGACGAAGTGGTGGCAATCACCTTGGTGAGCGAGGCGCAGTCGAAAATGGTGTCCAGGGTCATCGCCTCTGCGTGGGGGACGACGGCGCGCTGTCCGTAGGCTTTGCGGTAGACCACGTGTCCGTCGTGACCCACGAGTACAACAGCTCCGGGAAGGCGGTTCTGCTGGATGGCCTCTTCGATGGCGCGGTCGATCGCCGGACCTCCGGAAAACGTTTGGCCGTAGAGGGTGGTCGCCAGTACCGCGGCGCTGAGGAGCAGCTTCATAGGTTCCATGATAACGGGCTTTCAGCTATCGGCTTTCAGCTATCAGCTGGTATCGCCAAGCTCTGGCACCAAGCCGATCATGCCAGGTGAGCGCGCAACATCGCAGATCCCTTTCAGCTGGGCTGCGGCCCACTGCACGAGCCCTTGTGACGCCAGCTGAAAGCTGATAGCTGACAGCTGATAGCTGATAGCTGACAGCTGACACCTGACAGCTGATAGCTGATAGCTGATAGCCTCCCCCTGATAGCTGACAGCTGACAGCTCCTGTAAGCTGGTTCCATGGCGATCCGCAAGCTCGTCTGGCTGGCCGGGGCGCTCACGCTGCTCGGCACGCTTTACGGCTTCCAGCGTCCCTTCCGGGAATACCCGGGCGTGGAATACCGCCTGGGCGCCATCCCCTTGCCGACCGACTGGCAGGAGCGCACCGAGTGGACATTCGCCCGTCTCATGTACCCGCAAGCTCCCGGCGGCCGGTACCGTTTCTACGGCCGCGGATTGTGGTTCGAGGGTGGCACCATCTGGACGCAAGACTATCCGCGCGCCGATCGCCACTTCTCGCAAGCGGTGCGGCGTTTGACACGTCTGAGCGTGCGCTCCGTGGAGCAGCCGGTCAATCTCGACGATGGGGAAGTCTACGATTGGCCATGGCTCTACGCAGTGCAGACCGGCCATTGGCAGCTCACCGATTCCCAGGTGGCGAACCTGCGCGAATACCTGCTCCGCGGCGGGTTCTTCATGTGCGACGATTTCTGGAACGTGGACGAATGGGAGACCTTCATGGCGACCATGCGGAAGGTTTTGCCCGGGCATGACGTGGTAGAGCTGGACAATCAGGAAAACATCTTTCACTCGGTCTACGATCTGGACGACCGCTATCAGGTGGCCAGCATGGGATCGGTAAATGCCGGACGAAGTTGGAAATGCGAGAACTGCCCGGCCCACTGGCGCGGCATTATGGACGATAAGGGACGAGTGATGGTGGCCATAACGTTCCAGTCTGACGTCGGGGATTCCTGGGAGTGGGCGGATTCGCCGCAATATCCCCAGAAATATGCGGCGCTGGGAATTCGCATCGGCGTGAACTACATCGTCTACGCCATGACTCACTGACGCGCGGCTTCGCCGCGAGCTTTCAGCTATCAGCAAATTCGGCGGTTGAGGAAATTGAGGAGCCACGACGCGGATTGTGTGGACCGATCGGGGCGGCGGCCTGAAAGGCCGCCTGCGGGCAAGATTGCCTGCCACACGAAGCGCGACATATCGCCGCTGGCGGGCGCACTGCAAATTTCACGACTTCAGGAGAGTTCAGAGAAACGTCGCGGTTAGCAAAGAAACATGAATTCGTATTTCACTTTGGATAAACGCGAAAATCGTCGAAGTATATGGTGGAATCCCCTAGCGCCCACAGCCCAACGCGCCCGGGCGCCGAGAACGTGGTATCCCGGCCTTCCAGGACACGGCGGTGGTCAATGAAGACCTGGAAGCGCGATCCTCGCACCGAAACTTTCAAGATGCTCCAGGTGTTGGCAGGGATGGGATGTTTCACGTCGGTAAACAGAGGGATTCTACGGCCATTTTCTACTTTGAAGACCGAAACGGTGTTCTCGGTAGCGTTGGCACGGGCCGCATAGAAGTTCTTTTCATCGTGGTACCGCCATACCACGCCTCCCTGCAAGCCTTCGCGCCCCGAAATAGGCTTAATCCGGACACTCACGTCGGCATCGCGAGTGGTGACTTCATTCAAAATCGACCGGCTATCGGTAGGATCGGCGGAGACCTCCGCCAGCACGTAGGGCGGTGTGGGAGCGGTCTGGTCCTTCCGAACCTGCCAGCCGCGCGCCTTGCCTGGGCCTTCCACAGTCCATCCGGGGGGTGCCTGCCCGATTACACAACTGTCGAAATTGACGACTTTTCCGGCTGGCGACAGCAGACTGAACGCGAATAACCACGTCAGTGGTTTCATGAACAGTCACCCGTCGACGATGGAGCAGGAACTATCATCACCCGTTCTTCATTTGTAACACATGGCGCACCCGCCTGGCGGAAGCCTAGGGAACGGCTGGCCGTAACGTCACCGTAGTGGACGTCAAGCTCACGCTTCCCGATTGCAGCCCGGGCGAACTTGCCTCTACGTGTATCTCATCGGCTGCTTTCGACATTTGTACGATGGCCTGGCATAATCCGTTGAAAGCGCGGCGGCTATCGGCGGTATCCATCTCGTGACAGCTCGGGTCGCCATTCCCCAGGCCGATCAACTTGCCCCCGCCGGAGACCTTAAGAGTCAATGGGTTATCGGCGATGGCCACTTCCCGGCCCGCGGCGTCCTGGATTTCCGCCGTGATCATGGCGACGTCCTCGCCGTTCGCCAGGAGCCGCTGCCGGTCGGCGCGCAGCACGATTTTGGCTGCCGGCCCGACGGTTTCGCGCTTCGCAGTGAGGACCTGCTGGCCGCCTTTGAGTCCGCGGGCTTCAATTGCGCCCTTGGCGTACTTCACCTTCCACATGAGATGGGTATTGCGCGTCACATCCTGCGCCCCCTGGCTCTGGCCATTGAGGAACAGCTCGACGCGATCGAGATTGCTGTGCACCCACACCTCGATCTCCTGGCCTTCCTTGCCCTCCCAATTCCAGTGCGGGAACAAATGCAGCACCGGTTTCGATCCCCACCACGCCTGGTAATAGTAGAAATTGTCTTTGGGAAAGCCGCACATATCCATAATTCCGAAGTGGGAATTGATGCACGGCCAGGAATAAGGAGTGGGTTCGCCGCGATAATCGAATCCGGTCCAGGCGAATCCGCCCGCCAGGAATGGCCGCGAGTCATAGAATTTCCACCAATATTCGGCCAACTGCGCCCAGGGTGGATGCTCCAAATCGTAGGCCCGTACGTAGCCCTTTTCTTTATCGTTGAAGTAGATGCCGCGGGTGGACACCGTGCTGGCCGTTTCCGTGCCCACCATGGGCAGCGCCGGCCAGACCTTGTGGAACTCGTCGATGCGGCCTTCGTTGTAATTGAACCCCTGCACGTCCTGCACCTTGGTGGCGCCGTTCCCACCCCAGCCGTAATTCATCGCTTGGGTAATCAGGCGCGAGTCGTCGTTGGCCTTCACCACGCGTTTCATGGTGGCCTCGATGCGCGCGCCGCGCTCGGTTCCCTGCTCCGGCTCCTCATTCCCCACCGACCAGATGACGATGGAGGGATGATTGCGATGGCAGCGGACCATCCGCTCGAGCTGGCTCAGCGCTTCCGGTGTCGAATCCATCAGGCGCGTCTCGCACATCATCATCATGCCGAGCCGGTCGCAGGCGTCGACCAGTTCCGGCGTGGGCGGATTGTGCGAGGTGCGGTAGGCGTTCGAGCCCATGTCCTGGAGGCGTTCGATGCGATAGGACTGTATGCGGTCGGGCAGCGCCGCGCCCACCCCGGCGTGGTCCTGATGGTTGCAGGTTCCCTTCAATTTGACGGGCTTTTCGTTGAGGAAGAAGCCATCCTTCACGTCGAACCGCACAGCGCGGATGCCGAAGGGCGTGGCATAGGTATCCACCGCCGCGCCCGCCGATTCTACGGTGGTTTCCAGGCGATACATCCTGGGATCTTCCACCGACCAGAGTGCGGGCGACGTCACCTCGATGGTCTGATCGAAATTGCGGCGGGTCCAGGCGGGGATCGACATTGGCGTGGCCGCTACGGTAGCGATGATGTTGCCGGAAGGATCGACGATTCTCGATACCACGCGGCAGTTGCTGGCGGTGTCGGTCTCATTGTCGACCTCGGTCGAGATGCGCACGGCCGCCGGTGCGTTGGGCCGGACGGTGGAGCGCACGAAGGTTCCCCACTGCGGCACGTGCACGGCGTTGGTCTTGGTGAGCCAGACGTGGCGATAGATGCCGGCGCCCTCGTAGAACCAGCCGTCGCCCAGGGTGGCGTCCACGCGCACCAGCAGGACGTTCTTCGCGCCGTAATTCGACTGATCGCTGATGTCGTAGCGGAACGGCGCGTAGCCGCTGAAATTCCGCCCGATGTAGTGGCCGTTGAAGATCACCATGGAGTCGCGGTACACGCCGTCGAATTCGAGCGCGATGCGGCGGCCCAGGTCGGCGGCGGGCAGATCGAAAACGCGGCGGTACCAGCCGATGCTGGTGGCCGGATACGCGCGGCCGATGGGATGGAACCCGTGATCGTGGAGGGTGGGATCGTTTTGAAACGGCAGCTCGATGGCCCAATCGTGCGGCAGGTCGACTTTCCGCCAACTGCTGTCGTCGAAGCTGTCCTTGGCGACAGGGAGTTTCGGGTCGCCGGACTTGGCGAAGGTGTCGCCGCCCCGTCCCCAGCCGAAATCCAGGGTGGGATCGCTGGCATGCCCCAGATGAAAGCGCCAGCCGAAATCGAGCGATAGGCGTTCGCGGGCGGCGCTCGCCGAGGGAGTCGGGGACGTTGGCGCGCTCAGCTGCGGTTGGGCGGCGGCCACGCTTTGCTCGGCTACGATGGCTGACGCGGCGAGGCTGCTCTTGAAGAGATCTCTACGGGTGAAATTACTCATTTTCGGGTTCTTGGGTCCACCATATCACGCGTCACGAGAATGTGGGGCAAGATGGCATCTTGCGGCCGATTGGTAATCGGCCCCGGCGCTGGACCATGCGAATTCACAGGGCGAAGCCACCAGTCCGGCGTTGACAGGATTCATCTCGATGTAGCCGGCAATCTTCCGGAATTCGTCGGCACTGCGAACTGCGCGATCGTAGCTCTCATGCTGCCAGAATGGCTGGCCGGTAAGGCCGAGCATTCGATTACCTTCTCTGGCAGTAAATCGCTTGAGGGAGTGCATCAGGCGAGAAACATCGACTCGGGGGGTGATTAGCAGGTGAACATGGTTGGCCATCACCACATAGTTGTGGAGGTCATACTCTGCTTGATCTTTCCGGTAGTGTAGAGCTTCAACTACCATTTGTGCGATCTCCGGCTGGCGAAGATAGAGCGGCCCGCTGCGGGCCGTATCCAGAAGACGATCCATCGCGACGAAGGCTTGTCCCTCCGTGCACCTGGAAAGGAAATGGCGGCCCTCGGGAATACTGCCATCCAGACTCCACGTCAGGAATAGGGGTTGGCCGATTGGGTAGTAGTGGGGCAAATGGCGGCGGTGGTAGATCATTCGGAAATGAGTCTGTGCTGGGAAGGAAACATCTCTAGAATGGTGGGGCCGATTGCCAATCGGCCGCAAGATGACATCTTGCCCCACTTATAGCCCGAACGCCGTCATCCAGCAGGACATATAGCCATTGCAAATATAGCCAGTGTGGATATAATGAAGCATGCCCCCTCAACCGGCAACGCTCCTCCCGCTTCCCTCGGCGACTTTTCATATCCTGATGGCTCTCGCCAGCGAAGATCGTCACGGCTACGCCATCATCCAGGACGTCGAACTACGCACCGGAGGCGCGCTCCGCCTGAGCGCAGGAACGCTCTACCGCTCCATCCAACGCATGCTGGAGCAGGGCCTGCTGGTGGAAACCAACGAGCGCCCCGCGCCCGAACTCGACGACGAACGGCGCCGCTATTACCGCATCACAGCTTTCGGAACTTCGGTGGCGCGAGCCGAAGCCCGCCGCCTCAACGAACTGGTGACCATGGCCCGCGCCAGCGGCTTCGCGCCGGAGAAAGCATGATGCCGCTCTATCGACTTCTCCTGCACCTGTACCCCGCGTCATTCCGCAACGAGTATGCCGGCGAGATGTGCGCAGTCTTCGCGCGCCGCCTCCGCGACACATCGGCACCGGGACTTCCGGCGCTCTGGATCGGCGTCTTCTTCGAGGTCCTTTTCAACGCGGCGGCCGTGCATCTCGACATTCTGCGGCAGGATCTGCGTTACACCGCGCGCGCCCTGCGCCGCACTCCCGGATTCGCCGCCACCGCCGTGCTGGTCGTGGCGCTCGGCGTGGGCGCGAATACCGCCGCCTTCTCGCTGGCCGACCAGGTATTGTTGCGCCCGCTACCGTTCCCACATCCCGAGCAGTTGGTGAAACTGTGGGAAGCAGTGCCGGGCTATTCGCATATGGAGCTCTCACCGGCAAACTTCGAGGACTGGAAGAGGATGAACCACTCCTTCGCGGCGATGGGGGTGTACACGGATTTCGCGATGAATCTGGCGGGGCAGGGCGAGCCGGAGCGGCTCGACGTCACCCTGGTGGATAGCGAACTGCTCCCCATGCTGGGAGCGCAGCCGTTGCTGGGGCACCTTTTCACGGCGGCGGATAATCGCGACGGCGCAAGCGGCACGGCGCTGCTCAGCTATGGATTGTGGCAGCGGCGATTTGGCGGCGACCGCGAAATTCTCGGCCGCCAGATCCTGCTGAACGATGAGAAATATGCCGTGATCGGCGTGATGCCGCGAACCTTCTATTTCCCCAACCGCGACTCACAAGTGTGGACACCGTTCCGCCCCAGCGCCCAATCGTATGTGGATCGCAACGATAATTGGTGGCTGGCCGTGGGCCGATTGCGGCCGGGCGTCACGCTCGCGCAGGCATCGTCCGATATGGCCGTGGTCACGGCGCAGCTCGAACGCCAGTATCCCAAAGAGCTGGAAAAGACCTACGCCTACCTGAGCCTGCTGCGCGACGACGTGTCGACGCAATCGCGCCTGCTGCTTTACGCGCTGGTGGGCGCGGCGGTCTGCGTGCTGCTGATCGCCTGCACCAATCTCGCCAACCTGCTGCTGGTGCGCGCCCTGGTGCGGGAGAAAGAACTGGCGGTGCGGACCGCGATCGGCGCCGGCCGCGAACGCCTGGTGCGCCAACTGACCACCGAGAGCCTCGTTCTGGCATCGATGGGCGGCGGACTCGGCGTGGTGGCTGCGGCGTTTACCGTGCCGCTGCTGTCGCGCCTGGTTCCGAACGGCCTGCCGGTGGAGCAAGCCTCGGCGCTCGACTGGCGGGTGCTACTCTTCGCCGGAGTATTGACCGCGTTGACGGGCATGATCTTCGGCGTGGCGCCGGCATGGCGCGTCTGCCGCAAGGCCGATTTGACGGCGCTCCGCGAGGGTGCTCGCGCGGGCAGCGGCAAAAAGGAGCGCCTCCGCTCGGCACTCGTAATGGCAGAGGTGGCGGCGTCGGTAGTATTGCTGGTGTCCACCGGTCTTCTGCTGCGCGCTCTCTGGAAGCTGCAGGGCAACGACCCCGGATTCCGCACCGAAGGCGTACTCACGCTGCGAACCGCGCTGCCGAATCCCAAGTATGACTCGACGGCGCTGCGCGCCAGCTTCTATAATCGCGTGCTAGGCGACGTTCGCCGCCTTCCGGGAGTGACGGACGCGGGCTACATCACCGGGCTGCCGATGGTCATGGGCGGAGGGATCTGGCCGGTGGAGGTGGGCGAGCACGTGGTGCAACGCAACGCGGCGCACACCGCCAGTATGCGATTTGTGACGCCGGGATTCTTATCGGCTATGCGCATTCCGCTGCGGACGGGTCGCGACGTGTCCGACGGCGATACGTTGGACCGGCCGTTTGCCGCCGTGGTGAGCGCGTCATTTGCCGAGCGGTATTGGCCCCATCAGGATCCGCTGGGCCGTCATTTCAAGATGGCATTTTCCGATCGCACCGTGGTCGGCGTGGTAGGCGACATTCGGGTGCGGGGCATGGAGAACTCGAGCGAGCCGCAGGTCTACTTCCCGTATCGCCAATTGCAGGACGGTTCGTTCCAATACTACGCTCCCAAGGACCTGGTGGTGCGCACGGTGGGAGATTCGGGCGCGCTTCTGCCGGCGATCCAGCGCATCGTGCGCGCCGCCGATGGCCAACAGCCAGTGTCGGACGTGCGCACGCTGGCCGACATCGTGGAAGCGAGCACCGCGTCGCGCGCTATCGAAGTGCGCGTGCTGGCCGCGTTTGCCGCCATCGCATTCCTGCTGGCGGCCGTCGGCATCCACGGCGTACTGGCGTTCGCGGTGTCGAGCCGGGCGCGCGAAATCGGCGTCCGCATGGCGTTGGGAGCGCGGCGCGGCGATATCGTTCGCATGGTGGTACTGCGCGGCGCGTTGCTGGCCGTGGCGGGGGTGGTGCCGGGAGTGGCGCTGGCGTGGTACGCGGGGAAAGCCATGGAAGCGCTGCTGGCCGGCGTAAAGCCCTACGACACGACGACTTTCCTGGCGGCCGCAGGACTGTCCGTGGCGATGACTCTGTTGGGATGCCTGCTGCCGGCGTGGCGCGCCGCGCGGGTGGACCCCATGACGGCCATGCGGCTGGACTGAACTGCTGCAGGGAACGGCGTATAATCGGCAGAGGAGGAGAGCACGTGAAACTCCCGCGGCCCCTTTTCCTGCTGCCCCTGTGCATCGCCGCCGCCTTCGGGCAGAGCGATCGCGTCGAGTTGGTGTCCGGCAAGCCGGGCCACGCCGAAGCGAAGGCCTTCGGTCTGATGCTCCACGCCGACGAAGCCACCTTAAACCACGACACCGGCGAGCTCTCCATGCGCGGCCATGTCCACGTCACCCTGCCCGCACGCGAAGACCATACCGTGGTCCGCTATGGGGCTGGTGTGCTGCTCACCGATCAACCCATCGGACTCACGGCCGACCGTTTGACCGTCAAGAACTGGCTGCTGGAGGCGTCGGGCAATATCGTGTTGGTGCCGGTGGATCCGGACTTGCCCAAGGTGCAGTTACGGGGCGACGAGATTTATATGTTTCTGAGGATCGCGGACGCCACACTGCGCGGGAATGTCCGGCCGAGCGGGCTCCCGACGGAGACCAGGACCAATTTCCGGAATTACATCATGCCGCCGGACATCATCAAGTAGAGCAGCTTGACGAGTTGTCCGGCCGCCATCGCCCGGCGCCGCTCGCCGTCAAATTCGGCGGCTGGGGAAATTGAGTTGAGCCGCAACCCCGTTTGTGTGGCAGCCAATCCTGGCTGCAGGCGGGCTTTCCAGCCCGCCCGGCGGCCTGAAAGGCCGCCTGCAGGCAAGATTGCCTGCCACACGAAGCGCACATATCCCCCCAGTCAGGCTCACCTCAAATTCCACGACTTCAGGAGTTCGGGAAACTACAGCACGCCATTGTGGCGCGCCACTTTCAACGCTTCGATGGCCGCACCGCGGGCGCCCGCGGTATCGCCGTTGGGCATCACGTAAATCGGGATGTCGGCCTGCTCCTCGCGCTGTCCCGGCATCGCCGCGCGCGTCTCGTCGAGGAACCACTTCTGAAACTCAGGACCCGTCTCCAGCGCTCCACCGCCGATAATCAGCGCGTCGGGATCGAACGTATTGATCATCTCGTCGAAGAATAGCCCCATCCCGTGCGCCTGCACGCGGAAGATGTCGCGGCACAACGGGTCGCCCTTCTCCGCCATCCCGCGCACCAATTTCGCCGCCTTGCCGATCTCCATTTGCCCCAGTTCGTGCCCCGGATAGCGTGGCAGGAAATGCGGCAATAACGCCTTCCGGATGGCGGTCAGCGAGCACACCGATTCCAGACAGCCGATCCGTCCGCAATTGCATTGGGGCTTCAAACCCTCGGTCCCCGCGATGGCCTGAAACGGGATGAGCACGTGCCCGAGCTCTCCGCCAAATCCCATTCTGCCTTTGAGTACGTTGCCGTCGATGATCACGCCGCCGCCGAGTCCCGTGCCGATTACCGTGGTAATCGAAGTATGCCGGCTGTCGTCGCCGAAGATCGAGAAGTGTCCCCACAGCGCGCCCGCGTTGCCGTCATTCAGATACATCAACGGC
>Ga0182030_10024684_pt1 | contig 11020 bp, 10 predicted proteins | sample 812S3MmetaG_FD_121299 | JGI IMG/M metagenome (GOLD analysis project Ga0182030, IMG submission 121299) | Permafrost microbial communities from Stordalen Mire, Sweden - 812S3M metaG (Illumina Assembly) | ecosystem: Environmental > Terrestrial > Soil > Wetlands > Permafrost | place: Sweden... | reverse complement strand
GAGGCGATGCGGCCGCTGGCCGGAGACTATGCATTTCTCCTCTTCGCATTCGGACTTTTTAACGCCTCATTATTTGCGGCCTCGATTCTACCGCTTTCCACGGCATATACGGTCTGTGAGGGACTCGGATTCGAATCGGGCGTGGACAAGCGGTTCGAGGAAGCGCCGTTCTTTTATTGGCTCTATACATTGCTGATTGTGGGCGGCGGGGTCACGGTGCTTTTGCTGCCGGATGGCCAGCTTATTAAATTCGCCATCTACTCGCAGGTGCTCAACGGAGTACTGCTCCCAGTAATCATTATCCTGATGCTGATGCTCATCAACCGCAAAGACCTGATGGGGGAGTACAGGAATTCACGTTTGTGGAACGTGATTGCATGGGCGACAAGCATTATCGTGATCGGTATGTCAGTGGTGCTGGTGTTGCCCGGGCATTGAGAAGAGACGTGCAGCGGTTTGAGTCATTTTTCAGTTATGCTACTTGCATGGAACTGATATTCGAAGTGCGCGAGGCAGAAGAGGGCGGCTATGTTGCGCGAGCGCTGGGGCATGCCATTTTCACTGAAGCCGAGACATGGCAAGAGCTCCGCGATAATGTGAGGGAAGCGACGAGTCTTCACTTTGAAAATGAAGCTGAAGCTCCGAAGCTCATCCAACTGCATTTTGTAAAGGATGAACTGATTTCGGTTGAAGCTGCGTGAAGCTGCCGCGCGGGGTTTCGGCCAACCGCTTAATTCACGCTTTGGAAAAGCTCGGCTATGCCGTAATTCGCCAGAAGGGGAGCCACATCCGTCTCTTTCACGCAGCGGTACCCTCCCATTCGATCTCGGTTCCATTCCACGATCCGCTCAAGATCGGGACGTTTCACGGCATTCTCGTCGAAGTAGCCAGGGCACAGTCGATTTCAGTCCAGGACATCCTCAATCTGCTCTGAGTTTCAGTCTCTGGCCACACAAATCCGCCCGGCGATACCGCTCAAACCATCCCGCTACTTGCTCGCGAGAGGCGGGAAATCCGTCGCCGAGGATGGCCGCCAATGATGAACGGCCGGGGCAGCGATGGCAAGGAATGGCACAGCGAACACAAACGGAAGAAGCACGGCGATGAGGAAGTGGTACCACCGGGGTGTGCGCGTCTTTTCCCGCAGCGGCACGCAATACGCGGGTAGGTAAATCATTAGCCCGTAGACAAACATCCACATCCCTATCTCGAGCATGTGTTGCGGTCCTCCAAAGAGCGATTCACCGAGGGTGCCGGTGAGGCCGAAGAGCAGCAAGGCCTGGTTAGCGGTGAAATCGTACCGGGAGAGCAGCACCGCCCAGGCGATGAACATGGGGACAAACACGATGACGCTGTGCCCCAGAACGACGTCCCAATAATTTGCGGATGCGGTAATGTAGGCTTGCCCAATGCGTGCGCCGAAGATGGGAGCGAGGTTGGTCATGGTTGTCGTCACCACCTCCTCAAGCATGGCGAGGGCAATACAGAAGACGACAAACTTCAAATGCCATTCGATTTTCAAGGCGTCCATCGCACGCCGGATAGGGTCCCTGAAGAAAGCCGTGGCCGAGCCGAAGAGGATGATCCAGAACAGGTAAAGTCCAAGGCCCATGCCAAGCACCGCATGGATCACCACCTGTTTGGGAGCGGATGAGAACAGGAAGACGACGCTGGCCAGAGTGAGCTGCAGGGCTGAGATTCCGATGAATATCCGGATTAGCGTCTTGCTTTGAATGCCGGCTCTCATGGCAACAACAATACAGCTTCATGACTGCATGTACGGCTTTGAATGCCTACCAGTGCGACAAAGCCTCAGGCTGCGAGGGATTCTACAGCAGCTTGCCCGCGGCCAGATCGCGTATAAGCCCGCGGTCGGCTGCCAGAAAGTCGTAGCCGGGCAGATCTTCGAGCTTGGTCCAGCGCACCTGCTGAAAGATGCGGTTCACAATCTCCCCGGAGAACTCGTGCACCGCGAAGAACTGCAGGTCGACTGCGCCGCCATGGCGGTAATTGTGGCGAATGTGCGTGACGCGGCGGCCGATGGTGGCCTGGATGCCAAGTTCCTCGTCCAATTCGCGGGCCAGGGCCTGTTCGGGGCTTTCGCCCGCCTCAATCTTGCCGCCGGGAAACTCCCACTGCAACGCCATCGGCTGGTCGGCGCGGCGCTGCCCAATCAGGACCTCGGCGCCGCGCACAATCAGTGCGGCCGCGACAAATCGCAGCGCGGGACCGGCGGGGCGAGGATTGGAATTCGGCAGTGCGTCTTCCACACCTCGATTGTAAACGCGCCGAGCGGAATGCAGAGGTCAAGTGGATTCAAGCACTTCGGTGCTGTCAAAACCCGCGATGATCCGGAACGGGAAGAGAAACAGCAGGAAGCCCGTTTACCCTAGGACCGCTGCCTGCAGCCCGTCGGCGCCCTGGGGCAGGAAATAGCCCCAGCCATTCCGTGCCGCCGCCTCCAGCAATGCGCGGGAGGGGTTCACGGGGAAGGCGCTGCGGGCTATCTTCAGCATGGCCAGATCGTGGATGGAATTGCCGAAGACCGCATCGGGATGAGGCAGTCCGATGCGCACCAGGGAAGCTACCTTCCCCTCGTCGGTTGGCACATCGACTAGGTCACTGCAAATGGCGCCCGCGTTCACGCGAACCCGCGCGGCCAGCACATGGTCTTCGGGAATCTCGAATTCCCGCACGCCTTCGGCAACGACCCAGTGGTTGGTGGAGCTGACAGCCCAAATCTCCGCGCCAGCGCGGCGCAAGGCCGCCACCAGCGACTTCATTTCAGTGAACACCCGAGGCTGCACAAACTCGCGCACATACTGGGCAGCGGCAGCGCGCAGTTCCTGGTCCCGCAACCCGGCGTAGATCTGCACCATCTCGCCGCAGATTTGCACTTCGCTTACCTTGCCGGCACGATACGACCGGTGGCGGTCATCGATCCAATCGCTTGTGGAGCGGGAGACAAGTCCCTGTTCGAGCGACCACACAAGGAATCCATGGCCCGCATCTCCGCTCCAGAGGGTTCCATCGCAATCGAACACTGCGACCGTTGGCTTGCTCCCGAGTACCAGCCCTTCAAACTCCTGGGCGGTCCATCGGGGAACTTCAATTTGAGCTGGCATGCGCAGTTCCTTCAAAATGATCGAATATTGTTCTAATCCTATTGTCTGCCAAAGCGGCGTGCTTTTGCACGTGAACGTTTGAAGAAGGTTGAAGAGCGGCATGATGCGGAACGGCGAAAGCCAGCGAACATGCGTGCTGACCCCGCGACTCGTGTTCGCCAAACGGTCAATCGTGGAGGTTCCAGCTATTGTATGAGGCCGAGAGCTGAGAGTTCCTTCTTCAGCTTCGCCGTATCGATCGGCTTCACCAGGTACGCGTCGCATCGGCCAAGGAGTGCGGTAGCGATGCTCTCCGTATCGGTATGAATGGTGGTCACGATGATTTTGGCGGTCTTCCCGGCCTGCGTTGTGGCTTCCTGCCGGCGAATCACGCGGATCGCTTCCTGTCCGTCCATGCGGGGCATCCTCAGGTCCATGCAGACCAGGTCGTATGGATGATGATTCTGAAGTGCGAGCAGAACCGCACTCACGGCTTCATTTCCGTCAATGGCGATGTCACATTCCCCGTAGCGGGAAAGGAAAGTCTGTAGCAGCTTTCGATTGGTGGCGTCATCTTCGGCAACCAGGCTTTTCATCGTGCTCCCCTGTACATGCGTAATTCTGTTGTGATGAACCTGCGCGTTCAAGGGTCCATGGCTCCGGTTCGCGACGTGTGGGCAGAAGCGGGCCAGAAGCGGGCCAGAATCGGGATCGCAATGCCGCATTCGGCGTCATTCCTGGAACGGAAGCTCATCTAAACCTATCGGCAAAAGAACGGCGAACTTGAATGCGCGGTACACCGTGAGCCAGCCGTGGACATCGTTCCTGAAAAGACTGAATTCGTGAGGTTCTAAACCCTGCCGATAGGTATTGCGTAGGGTTCTCGAACCGAGGTGCAGTGTGCGTCAATCCGGGTGCACAGTTGAGCGCGACGGTTTGCTTGGCGCCGTGGAGCATGCGGCGGATGGCATCGTCATTACCGACACGAACGGGAAAATCCAGTATGTGAATCCCGCATTCACCGCTTTGACGGGATACTCCTGCGAAGAATCGGTTGGGCAAACTCCAGGCTTCCTACGGTCCGGGCGCCATTCCGACGCATTCTATCAAGCGCTCTGGCACACCATCCTCTCAGGCGGTGTGTGGCAAGGAGAAATAACCAACCGGCGCAAGGATGGAACATTCTATGAAGAGGAGATGCGCATCGCTCCGGTCAAAGACCCGGACGGCGCCATCACCGGCTACATCGCCATCAAGCACGATGTGACCAGCCGGCGCGCCAATGAGGATGCGCAGGCGTTCCTCGCCGCCATCGTACAAGGTTCCCACGACGCCATTATTGCCTATTCGCCCGTGGGAACAATTCTGACTTGGAATCGTGGCGCGGCGGCGCTGCTTGGCTATTCCGCCGAAGAGGCCATCGGCCAACCCACGTCGATGCTGGTGCCGCCGGAGAGATTGCCCAATCTTGCGAGCCTTACACAGCATGTGTTGCAAGGCAATCACGAAACACGTTACACAGCGATGGGCCTGCAAAAAGATGGGCGAATCGTTCACGTTTTCATTACCGCCAGCCCGATCAGAAACTCCGCCGGCGAAGTGACGGCCATTGCCCTTCTCATTCGCGACATGACGGAGCACAGGAAGTCTGAGCAGAGGGTTCGCGAAAGCGAAGAGCGCTTCCGCACCATGGCGGACAGTTGCCCGTCGTTGATGTGGGTGACCAGCCCCAACGGTGAGACGGAGTTCATCAACCGGGAATACCGGCGCTTTTGCGGCCTGATTGTTGAGCAGGCGCAACAAGGCGATTGGCAATCGCTTCTCCATCCCGACGATGCGCCGGGATATGTGGAGGCGTTTCAAAACGCTGTCGCCGAACACACCAGGTTCAGCGCCGAGGTCCGCGTCCGTCGAGCCGATGGGGCGTGGCGCCTGGTGGGCACCAACGCCGAGCCGCGGCTATCGGCTGTTGGCGAATACATGGGACACATCGGCCTGAGCGCCGACATTACCGAGCGCAAACGAGAACAGGAGGCGTTGCGCATGGCCAAACTGGAGGCCGAAGCGGAAGGCGCGCGTGCGAACAGTCTCGCCAGAGAAGCCGAGAGGGCGAATGCGGCCAAGAGCGAGTTCCTGGCCAATATGAGTCATGAGATTCGCACCCCGATGAATGGCGTCCTTGGCATGACCGGATTGCTGCTGGATACGGAATTAACCGCCGAGCAACGGCGCTATGCGGAACTCGCTCGCGGCAGTGGCGAATCGTTGCTGCAGTTGATCAACGACATTCTCGATTTTTCAAAGATTGAAGCGAAGAAGCTGGAATTGGAGACCATCGATTTCGATCTGCGGGTTTTGCTGGATAATCTTGCGTCGATCCTGTCGGCGACGGCGCAGGCCAAGGGAATCGAGTTGCTGTGCAGGACCGACCCCGCGGTTCCGTCTGCGCTTCGAGGAGACCCAGGACGGTTGCGCCAGGTTCTCACCAATCTTGCCGGCAACGCGATCAAATTCACGGACCATGGAGAGGTGGTGGTTCGCGTTGAACTGACGGAAGAAGGAGAGTCCGATTCCGTGCTGCGCTTCTCCGTGCGCGATACGGGAATCGGCATTGGGAAAGACAAGATCGGCGTTCTCTTTGAGAAGTTCAGCCAGGTGGAAGTTTCCACGACGCGCAAGTATGGCGGGACGGGATTGGGGTTGGCTATCTCCAAGCAGTTAGTCGAGATGATGGGCGGACATGTTGGTGTGATGAGCGAGGAGGGCAGAGGGTCGGAGTTCTGGTTCACGGTGCGACTGGGGCGGAGCCGTGAGATGGAAGCAAAGGCCAAAGGAGCGCACCCGGAAGCTCAAACGAATGCTCCTCTCAATGGGAGAATCCTGGTTGCCGAGGATAATTCCACCAACCGCGAGGTGGCTCTGGGGATACTGCGGAAGCTTGGATTGCGCGCAGACGCGGTGTCCAATGGCGCGGAAGCGATCAAGGCGCTTGAGTCCATTCCATATGACCTGGTGCTGATGGATATGCGCATGCCGGTGATGGACGGGCTTGAGGCCTCGCGCCAGATTCGCAATCCCCGGTCCGCGGTTCTCCATCACGACATTCCGATCGTCGCATTGACCGCTAACGCGATGGAGTGCGACCGCCGGAGCTGCCTTGCCGCGGGCATGAATGATTTTGTGCCCAAACCGATTTTGAAGGGCGTGTTGCGCGATGTACTTGGGAAATGGCTGCCCACCCCAGTTTCCGCCAACCCGCCTGCCGCCAGCCAACTGCCGCCGGTCAAAGCAAAGGAACGTGACAAAGAGATTTTTGACCTGGCGGGTGTGTTGTCCCGCCTGGAGGGGGATAACGAGCTGGCGCAAACGGTGTTAGACGCGTTTCTAGCGGACATTCCGCACCAGATCGAGGCCTTGAACGAATTTGTGGAATGTGGAGATGATGCGGGCGCCGCGCGGCAGGCCCACTCCATCAAAGGCGCCTCGGCAAGCGTCGGTGGCGAATCTCTTCGAAAGCTTGCGGCGCAAATGGAAAAAGCGGCAGATGCCGGGGATTGGCACACGGTTATCAACCACATGGACGAATTGGAACTCCAATTCAGTCTGCTCAAAAACGCAATCGAAGAAAATGGGTCTCTGTACGCGAAGTGACGGGGACACGCGGAGAACGGTCATCGAGTCAGCGGAGCCATTCTGCGTGGGTGCGAATGACTCAACGCTGCGGTGCCGCTATCCCTCGGTGGATTTTTGACGATGAACCAACTGTACTGCGGAGTCAGGCGGGACAACAACCCATCTCATAAATAGCTGTGCAGCCGAATCCGGTAGTATGAGACCCGCACCAAAGCGGTCGAACGCGTTCAGCGACTCGATGCAGTTGGTTTATGAGATGGGTTCAAGGGAGCCCAGGCGATGATTGACCGGGAATTACGGCTGCGCCGCATCAAGAAGCGACTTGTTCTGCAAGTTGGCTTTGCGGTTCTTTGCGATGTTATGTTCCTGGCATTTCTATTTCTCATCCAGGAGCGAACGTTTCTCGCCGATTGGATCCGCATTGTCGCAGCGCTGGCAGTTCTGAAACTTGTGCCGCTGCTGATCATCGAGTGGTGGAACTGGAGAATGGCCGCTCGCGCCGCATCCGACATGTGGGCCTTCGGAAACCTCAACTTCGATGAAGTTTCGCGAGAGTTGGCAACCCGCAAAGCTATTGAGGCGGACCTCAAGGACTCAAAGCCTTACATCGACGTGATGCATGACCAGATCGGCGACTCGCTTTCCGAATCGGAGCGCGAGGTTGTGGTGGTAATCGAGCAGATCGATTCGTTGAATGCAAGGAGCGAGGAGCAAAGGCACCATATCGCGGGATCCGTGAAGAGCGCCGGCGAACTGACGAACAATACCCGCGTCCGGGTGGCGAATAACCAGGGGGTCATCGCCGCAATTGAGATGCAGATGCAGGAACAGACCACTGAACTCGAGGATAATTTCGAGCGTATTCGAGGCCTGGCCGACGATGTTCGGGCGTTGACCCCGCTGATCAAGACCATCACTTCCATCGCCCAGCAGACCAGCCTGCTCGCGCTGAATGCTGAAATCGAAGCAGCGCGCGCGGGAAGCGCCGGTCGCGGATTTGCGGTGGTCGCCTTCGAGGTTAGAAAACTTGCTGTGCTTTCCACCAGGGCCGCCGCCGACATTTCCGCAAAGATTCATGCAACATGCAGGAAAGTGGACGATGAAATGTCCCAGGCTCGCGCTTCTCTCGAACAGCACGTGGCCAGTAACTCGATGAGGACTCTGACCGCCGACCTGGGTGAGATGCAGATGGAGTTCTGCAAGAATAGCGAGTTGCTGCTGGATGTGATCACCGAGGTGGATGCGAACTATGCGGAGAGTGTCACCCGTCTTTCTGAGGCGTTGGGACACATCCAATTTCAGGATGTAATGCGCCAGCGAATGCAACACGTGCAGGAAGCGCTGATGGAGATGCGCGACCACTTGATGCAGTTGGCCGAAAGGCCGGATCGCCCCGGCTGGGATGGCCTGTTCGGTACCACGTTCAAAGAACTGTTGGAGTCCCATTTGAGCAGCTACAGAATGGCCAGCCAGACGGCCACCCATCTTGCCGTCACCGGAGGCAATTCCGACAGCGACCTCAGCCGGTCGGCGATTGAATTGTTCTGAAGCCTGGCGAAAGGGCGCAAGCATCTTGATCCGGGCAGAAGTCGTTCACCGGCGTTGCCGACCCGCGGAGAATGAAACTGTGCCCCATTCATCGAGCGTTTTTTGGTCGATGAGTGGGAGACGACAAAGGCCAAGTATCGGCCCTCGGGTTCTTCATTGTCCCAATTTGTTTCTTTCTAGTCCCCTACCGGTGTTACCGACCCGCTGCGCATGAAACGGTAGCGCCGATCTCCAGATCGGCTGTCGTGCGGGCGTCCCCGCCCGCGCTCTTCAGGACCGGCCAGGATTGTTTCTTACCATGAATGTTGATGAAGTTGATTCCTGATGAACGAGGTACGGCATGGCGTGGCGGGCGCTGAGGATGGCCGCGAGACGCGGATAATCGGAAGTGTGGACTCGCCCCGCAATCTTCCGCTGTTGAAGGACTACCAGGTCTACCTGCGTGTGGAGAAGGGCCTGCGTCCACTTACCTGCGAGGCCTACGACAACGACTTGAAGTGTTTTGCGGAGTTCATTGAAGGCCGCCAGGGAGTGCTGGTTACGGCAACCCAGCAGGACGTAGCCGCTTTCCTTGAACATTTGCGCAATCATGGAATCGACTCTCGATCCTCGGCGCGCAAGTTGAGCTGCCTGCGCGGCTTTTACAAATGGCTGCTGCTTGACCGGCGCATCCACCACGACCCTACTGTAAACATCGAGTCGCCGAAGGCCTGGAAGGTGCTGCCCAAGTCCCTGGCCGAGAGCGAAGTGGTGGAGATGCTGGAGCGGGCTGAATTGGCCGCATCGCGTCCCCAGGCACATGCCACAGCTTTGCGCGACAGCGCGATCCTGGAGCTCTTATACGCGGCGGGCCTGCGCGTCTCCGAAGTCACAGCGCTTTCCACGGGCGACTTGTCGCTGGACGCCGGGCGCGTGCAGGTGCGCGGCAAAGGCGATAAGGAGCGCATTGTTCCTTTGGGCAATGCGGCAATTCAGTCGTTGGAAAAATATCTGCGCGAGGGCAGGCCTCATTTGGCGCGCATCAGTTCGTCGCGAAAGTCCATTGCGGCCCGGCAGGACGCTACCCGGCTGTTTCTTTCATTGGGGGGAATGCCCCTGACGCGCGGTTGGGTCTGGCGCCTGGTGAAGAATGCGAACCCGGAAGCCAGCCCGCACCGGCTGCGCCACAGTTGCGCCACGCACATGGTGGAGCACGGCGCCGACCTGCGCAGCGTGCAACTGATTCTGGGCCACGCCGACATCTCCACCACGCAGGTATATACGCACCTGGCGCTGGGCCGGTTGAAGGCGGTCCATCAAATGCATCATCCCCGCGGAAAGCGCACCGTTCCCGATTCCGGCCCTGGTCTGGAGTTTGCTCAGGAGTTTGCTCTGGAATTCGCTCAGGAGTTTGCCCAGGAGTCTGAGACCGCCCCAAGCCAGGTGGAAGCGAAGCCATGAGCGCTCCGGTTGTCACTTCGGTTGAACCGTCTCTCGCGTCGCTGGTCCAGGACTACCTGGGCGTGCTGGCCAATGAGCGTAGAGCATCCGCACATACGTTGCGCGCCTATCGCCGCGAATTGCAAGGCTTTGCGGCATTTGTCACGGAGCGCTATGGCAGCGATCAATCAGCGGAGGGAATTGAACACACACAGATTAGAGCCTATCTTGGCACGCTCTATGACCGCGGTCTCTCGAAAGCTTCGGCTGCGCGCGCCCTCGCCGCGGTGCGCAGTTGGTTCAAGTGGCTGGCGCGCGCGGGTTACGTGGATAAGAATGCGGCTTCGCTGGTGGCCACTCCGCGCCTGCCCAAACATCTGCCGCGCGTTCCCTCAATTGAGCAGATGAACCGCGTGGTGGACTCGGTGGACAAGGACGCCGCAAGCTGGCCGGCGCGCGACAGGGCTATCCTGGAGATGCTTTACGGTTGCGGTATCCGCAACGCTGAATTGACCGGGCTGAATCTCAACGATATTTACTGGGCCAACGAGGCGATCCTGATTCGCGGCAAAGGGCAGAAGCAACGTTATGTGCCTTTGGGAGACGCCGCCGCGCAGGCGTTGCGTGCCTATCTTGCCGAGCGTTCCGCGCGGCTGGCTGCAAACAGCAAGGGAAAGCGAGTGGCCACGCCGGCGTTGTTTCTTAATTTGCAGTTACGCGGCCTGGGCAAACCGGGCGGTGAAGCGCGATTGACCGTGCGCAGTGTTGGGCGAATCGTGAAGCGCATCGCCGTTCTGCGCGGGCTTTCCGCGGACGTGCATCCGCACACGCTTCGCCACGCTTTTGGGACTCATTTGCTGGAAGAGGGTGCTGATCTGCGTGCGATTCAGGAGCTTCTCGGCCACGAACGGCTCTCTACCACGCAGCGCTATACGCAGCTGACGACCGCGCAGTTAGAGTGCGTCTATGACCGCACCCATCCGCGAGCTAAGTAAGCCTCGACCCGCGCTTCCAGGATAATAGATTTGTTAGACTCCCTTCAGTGACAGATTCAATCCATCATCGCAAAGAGCCTCCCGGCGAGTGCCCCAGGTCCCTCGCACCTGGAGACTTGGGAAAGCATGAAGCTCCATCTCGTCTGCGTGCGCCTCAAACGGCCCCGCGTCAGGCGCCACGAAAGGGATGGGGCAAAGCTAGCCCGCATTTCTCACAGGCGGATTGTTGATTTGGGTGAGTTGGGGCGAAGAAAATAGCTGGAAAGGCCGTCATTTCTGTGTCATAACTACGTTATCGAGACGGGTTATGGCCGAGGAAAG
>Ga0182030_10024683_pt1 | contig 11020 bp, 3 predicted proteins | sample 812S3MmetaG_FD_121299 | JGI IMG/M metagenome (GOLD analysis project Ga0182030, IMG submission 121299) | Permafrost microbial communities from Stordalen Mire, Sweden - 812S3M metaG (Illumina Assembly) | ecosystem: Environmental > Terrestrial > Soil > Wetlands > Permafrost | place: Sweden... | reverse complement strand
CGCCGGGTTGAACGGAGCGCGCGTCCCCAGCGGGATGGGATTGATATCGTAGCTCAGTTGCTGGTTATAACCCCAGTCGCCAGAGTATCCAACGCTCACGGCGAGGTTCCGCGTAAGCGAACGCTGAATGTTGATGCTGGCGTTCTGCGCGCGGTCCCAGGGTATGTTGCCCGCGGGCCACATGTACTCGGTGGATGGTCCGAACACCAGGCTGTTTCCACTGGATGCGATTTGCGAGAAGGTAGTGTAGTTCACCTGCGGGGTGTAAGCATACGGCGCCTGTCCCGACAGGTTGTACACCTGGTTGCCGTCCAGACGGTTATAGTAGATGCCGAAACCGCCTCGCAGCGCGGTCTTGCCATCGCCGGTTAAGTCATAAGCGAAGCCGGCGCGGGGCGCTGCCGCTAACGCTGAGGTAGTGTAGGGATCTTGGGAAACACCGTTTGTCCCGAGAAGGTGGAACCCGTCGGCCGGATTCCCGGTACTCGGCACGTACAAACCGATATAGGCGACCGGGGCTATCGTTCCGGTGCCTGGATCGACGGCTACGCGCTTTCCGCCGCTCGTGCCCGGAATATAGATGCGCGGTACCCCCGACTTAGTGTAGTTCGCCGGCACGAAATTGGAGAACGTGTTGTTGATGTCGTATTGCGGCGTCTGGTGGTAGAACCGCACTCCCACATCCAACGTCAGTCTCTTGTTAATGCGCCAGTTATCCTGGATGTAAAATTCCAGGTTGTAATACTGCACGTTGAACACCGCCCGCGCGGTAGCTTGCGAATAGCTGTCGACATAGCCCAGTAGCCCGTTGGCAAAGCCGTCGCCGGTATTCGTCAAACCGTTCAGGGCGTCGGGCTGAAAATTGTAATTGCCCGAATACGCCGGCGTGGACGGCTGAATCTTGTTGTTCTTCTCGAAGTACACGCCAGCCTTAAGGCTGTGGCTGCCGACGATCTTACTCAAGTTATCGGTGACTGTCCAGATTTTATTAAAGTTCTCGTAGTTACCGGCCGAAGTGCCCACGCGGGTATAGTTCATCGAGTTGGTGGGCGGCGCGCCGAACTGGAATTCCGGAAGCAGATTCAGATACCCGTTGGTCTTCGATGCGCCCGTGGGATTCGTAGTCGGAACCGCATACAGCGTCGGGATGTTGGGGATCAGCGAACGGTCCTCGCTGGTTCCTCCATCGGTGGTGTAGTACGACCACGTGTTCCAGCTCTCGCCCACGGTGAATTCATTGATTAGGGTCGGGGTGATGATATACGTCGCAGTCCCCGAATATCCGTGGCCCGGATTTGGGTGATCGATGGGAGCGATTCCCTTACCGCCCAGGAGTCCGCCGGTATCGCCGCTGAACTGCACGCCCTGATACAGCGAAACCGTGTCGTCGTGATCGTTGATGTAGCGGGCGTAGGCCGATAGCTTCGACGTGACGTTATAATCCACGCGGAGCACGTCGTTGCGCCGGGGATGCGTGGCGCTGGCGGCTTCCGTATAGTTCACAATGTTGAGGTTCGAGCCCGTCCCGACGACGTTCGGCAGAGGGAAGAAATTCAGCATGCCCTGACCTTGCGGCGTGATGCGATTCGCCGGAATCACGTTGCCCGGGAATGCCGCGTTGCCGTTGGTCGGGTCGGTGATCACGATCAGGTTGCCGTTGTTCTGCAGGCTCTGCGAGAAGTTACCCTGCCGTTCCAATGCGGTTGGGGTGTACTTGTTCTGCAGTCCGCCGGAAACATATTGGCCGGTGTACTCCTGCGACCAGAAGAAGAACAACTTGTTCCGCGCCGTGTTGAAGACCTTGGGAATGAAGATCGGGCCGCCAATGGTATAGGTCTCCACGTTATACCGGTACGGTGAAATCGGAGAAGACGGTAGGCCGAGGGCGTTGCGGCCAAGCCGGTTCTTCTCCCACTGGTTGGCGTTGAACTCCTCGTTGCGGTGATTCCACACCAGGCTGCCGTGGAAATCCTTGGTGCCGTTCTTGGTGACCACTGTAATGGTCCCGCCCGAATTTCGGCCGAATTCCGCCTGATAGTTCGACGTCAGGACCTTCATTTCCTGCACGGCGTCGGCGTTCGGTTCATAGTGCAGCGTACTATTCGAACCGGTATCCATATCGGTGATACCGTCCACCGTGAAGTTTAAGGCCGACGTGTTGCCATTGATCGTGATGCCGCGGATGGCGTTGGGCGACGTCACGTCCCGGTTGCCGCCGTTGGTGCCGTTGTAGCTGTTATCGACAACGCCAGGCAGGAGTTTCAGGTAGCCGAAGATGTCACGCCCCTTGAGTGTGACGTTGCTGAGCTGACCCCCGTCGATTTGCTGCGATTGCTCCGAGCTGGCCAACTGAATCGCCACCGCTTCGGCCGTGACCGTGACGGTTTCCGTCGAGTTGCCGATGTCCAGTCCGACTTTGCCCAAATCGCGGGTCTCGTTGGCTGAAAGGATGATGTTCGTCTGTTGATACCCCTTGAAACCGGTGGACGCCACCAGGATCGAATACGTGCCCGGTTCCAGGTCGAGGAACCGGAATAACCCGGAACTCTCGCTTGAGGTCGTACGGGAGGCTCCCGTATCCGATTTGGTTACTTTGACCAAGGCTCCTGGAACCACTGCGCCTGCCGGGTCCAAGACGGTACCCAGCAGCGAACTGGAAACGGTTTGCCCAAACATGCAGGCAGTGAATAGTGTCAAGGCACAGAAATTGCGTGCCAGCTTTCCGACGTAAAGTACGGACATTGTACCCCCATGGAAGTCACACTGTGACTCCTAAAGCACCTGAAATCCGGCACCGACCCGGCCGGTTTCCGAACACAATCCCCGACCCTCCAGAGACCTGTGGAGGGTCAGTGAATGTTAATCCGGTCTGTCGGGGGTTTCAAGGTCTCTTACCGTAGGAAGGTCTTGATGCTACATAAGTACCTTGTTTTCAACGGCGTTACATGACGTAGGAAACGCGCTAATACGTTACTTTTCTCCGGAGAATGGTTGCCTGGAGCGATCGTAGGCCGGAAAACCACTTGTAACTATTGGACGCCCTGGGAGGTTTAGGCGCGATGCGGTAGTGCGCTAAGAGTGCGATTAGCGCACTACCCACAATGCCGCATGCTTTTCCAATCGCCGGGATTCCGAATGAATTGGTGGGGCGGACCCCCTGGTCCGCGCGGGACGCCCTCGTCCCGCCCGTGCGTGAAGAATGAGTCGGCTGCGACCACCTAGGAGCCGACCAGGGGGTCGGCTGCGGACGAGGGCGTCCGCCCCACTCTTTGTGCAATTGCCCGGAAGCAGGAAAAGTACGCGGCATTAGGCTTAGGCGTCCCCCTCCCCATACCGCCCGCCCGCTGGCTAAGCTGGTAACAACTATTGGACGCCCTGGCAAGCTTAGGCTTAGAATGATCGTGGTCCCCCATGCTGCGCTTCCTGGGTTATCTCTGTCTTCTGTCCGCCCTTGCGATCGCTGCGGCCGCGGACGATAGCCCAGCAATCCGATCGGCTTTAGCGGCCCTACAGCGGGGGGATTTCGCGGCCGCCGAACAGACCCTGCGGCCGGAAGTGCTAAGCCACCCCAACGATGCCTCCGCACTCACTCTGTTGGGCGTTGCCCTCGACGGCCAGCGGAAACTCCCAGAGGCGGAGGAACTCCACCGCCGCGCTGCGGCAAGGGCCCCGAACTCGCCCGACGTCTTGAATAACTACGCCAACCATCTGCTCTCTACCGGGGATGAAGCCGGCGCCCGCCGCCTCTACTTGCAGGTGGTGGCGCTGGCCCCGGCCAACTATAATGCCGATGTCCAACTCGCCCGCCTGTCGTTGAAGGCCGGAAAAGGCGTCGAAGCCCTGCTCTCTCTAAGAAATCTTCCCGCCAGTCAACAAGATGCTCCGAATTTAGCGGCATTGCGGGTAGCCGCCCTTTACCTGGCGGGCGAAAACCAGGAGGCGGACCGGCTGGCGGCATACTGGTTGGCCGCTTCCAGGAACGATCTGAACCAGAGCTTCTCCATCGGACTGGCTCTCGCCGATGCCGGAAAATTCCCAGGGGCAGACCGCTTCTTTACGCAAGCCCTGGCGCTGGCGCCGGCCGATTTCAACGTCCTGTTCAACCTGGGTGTGGTGGTGTGGCGAACCGGCGACTACCGGCGCGCCCGCGAAGTGTTGGAGGCGGCCCAACGCCAACAGCCCCAAAATGTCGACGTACTGTACAATCTCGCGCTGGTGGACCGCGCCGCCAACCGCGACGAATCGGCCGTCGCCCTGCTGGCGCAAGCCGCGCGTCTGGCGCCCCAGCGCAGCGACGTCCAAAAACTGCTGGCCATGACCACGGGCGACTTGGGCGCACTGGACGATTCCGCCGCCGCGTGGGACCGGTATATTCACCTGGAGCCGAATGACGATATCGGCCGCCGCGAACGGGGTTTCACGGCATTTAAGAAGGGCCTGTTCGAACAGGGACTCGCGGACGTCGAGTGGTTCGTGAAGCGCCATCCCGACGACCCCGTGGGCCACTTCGAGTTGGGCGCCATTGAAAATAAGGATAATCCGGCGCAGGCTCTGGTTGAATACGACCGCGCGTTGGAACTGAAACCCGATTTCGGAGCCGTCCATTCCGAACGCGGGAGCCTCTACTACCAAATGGGCAAGCCCGAGGCGGCGCTCCCCGACCTGGAAGCAGCCGTGACCCTGCGTCCCGACGATGCCGTCAGCCTGGATCGACTGGGCCAAACCTACCTGGCTCTCGACCGCTCCGGCGATGCGGTGCGCGTCCTCCGCCGGGCCGCCACGCTGAGCCCGGACGATTCCAAGATGCATCTCCATCTGGCTCGCGCGCTGGCCGACAACGGACAGTCCGCCGAATCCAAAACCGCCATGGACCGCTTCCGGCAACTCGGACCGGTGGTGAATCGCGCAGTCCCCGGCGGGCTGGTGGATTATCTGAGCCTAACCCCGGAGGAGCGCCGCGCGGACTATCGCCGCCGGGTGGAGCGCCTGGTTCGCGAGCATCCCGAAGACACCGCGGGAGAATTGGACTATCTGCAACTGCTGTTGGACGACGGCGATTTTCGGCGAGCCGCGGAGACGGCGCGCAAACTCGGGGAATGGAAGGCGCCGGCCAGCGTTCTCGCGAAGGCCGGCCGCGCGCTGCTGGAAGCGGGGCAGTATCTGCCGGCGCGCGAACTCTTGGAGAAAGCCGGCGGAGCCCAGTTGGACTTGGCCCGGTCGGCGTTTTATGCGTCCGGCTCCGCCGAAGGGTTACGGTTGCTGGATCGCGTGCCGGACTCAGCCCGCAACTGGGCTTTCTATCTGGCCAAGGCCGAGATGCTGGACGCCGCCGGTCAGCCATCGGAGGCGGCCACATCTTTAGATCGCGCGCTTCATGCGTCTCCGGACCAGCCAGAGCCGTATGTGCAAACCTGCCTCTATCTGCTGCGCAAGGGGCGCGCCGCGGAGGCCGTGAGAGTCAGCACCAAGGCGCCTCAGACTCGCGAAACGCTGTTAGTGAGGGCGGTCGCGTTGGAACTCACCGGAGGTACCGCCGCGGCACAAGGCATCTTGGAGCAGGTGCAGAATCGCTGGCCGGAATGGGCTCCCGCATGGGCTGTGGACGGGGTCATTGCGGGAATCCATGGACGCCGCAATGAAGCCCTCACATCGCTCCGCACGGCACTCGCACTAGGGGCAGCCAACAAGGAGCTGAAGGCATATCTCGAGGGGACCCAAGCATCGCCGCCCGACTTACTTGCACTGTTAGCGCAGCTTAGGTAGGACATGCTTCAGCTTGTCCGGCGAGCGCAGCTCGCCACTGTTGTGTGGCAGCCAATCGTGGCAGAAGGCGGGCTTTCAGCCTAATGCAACATACTTTTCCCGTTTCCGGGGAACTGCACAAATAGTGGGCGGTAGCCTGGTCGGCTCCTCGGTCGCCGCAGCCGATTGATTCTTCACGCACGGGCGGGACGAGGGCGTCCCGGGGCCCAGGGCACCCCCCAGGGGGTCCGCCCAGGGGTCCGCCCCACCAATTATTCGTAATCTCGGCGGTGGGAAAAGTATGCGGCATTAGGGCTTTCAGCCCGCCTCCTGGGAGCGCAACTTGCGCTTTTTCGCGAGAATGGCGTCCCGCGCAGACAGCTCATCGAACTCCGAACCGCTCCGTCCGGACCACTCCCGAGCCTTCGCGCACCACTACCATCCGATCGGCGGCGACTTCCGCGACCTTCTCCACCGCGCCGTTCGGCCAGTGGATCTCCAGGCTGGCTTTGGTCTCCGCCCCGAGTCCAAAATGCAGCCGGCGATCGTTCACCGAAAGGTACGAGGACTGCGCCAGCACAACCTGCGCCTGCCGGTGTTCGCCGTACTGCACCACCACCCGCGCACCAATGGCGCTGCGGTTCGATTGCGTGCCCGTCAGCAGCACCTTCAGCCAATGGTTAGCGCCCGTCATATCGTTGCGCAGCAGAGAGGGCGGCTCGTTGATGTTCATGATGAGGATGTCGAGATCGCCGTCGTTATCGAAATCGCCAAAGGCCACGCCGCGGCTGCTGTGTGATTCCTGGATGGCGGGGCCGGCCTCGCTCTGCAGTTCCTCGAATTTCCCGCCACCCAGGTTGCGATACAACACACATGGCGTCTTATAAGGGCAGTCGGGTTGCGATTTTTCCACCTCGGGATAAACCATGCCCGTAGCGTAGAAGAGATCGGGCAGGCCGTCGTTATCCAGATCGAAGATCCCGGCGCCCCAGCTTACGTAGCGCGTCTCCACGCCCAGGCCGGCGCGGAAGGTCACGTCGCGAAAATCGCCCTTGCCGCTGCCGCGATAGAGGGCGGGAGTGTCGTCGCGGAAATGGGTTTTGAGAATGTCCAGGTTGCCGTCAGTATCGAAGTCGCCGATTCCCAGGCCCATGCCGGCCTGGGCTTGCCCATCTTCACTCAGCGAGACGCCGCTTTCCAAGCCCTGCTCGCTGAAGGTCCCGTCGCGGTTGTTGCGGAGCATCAGACTGGGCGTGGTATCGCAGGCCACATATAGATCCTGCCAACCGTCGCCGTCAAAATCGGCGGCGGCCACGGTCAACGGATAACCCGGCTGGATCGCCTGAACGCCGGACTTCTCGCTGACGTCGGTGAACGTGCCGTCGCCGTTGTTATGATACAGCCGAAACGGCTCTTGGGGCGATCCGCTTGGCCGGCAATAGACCGGCACGCCGCGATAGTTGCAAGTGGGATCCTTGCCGCGTATTGGCATGGTTTTCGGATCGAAGACCATGTAGTGGGCCACGAAGAGATCCAGCTTGCCGTCGCGATCGTAATCGATCCAGGTGCAGCCCGAGCCGTAGCGGACCCCGGCATGGGTCAATCCGGCCTTCTCCGTCACCTCGCTGAAAGTGCCGTTGCCGTTGTTGTGAAAGAGCAAATACTGGCCCCAGCAGGTGATGAAGATATCGTCGAAACCGTCGTTATCGAAATCGCCGACCGTGATCCCGCTCGCCCATACGCTGCGCCCCAGGCCGGATTTCGCGGTCACGTCCGAAAACGTGCCGTCGCGATTGTTGCGATAGAGCCGGATGACCGCGTCCGGCGGCGTGGACTGCCAGCGGCGCCCGGTGAGTACGACGATGTCCTGCCAGCCGTCGTTGTCGTAATCGAGAAAGGCCACGCCGCATCCCATGGAATCGAGGATGAAGTCGTTATAGGCGACCTCGCCGTAGACGGTGGGGGCGGTCAATCCGGCTTTCGCCGCGACGTTTACGAAATGCGCATGGAAAGGCAGTCCCGAGGGCTTGGCGCGCGGCAGCGGTTTCAGTCCGCGCGATCCCATCCCGAGGTTCTGCGCTTGGGCGGCAAGAGCTCCAACAGGGAGGGTCAGCAGCGTTCGACGCGTCACAAGCTACAGCATATCGCGGCTGGCGTCTCTTGTATTGCTGCACATGCGAATCTTTGTGCGCCGCGAACAAGGGAATGCATGGTGAGCACCGCGGGCCCCTCAGAGGTGGTGCATGCTTCAGCGCCCCCTTGCCCCGGACCCCATCCCCGCTACCCCAAGAACTTCGCCGTAATCTCGGCCCGACCTTTACCCCACGGACCGCCGGGGCTTCGCCTTGATATCCCTGTGGGATATGGGAGTCGAGGAAGTCAGAAGCCAGAATACTCTGGCCTTGCGGCGACGCACACCGTCAACAAGATTTTCGCTTCGGCGGGGATAACGGCATGAGCTTGTCCGCTGGGTGCCAGCCCGGCAGTTTCGTTTGGACAAGCTGAAGCATGTCCTACATCCGTGGGGATGATAAGATAGCGGTGCTTTCGCGAGAGTTTCGATGAGATTACCCAAGGCGGTGTGGCCCCTGTCGGCTGGTGTGCTGGGAGCGGCCGTGGTCTTCTTGAACTCGATCGCCGGACAGGTGTCGCCCACCACGATCCCCCTGCGCTTCATTCTGGTGAAGTCCGCCGAAGAGGCCGGCCAGATCCACGCGCAATTGCAAAGCGGCTTCGACTTCGGTGTGCTGGCGCGGGAAAAGTCGGTCGACCCCACGGCGGCCGACGGAGGGCTGATGGGCGACGTTGATCCCACGCAACTCCGCGCCGAAATGCGGGAAGCCTTGCGGGGCGTCGCGCCCGGCGGCATCACTCCCGTCTTCGAACTTCCGGGTGGCTTCGGCATAGTGAAGGTGATGCGGGCGAGCGAAGTGGCGGAACTGGAGGAAGCGGAGCGCGCTCGCCAGGCGGCCGCGAAAGCGGAAGCGAATATCCAATTCGACCTCGACATTTCCGGCCTCAACGAGACGGAAGCAGCGCTAGTCCAACTGCCCAAGCCACAAGATTGGTACGTCGACGTCAACGCCGCTTGCGGCTACAAGAAGCAATCGCTGGAGGCGCTGCGGCAGCGTATCGCGACGCTCGAAGACCCCAACGCCGGCGGGCCGGGAGCGCATCGCACGGCTTACGATCTGCTGGCGGTGCGCATCGCCCACGGGCAGTATCACATTTTCTTCGGCGAGCCGGACAAGGCGGTAGAGCAGTGGGAAATCGCCTATGGCATGGCGCAAAAGGAGATCCCGCGATACGCGCCCTATGTGGAAAAACTGCTGGGGATGGGCTATCTACAGAAGGCGCAGACGTTCAACGACGTGTACCGCCATCCCGGAGACCGTTGCATCTTTCCGATCGATCCGAGATATAAGTTCACGAAGACGGAGGACTCCGATAAGGCCATTCAGTACCTGACTCAGACCTTCCAGGCAAAGCCGACCGATTTAGAAGCCAGATGGCTGCTGAACCTGGCTCACATGATGGCTGGCACGTACCCCTCGGGTGTACCCAAAGAGGCGCTGATTCCGCCCTCGGCATTCGCATCGGCCGAAGATATCGGGCGCTTCAAAGATGTTGCGCCGGAAGCCGGAATCAATCTCTTTTCAGAGGCTGGGGGATTGATCGTCGACGATTTCGAGAATAACGGACTGTTCGACATCGTCACTTCGAACTGGGATTTGTGCGCGCCGATGCACTACTTCCATAACAACGGCGACGGCACGTTCAGCGATCATACCGCAAAATCGGGACTCGACAGCCAGGTGGGCGGACTGAACATCGTGCAAGCCGATTACAATAACGACGGTTGTGTCGACGTCCTGGTGTTGCGCGGAGGCTGGGAGACGGCGCAGAGGAAGTCGCTGCTGCGCAACAATTGCGACGGCACGTTCACGGATGTCACGAAGGAAGCGGGCCTGGCGATGCCGGCGACCAGTACGCAGGCCGGGGTGTGGCTAGACATCAACAACGACGGCTATCTCGACCTCTTCATTGGCAACGAGAACGGACCGAGCCAACTCTTCCTCAATAACGGTAACGGCACCTTCACCGATATCGCCCATGCCGCGGGTGTGGATCGCGTGATGTTCGCCAAGGGCGCGGCGGCCGAGGACTACGATCATGATGGGTACATGGACCTGTACGTTTCCAACTACCGCGGCGACAACGTACTCTTTCACAACAATCACGACCTGACGTTCACCGACGTGGCGCGGCAGGCCGGAGTCACCGGAACGGGCCACTCTTTTCCGGTGTGGTTCTTCGATTACGATAACGATGGCTGGGCGGACCTGCTGGTGACCAGCTACAACATGTCGGTGGCCGAGACGGCCAGGAACTATCTCGGGCTGCCGCACAACGCGGGCACGATGAAGCTCTACAAGAATCTGGGAAACGGTGCGTTCCGCGATGTCACCGTGCAGATGGGGCTCGACAAGGCCCTCATGCCCATGGGATCTAACTTCGGCGACATCGATAACGACGGCTATCCCGACATCTACCTGGGCGTCGGCGATCCATCTTACGCATCGCTGGCTCCCCACGTTCTCTTCCACAATAAAGAGGGAAAGGCCTTCGTGGATATCACCGCGTCATCCGGCACGGGCGAGCTCCACAAGGGGCACGGCGTAGCGTTCGCCGACATCGATAACGATGGCGACGAGGATATCCTGACGGTAACCGGCGGCGCCATCCCGGGCGACAGCCATATGTTTCGCCTGTTCGAAAATCCCGGCCATGGCAACGACTGGATCAGCGTCAAACTGCAAGGCGTGAAGGCCAACCGCTCGGCCCTCGGCGCGCGCATCAAAGTTACGGTGAAGAACCAGGGGCGCGAGCGATCGGTTTATCGGACTGTCAGCAGCGGCGGATCGTTCGGGGCATCGCCGCTGGAACAGCATATCGGCCTGGGAAAATCCGCGCAGATTGAGAGTCTGGAAATCATCTGGCCGGGCGACCCGGACCATCCGCAGAAGTTCACGAACCTGCCGGCCAACCAGGCGATCGCCATCAAACAAGGCGCCGCGGAATACAGCAGGATCCAGCGGCACGCAGTTCGCCTTGGCGGCGGCAAACGGACGTTGGCGCCATGAGACGTGCGGCTTTCCTGCTGTTCGCGATAAGTGCGCTGGCCGTGGAGAGGCATCCGGTTACCGCGGTCATCTTGAAGATCGACCGCGCGCATCGCAGTTTCGAAGCGTCGTGCCAGGCGATCCCGGGATATATG
>Ga0182030_10024681_pt1 | contig 11022 bp, 7 predicted proteins | sample 812S3MmetaG_FD_121299 | JGI IMG/M metagenome (GOLD analysis project Ga0182030, IMG submission 121299) | Permafrost microbial communities from Stordalen Mire, Sweden - 812S3M metaG (Illumina Assembly) | ecosystem: Environmental > Terrestrial > Soil > Wetlands > Permafrost | place: Sweden... | reverse complement strand
CGCAGTTGTGGTCGGTGTCACCCGGTTCTCCGCAGTACCCGTTTCTTGATTCGAGCTACTACGATAATCTGGGGCTGGCTTATGACGCCAAAACCATGACCGTTCTGGTGGCCAACTCAGTCTCGGATGTCGGCATTTACGTGCTGAACGCCAATACGGGCAGCAATTTATTCGCCATGAACACTGCGGGGATTGGTGTGTCGGGCGATATCGAGCCTCTCAATCAAATCGGCGTGGCGGATGACGGCGTCCTGTATGCCGGCAATGTTTCGCCGGGTGGCACCGCGATTTTCCAACTGAACTCGTGGAGCTCGGTTTCCAGCAACGCCGCGCCCTATCAGGCCTATCTCGGCGACCCGGGAAACGGGTCGGGCGACCGCTGGGGGGACAATATGTCGGTGCGAGGTTCCGGAACGAACACCCAAATCCTGCTGGGCTCCTTCAGCGTGTATCAGAGCGGCCCGGGCCAGGACGCCGCGCTGCTTACCACGACCAACGGCAAGGACTTCCAAGCCACCACGTTGATCATCACGAACGTGAACGGAATTCCCAGCGGTTTCTCCAGGCTCGGCATCGCTTTTGGCGCCGGCAACACCTTCTGGAGTAAAAGCACCTCATTCAATATGTATCAGGTCGGATTTGATCCGGTGACCGGCAACAGCACGATTCTCCAGACCTTTACCGGTCCCGAAAACGGGATAGGAGATTGGTGGGGAATGTCCGCCATCGGCCTGGATGCCAACCTGAATATTTTGGGGGGCATCGGCTTCGATGACGCTCCCAATGACCTTCAACTCTTCCATTTGAGCGCGACAGCGGAACCGAGTCTTTTCGAACAGGCGTTCTTCCCGTCAGTCAATGCCAATATCCAAAACAATGGCGTGACGATCATCAAATACCCGCGCATTTTTGCGCTGAACGCCAATAACGGCATCATCGCTCTGTCTCTGAATCTTCCTCTGTGGGTGCAAGCGCCCGTTTCGGTGACCAATTATGTCGGGATGTCGGCCGTGTTCAGTGCGGTTGCGGCCGTTACGGAACCGGTTTGGTACCAATGGCAGCACAACGGCACGAACCTGACAGGCGAGACCAGCGGCACCCTTACGCTTGGCCCATTGACCCCCGCGATGGCTGGCGTCTATACCTTCGCCGCCATTAATGCCACGTCAACCAACACTGCCTCGGCGCAACTGACGGTGTTGCCGGTTCCGCGTGCCATCGATGTTTCTTCGAACATGGTGCTGCACCTCAAATTCGACGGCGATTTTCTCGATTACTCAGGTCGGGGCAATAATGGCACCATGGTGGGGACGGTGCCCTTTGTGCCGGACGGGCAGATTGGACAGGCGGCGCGTTTCACCAATTATGCGGCCGCAAGCCTCTTTAATTACGTCACGCTGGGACTGCTGCCGGATTTGGAATTCAGTTCCAATGTTGACTTCTCGGTTTCCTACTGGGTGCGTGAGCCTGCCGGTGAACTATCGGGCGACGTGCCGTTCTTCGGCAACGCCATCGGCGCAGGCAGCAGCCCCGGCTACTTCTTCGGCCCGGGCTTTGAGACCGGCGGCTGGCGGTGGACACTGCAGAATGCCGACGGCAGCGACAACCTCCCTTGCATTGGCGGCGCCAATACCATCAATGACGGCAACTGGCATAATGTGGTTTCCACTTTTTGTCGCACTAACAACGCCCTGACCTATCTCGATGGCGTCTTGGTGGCCAATGTATCCATCACGTCTGTGGGGGATCTCGATACGGGCGCGTCAACTGTGGTCGGCCAGGACCCTACCGGGACCTATGACGATGCGTTGGGTGACATAGTGGTGTTCGACTTGGACGATATGGGAGTCTGGCGCCGGGCGCTGACACCGTTGGAAGCAGCCGGCATTTATCTGGCCGGAGCCAGCAATAACGTCAGCCTTGTTTCCGCGCCGGTCACCAACCTCCAGGCTCACTTGGTTGCGGGTCAACTGCAATTGGCCTGGTCCGGTGGCTTGCTCCAAGCGGCGAGCAAGGTCAATGGCCCTTACACCAACGTAAGCAGCGCTACTTCACCTTATATCGTGGCGCCCGCCGGTTCCAACGCGTTTTATCGCATTAAACAATAATTAAACCAGAAGTTAATGGTGGAGGTCCTTCCACTAAAATGGCACAGTGGGCCGGGGATTTGGGTCCCCGACCTTGTGCTTCGAAGACGGCATCGGCAAATTTTAACTTATGACAAATACGCGGCTAACGAATTCCGGCGCTCAACGGGCGTTTACCCTGATTGAGTTGCTGGTGGTCATTGCCATCATAGCCATTGGCGAGTTTGCTGCTGCCGGCGCTGGCGATGGCGAAGGAGCAATCCAAGGCTACTTTCTGCGGTAACAATCTGCGCCAGTTGATTCTGGCCACGCTCCTGTACGAGGACGATCAAAAGGCCCTGCCCATTGGCTATCCTTTGGACATGGGGCTACCCTCTGACACCATCTGGTATCTGACTCTTGAACCTTACGTAGGGAGAAAATTCAAAACGACTGAACAAACCAACCAGATATTTATATGCCCGTCCAGCCCCGACGGAGGTTACTCGGGGTTCCTCACCTATGCCCAAAACAATTACATTAACGGGGTCGAAAACACGGTGCTCATGTCATTAAAGAGCATTCCGCATCCGAGTTGGACAATTATGTTCGGCGAAACCGACGGCTACGACGCTTGTGTCTATGCGGATACAGACCCGTACGGCGGCAATGTGTGCTATCGCCACGTGGGTGGCAACGAGCACAGCGTCCATTCCACCATCGTAGTGGAGGGAGACTCGCCGGGGACGAAACCCAAATTCGGACGGGCCAATCTTGTCTTTCTAGATTCACATGTCGAACTGCGCAAGAACGCACCCACAAATCTTTTTGACCCCAAAACGCCGGTTCCGGCGCCTCAATAAGTCATGACATTTTTTTTGCTTCTGGCCGCGCTGGCCGTTGCCGGCCTGGGTGGATGGATGAGCCGCCGCTGGCGGGGTTTTGGACAGGCCATGATGGCACTCGGCGGCGTGGGGTTGATCGGCGTGGTTGGCTGGCAAGTTCGCCAGAATGTCGCCTCCTCCAAGCCCAAGCCGTCCAGCCGCTATGAGATGGCCGTCAGCTATGGCTTGGCCAATTGCTTGCTGGAGAATGCAGGGAACCAGGATGGAAAGGTGGTCTTGCTTTTTCCCCAACAGCGAACCATGGACGCGGAAACTCAGAGAAACTTTCAGGACGGTTTCATACCCGCGTTGCGGCACACCCATGCAAAACTCAGCCTTAAAGCGGTCCGGTTGGACGGGGCGAGTGGAGACCTCTCGGTGTTCAAAAATGCGCTGGCTCAGACCCCGGAGGCGTTCGCCGTCATTTCCTATGCGGGGGTACCGGCCGGATTCGAAACACTTTTTCCAGACGGAAAACAACCGGGGCCTCTCTTTTTTGTATTTGACCGCGATGGGACGACCCATTGGCTTGCCGCACTGAAGGAGGGGCGAATCAAAGCGGTGGTTGTGCCGCGGCCCGGAGCGAACGCCGGCGGGGAAGGAATAGCGGGGATGCCGGAAACGATTTTCGAACGGTTTTGTCTTCTGGCGACGCCGACTAATGCCGACGAGGTTGCCGTCGGCCTCAAAAACTGAGTCAGGAATGAAACATATCGCTCATGGGCCGGTTAGGATCCTGATTTTTGATAAATCCTCAGGCCAAAGCGACCGGTTTTCAGCCAGTCGTCGCCGATTAAACATCTCTGCTGGTAGTGGGCGTTGAGCCATTGCATCAAATCTGCGCCGCATCGCCGGCTCGTCCCAAAATATCTTTCGCCGAACCCGGCAAAATCCATGCCAATAATAATAATGTAGTCGGGGCTGTGGCGGATAAAGTCGTCCGTCATTTCTTGTTGCCCGAAGGCAGCCATCTCGGCCGGGGTCCAGAAAGGATGGCGGGTCGGGTTGGATCGGCGGGAGAGGTAGTTGAGCATGTTGCCGACGGGCAGAACGGCCAGGGTGGATTGGGCTGGGGCGTTGGTTTGCATCCATTGCAGGGCGCCAATCATTACGGTGTCGTCCACGCGATACTGCGGATTGTAAACCCACATTTTGTCCGCGCCCGCGCCGACGGCCACGGTCTTGCCCGCGTAGGGGAGCATGGCATGGGCGGTCAATTGCGCCAGACCTACGATGAGAGGCAACCAGATGAGACCCCGCAGGAAAACAGGTTGCACGTTGCGGCGTTCCAGTTCGCGGGGCAGCAGCCAGAGCAAAAAGTAAATGGCGCAGAGAAAGGCGGGCATGCCCAAAACAAACCCGTAATGCCATACGCGGCTGAACAGGCCCAGTTTCAGAAGCATTCCCAGACTGAAAAGCGTCCAAAGAATCGGGAACACCGCCCTTGATTCCAGCCCGGAAACTTTGACCCGCCAAAGCAGAAGCGTCAGCGTTACCAGACATATCACGGGCAGACATCGGCCGCACTCGCTCCAGTCAAATCTCGGGGCCAGCAGGGCCAGCCCGATGGCGGCGAGAATGGGCAGACTGCGCCTGAGCAGGGTTGGCGAGCGCCTGCGGCAGAGCAACGCTCCCGCGAACAAAATAACGGCCAGGCCGATTGACTGGAAGAACATGCGCCGCAAGTAAAAGGCCGGCGCGTCCAATCCCATGCACCATCGGTAGAATGGGTCAGCGGCGGTGTGCGTCGTGAGCAACGGAATCCAACTGGCACAGACGTCCCGCCAGCCTTCTCTAAAACCCGTCATCCGCCAAAAATAAATGAAGAATGCGCCGAGTGGAATTACGGCTGCCGCCAGCATTATTCCCAAAGAACGGAGCAGGAAACCGGGTTTGTTTCGGGCTCGCCAAAAAAGAAGCAATCCCGCGCAGATGGTAATGTTCAGCGCCAGGAAAATTTCCGGCTTGGTCAAAAAGGTGAGGCCGTCGCAAAAACCGACGATGACCGCCAGCCACAATTTTTCCTGCCAAAACCATTTGCTCAAGAGTGCGAGGGCGATAACGGACAGAACCAGCCCGTGGACGATTTCGGAGCAATAGGGAGTGATGTAATTGAAGAGGCCGAAGGAGGTGTGCTGCGCGAACACAAATCCCGTCACCACCGCGAGGCCGGCAGTGAGGGCGGTTAATTGGTCGGAGGCTGCGTAAAAGCAGCGATAGAGGATCAGCAACAGAACAATGCTGATGAGCAGATTCGAAAGAACCAGCGTCAAGAACGAGGTCCCGAAAAGCTTGAACAAAAGCGCGTGGTAATATTGTGAGAGGGGACCGCCCGCAAGGTAAGCCACGTCGCGATAAAGGACCGAGCCGGTGGAGAGTTTCCACGGGCAGTACAATTGCAGGCCGAAGTCCACCACGAAATCAGGCCACTTGCGCCAGGTATGCGCCGCCAGCGCCACGAACACAGTGCCGAGCACCGCGCAGGCGAACCAACCGTCGCGCCAGGGTTTTTTGAGCGCTTCGTTCATGGGGCGCCGCTGGCGGTTGGAAACAGAGCGGCAGGCCGTGTGCTCAGGTCGAGCGGGTCTATCGTCATTGGCGGCACGTTGGTTCTAAAGAACTGGGCCGCTTCGCCCAACGCCGCCGCGTGTTCCGGCAGGCACAACAGCGCTGAGATAGTGTCCAGTTTCCAAATGAGCGAGTAGCCTTGCCCTGTCAAGTCTTCCGCCTGCAACGGCTCGTGCGCCAAATCCAAAATGACATAATCGACTTTGTAGGAGCGGCATAATTTCATCCAGTCGCCCCGATGATCGAAGAAGGCGTTGTTTAGGTCGAAGGTGGATTCCGGGTAAGTCGTTTCATAACGTCCGTCCATGGAGATTTTAATATTGGGGTAGAGCCGCCAGGTCAAATAGCTGCCCCAGGCGAAGGGCGTGGCCATATTGCCCCTGGCTCCAGCCCGGCTCAGAATATCCGCTTCGCGCACGGGGACTTCGCCCACTGGCGCCATGGGATGCGCTGAAACGTCCGGCAGAATTTTCAGGGCGACAAAAAAAACGATGCCCGCATAAACAATTCCGACCGCCCAAGTGGGATTCACTCTCGCGCGAATGGCAGCGGGCACCTTTGCCGCCACGCCCGCGTAATACGGCCCGGCAAAAGCCAGCGCGGCCAAACCGAAAAACGGGCCGTGCCGCCGGCTCCGCCAGGCCATGAAGGCCGTCAGCGCCAGAACCGCCAGGCCCGTAAAATTCTTGCGGAAAATTTGTTTCCACCCCAGGGCGATGGCCATAACTGTCAATAAAAATAGCAACCGGAATCCCCAAAAATCATCCCAAGCCAGCAGCGGCAGCGGGCGCCATTCGGTAATTCGCGCCCGCGGATGAAGCAGCGCCGGAATCAGGTATTGCCAGAATTTGACACCGTAAGGATTGATCAAGGTCACTGCCGCGCAAGCAGCCGCCACGCCCGCCATCAGGGCCGCATTTTTTCGCGCCAGCCAGGAAGCCGCCGCATAAAGAAAGACAACGCCCAATCCCACCACAAATCCGCCGTGGAGGTTGGTCCAAAGCAGCAGGACCAGCGGCAGCGCCAGTGCCGCCCAACGCCGCCCAACGCGGAATTCTTCCAGCAAAAACAGTGTCAATCCAAAGAAAAAATAGGTAAACGCGTGGCTGCGCAAAACCGGGATGTAGCCGGGCAAAATACAAGCCGCCGCCAAGACCGCCAGAAGAAGAAGAATGTCGAGCTCGCAACCTTGTTTGCATCCGGCGGCAATTCCAAACGCCAGCGCCCCAATGGCCAGCGCTATCTTCAAACCCATCAAGCCTGTTGGCCCGATTATCTTGAGCACGCCGTAAAAGACAACTCCCGCCCCCCATTCGTGAGCGATCCATTCCGGCAATGTCGGCGTGAAGGCGAAAATATCATGTCGCAGAAGATGTCCGTGCTCCCAAACTGAGGCGCCGATCGCCAATTGGGCCCACAGGTCGCCTTCGGTGATATTATGAAAAGCGAGTATACTGGCGAAAGCAAACAGACCCAGCAGCACGATGAGGCCCTGCCCATAATGCGTTTGGCGCTCGGTCACGGTGGGATGATAAGAATCTTCCGCCTTTCGTCAAGTCCCCGGGTGGGCTGTTGTTCCTCACCCGGAACTCGCTCCCCAAGGACGGCTTGCGGAACACGGTTAAAAAATCCTAAAAAGTGCTTGCCCTCCGGCGCAAATGGGCCAAAGTTGCCCGCAGAATAAATCGGTGCAAAACCTAACTACGTAATTTTATGGCACGCATATTTAATAATATTGTCGAGACTGTCGGCCGGACTCCCCTCGTCCGCCTCAACAAAGTCACTGCGGGACTGGATGCGGTTATTTTGCTCAAGTGCGAATTCTTCAATCCGCTGGGCAGCGTCAAAGATCGTATTGGCGTTGCCATGATTGAGGACGCGGAACGGCGGGGCATTCTTCACCCCGAGACTGTCATTATTGAGCCGACCAGCGGAAACACCGGCATCGCTCTGGCTTTCGTGGCCGCGGCCAAGGGTTACAAATTGATATTGACCATGCCCGAAACAATGTCAGTCGAACGCCGCACCCTGCTGGCCATGCTCGGGGCCAAATTAGTCCTGACGCCCGGCACTGAAGGGATGAAAGGGGCCATTGCCCGGGCCGAACAAATCAAAAGTGAAACACCCAATTCCTGGATACCGCAGCAGTTCGAAAATCCCGCCAACCCGGAAATTCATCGCAAAACAACCGCGGAAGAAATCTGGGCGGATACGGACGGGAAGGTGGACATTTTAGTGGCGGCAGTGGGAACCGGCGGGACCATCACCGGGTGCGCGGAAGTGCTCAAGGCGCACAAGGCTTCCGTCCAGGCCATCGCGGTCGAGCCAAAGGATTCGCCGGTCATTTCGCAATGCCTGGCGGGCCAGCCGCTCAAGCCCGGCCCGCACAAGATTCAAGGGACTGGAGCCGGGTTCATCCCCAAAAACCTTCATCTTAAAGACAGCAAGGGCCAGCCCCAGATTTGCGAGTGCATCCAGATCACCAATGATGAATCCTTTGCCATGGCCCGGCGGCTGGCCAAGGAGGAGGGCTTGCTCGTCGGCATCTCCACCGGAGCCAATGTCGCGGCGGCCATTCAGGTGGCCCAACGGCCGGAGAATAAAGGCAAAATGATCGTGACCATCGCGTGCTCCACGGGCGAGCGTTATCTGAGCACCCCGCTGGCTGCCGAAGCCAGGGCCGAAGTCGGGGGCTGAAAGCGACCGCAGAAAAAGGGCAAAAAAATGAGTTGCATAAGCGTGGTTTTCGTCTAAGGTTTGAAATGTTGAAGGTCTGACCGAAAAATGCGGTGACAGCGTCCGCGACGGTCCTCCAAGAATTCTTAATCAGCACAACATTGATTGTGCGGGGTAATCAAGCAAGGCCTCGACAACTTTTACAGGTATAAATCTATGAGCAATGCGCCTAGCGCCACCACTGCCGATTACGGAACCGGCTTTCTGGAAATCTCGGAAAAGGGCTTTGGTTTTCTTCGGACAAAGGAAAACAATTACCATCCCAAACCCAGTGATATTTTTGTCACGCCGGACACGATCAAGCGTAATTTTCTGCGCGAAGGTTGTTTGGTGGCGGGCGAGACCCAGCCGCCCCATCGCGGCAACAGCCCCCAGCTCAAGACCGTGGATAAGGTCAACGAACAGCCCTTTGAATCTTACACCAAGGCTGTCCGTTTCGAGAACCTGACCACCATTGATCCCATCGAAAAGATCAATCTGGAAACGTCCCCTGATTTGCTCGAAACACGCATCATCGACCTGGTGACGCCCATCGGCAAGGGCACGCGCGGATTGATCGTGGCCCCGCCGCGCACCGGCAAGACCACCATTCTCAAACAGATTGCCAATGCCGTCAGCACCAATCATCCGGAAGTCTATGTCATGGTTCTTTTGATCGACGAGCGCCCCGAGGAAGTCACCGATTTCCAACGCTCGGTCAAGGCGGAGGTGGTTGCCTCTTCCAACGACCAGGACTTGGAAACCCATGTCCGTCTTTCCCGTTTTATGATCGAACGCTGCCGCCGCATGGTGGAAAGCGGACGGGATGTTTTTGTGCTGTTGGATTCCATTACCCGCGTGGCTCGGGCCTACAACAGCGTGCACGGCGGCAGCGGCCGCACCATGACTGGCGGCGTGGACGCGCGAGCGTTGGAAATTCCACGCAAAATGTTCGCCTCCGCACGCAAGATTGAAGAAGGCGGCTCGCTGACCATTATTGCCACCGCGCTGGTCGATACCGGTTCGCGCATGGATGAATTGATCTTTCAGGAGTTCAAAGGCACCGGCAACATGGAGTTAATTTTGGAGCGCAAACTGGCTGATCGCCGCCTCTTTCCCGCGCTGGACATTCCCAAAAGCGGCACGCGCAAGGAGGAAAAGCTCTTCCCCCCCAAGAACATTGAATCCATCCGCAAGCTGCGGCGCATGATGGTGGATCTGAACCCGATCGAGGCCATGGAAACCTTGCAGGCCGCGTTGAAAAAGCACAAAACCAACGACGAATTGCTGGCCAAGATCACTTAGTGGCCATTGAAATCCAAGCCGGATAAAATGCTGCATTCCCGTCCGCCGCTGGAGCGGATGCTGCGCATTCATCAGGCCATTCAGTCCGGTAAATATCCCAACGCCGTTTCTCTTTCCGGCGAGATGGAGGTCAGTTCCAAGTCCATCCATCGCGATTTCGAATTCATGCGCGACCGGTTGCAGTTGCCGCTGGAATACGACAACCTGCACAAGGGCTATTACTATACGGAGGAGGTGGCCAATTTCCCCACCCTGCAAATTAGCGAAGGCGAGCTCTTTGCTCTGCTTGTGGCGGAAAAAGCTCTGCAACAATACCGGGGCACCACCTTCGAGCGCCCTCTGGTCAGCGCGTTCAAGAAAATGGCCGCGGGATTGCCCGACACCGTCTCACTCAATCTGGCTGATTGGGAACATACCATCTCCTTCCGCACCAGCGCCGAGCCGATTCTAAAGCTGGAGATTTTCGACACCCTTGCCAAAGCCACCGCCCAGCGCCAGCAATTGCAACTGACCTACCGCAAGCCGGGCCGCCGCGAAACAGAGCAGCGCATGGTTGATCCCTATCATCTGGCCAACATTAATGGCGAATGGTTTCTCTTCGCCTGGTGCCATTTGCGCCAGGACATTCGCACATTCGTCCCGGCTCGTATTCAAGCCATTCATATTACGGGCCGCACCTTCGCCCGACCGCAAAAATTCTCCCTGGAAAAGCGCCTGCGGGACAGTTTTGGTGTGCAATCCGGACAAGGAAGTTTCAACGTGGTCATCCGCTTTAATGAACTGGTCGCGGACTACATTCGGGAAAAGAAATGGCACGAGTCGCAACAACTCAAAGAATTAACGGACGGCGGATTGGAACTGCGCATGAAACTTTCGAGTTTGGCGGAAGTGGAGCGATGGGTGCTGGGCTGGGCCGGCAATGCCAAAGTAATCGAGCCCCAAGAGCTGGCCGACAAGGTCAAAAAATCGGCCCAAAACATATTGAACAACGCCTCTTTTTCTCCGTTTGAATCTGTTCTTACCGACGAGGCCCATGATTAACGCACCCAAGGTTGAAACGCAACCGGCGGGTCTTAAGGACCCTCGACTGCCGGGTAGAATGCCATGTATAGATGGTTGGAGAGCGGTCAGCATCATTATGGTATTGGGGTTTCATTCGCAGGAGATGGTTGGGTTTTCAAACACTTCGCGTCTCTCGGCTTGTTCTCAATTCATTTTCGACGGTAATCTTGGCGTTCGATTCTTTTTTGTTATCAGCGGGTTTCTTATAACCTATCTTTTGATTCGAGAGCAGGAACGAAACGACACGGTGAGTTTGAAAAGCTTTTACACTAGGAGAGCCTTGCGGATTTTGCCTGTGTATACGGTTTATTTAGTGGTGGTGGCGGCTTTGCAGCTTACTACTCAGTTACATCAGGCTTTGGTAACTTGGATAGGGGATTTGACGTTCACAACCAATTTTCTGCGCAGAGGCATCATTTCGG
>Ga0182030_10024680_pt1 | contig 11023 bp, 11 predicted proteins | sample 812S3MmetaG_FD_121299 | JGI IMG/M metagenome (GOLD analysis project Ga0182030, IMG submission 121299) | Permafrost microbial communities from Stordalen Mire, Sweden - 812S3M metaG (Illumina Assembly) | ecosystem: Environmental > Terrestrial > Soil > Wetlands > Permafrost | place: Sweden... | reverse complement strand
GGCCGCGGCCTCGCGTCGGGCATGGGCCAATAGAGTGGGTACATCAGGCAGGCCCAATGCGATACAGATCCGCGGGAGCAACTTGGTCTGCGCCATTGTGGAAGAACATCAGAATACCACAGGAGCGGCGGGCTGACGCCCGTGCTTTCAGCTAACAGCGGTCAGCTTTCAGCTTTTCATGGCTTGCGGCCGGACGGAATGGCTTGGAAACGGGAAAAATCAAGGGTCGTCCAGGTCGTTTCGCGATTTGTTAGGCCAGCTGACAGCTGATAGCTGATAGTTGATAGCTGAAAGCCGTTTACAACAGCACCGTATCGATACGCCCCACCACTTGAACCGATGGCGTTACCGGGGCTTCTGGCTGCTTCTGCAGGAACACAATCAGTGCTTCTTCAGATCCGTCGAAGTAGCCTTCCAGGAGTTCGCGGACGGCGGCGCGGCGCGCGGCATCGCGCGTGGCTTGCGGAGCGTAGTAGAAACTGCGGCCCACTTTGCGGCGCGCCAGCATGCCCTTGCGCACCAGCCGGTCGAGCACCGTCATGATGGTGGTATATGCCAGCGGACGAGACTCCCCCACAATCTGTTGCACGGCCTTCACATTCCCCTCGCCCAGCGACCACAGCGCGCGCAGGCATAGCAGTTCGAGCGGCGGCGGCACCTCGCGCGCGGTCCGCGGCATCACTTCCCCTCAGAGCCACTGGCCGGCTGCAACGCCTGTTTTAACTTGCCTGCGAATGCGGAATCGGACTTCGGTGTTCCGTTACTTACCGCCACGGCGGGTGGCGCCGCGGCGGCGGGAGGCGCTGCAGCGGGAGCTTTCGGCGCCGTCTCGGTGGGTGCGGGCGGGGGGGACGACGGCTCCTTGGAGACCGGCTCTTTGGAGACTGCGGGCGGATTCAGAAAGAGTTCCTTCTTCAGGACAGAGCGCTCCAGCGCCGTATTGTACGCCGTGAAGCAGCCATCCACCTGGCGATCGCTTTCGATGAGCGCACGCATGCCTTCCATCTTGGAATCCATGTCGTCCAGGTAATGCAGCATCATAGCTTCGGGAAATTGCGGAACTTTCGGCGAGCCGAATTCCAATTTGCCGTGGTGACTGAGAATCATGTGCTCCACCAGGGAACGGAGGGCGGGTGGAAACAGCGGCAGACCGCGCAACTTATCGGCGACAATTCTCAGCCCGATGTGGATGTGTCCCAGCAGTTGTCCGTCATTGGAGTACGAGAAGCCGCGCTCGTAGTTCAACTCGTAGATTTTGCCGATGTCGTGCAGAATCGCGCCGGTCAGCAGCAGGTCGGCGTCGATGAAGCTGTAGTGCTGCGCCGCCAGGCGGCCCAGGGAGCAAAGGGAAAGGACGTGCTCGATGAGTCCGCCCAAAAACGCATGATGAATGCTCTTGGCTGCCGGCGCACGGCGGTAACGGCGGGCGACGTCCTCGTCGTCCAGTACGGCGTCCAGCAATCCCCGGAGATGAACGTTGGCGATGCCGGCCACAACGCCGCGCAATTCGCGCCACATTTCGTCCTGGTCGCGCCGGGAGGACGGGAAGTAATCGCCAAAGTCGATCTCGCTATCGTCCATCCGGCGTACTTTGTGGATGGTCATCTGCGGCCGGTTGTGAAAGATCTGCACCAGCCCTTTGACCCGCACGAAATCGTCGCGGTCGAAGGCGTCGAGTACCTCGGCGACGTTGTCCCACATCTTGGCGTCGAGTTCGCCGGTGCGGTCGGCCAGCAGCAGCGAAAGGTAGAATTCGCCGCTCTTTTTTTGACGAATCTCCTTGGAGTGAACCAGAAAACTGGTGGTGATGAGCTTGTTCGGCTCGAGCTCGTTTACGTAAGGAGATTTCATTGTTTGATGGGAGGCATGGGCGGACCGCTATCCTCCTTGGCCTGTGCCGCGGCGGCTCTGGCTTCGGGATCGGTATCCCCCGGCCGGGCTTTGCGATGGGAAGGTTTCGGAGGCTTCTCAGTTTCCGCCAGGGTTTTGACTTCGCCCTTGGTGCCGGGAATCGACACGCCGAGTATCTTCTTGTTCGGCTTCGAGCTCGACAACACTTCCTGTTTACTGACCGTAGGCGGCGTCAACTGCGCTACCGCCTGCCAACGGGTATCTTTGCCGGGAGCGGCGCCGGTGTCCACGTAGCCTTCTTTGATCTGCAGGAAGGCTTCGGCGCGCAGCTTGGTCAGATAGTCGCGCACCTTGGGTTGCATTCTCGGTCCCTGAATGGCCTGCTGCACGTCTTCCCGGACTTCTTCAAAGGAAGCCTGGCCGGCTGCGTAGTGCTCCTCCACCTTGAGAATGAGAATGGTAGGCGGAGAGGTCAGCCGGATGGGATCGGTGATGTAACCCTTAACGGCCTTATCGGTGAACACGACCGCTTCCAACTCCGTCTTCAACTCGCCGCGTTTGCTCGGTGCGCCGAGGTATCCGCCATTTTGGGACGTCTCCGGATCGTCGGAGTTATCGCGCGCCAGTTCGCTGAACTTTTCTCCCTTGCGGGCACGCGCCACCAGTTCCAGCGCTCGTTGCTGAGCCACGGCAATCTGCTCGGGAGTTTTGCCTTCGAGCGAAATGAAGATCTGGCTGAGGAAGACCTCCTCCTCGCGCATATACTGCGCCTTGTGCTCGTCGTAATATTTCTGCAGATCGGCCTCGGGCACCGAAATCTTGGAGACCACTTCGTAGCTAACCACCCTCTGGGCGATCAGCTCGCGCTTCTTTTCGTCCTTTAATTCCTCGAACGTTTTGCCGGTCTGCTGTTGCAGGAAGTCGTGAAACTTGGCTTCGTCGTTAAATTTGTATTGGGCTTGGATCGCGTTGAAGTACTTGGTGACTTCGGCATCCACAGTAAGGCCGGGCAGGTCTTTGCCCTTTTGCACGAGCAGCAGGTTGTCGATTTCCTGCTCCAGCACGTGAGATTGCGCTTCCTTGACCCTTTCGTCGCGGCTGGCGCCTTTCAGGCCTGCCTGCGCCGCGGCGGCCTCGATCTGTTTGTTTTTCTCTTCCAGCTCACCGCGAGTGATGATCTCGCCATTGACCTTGGCGACGATTTCTTCCACGATGTGCACCGTGGGAGCCGGAGTTGTTGTCTGCGCGCTCGCGGCGATCGCCACGGCCGCCAAGCTTGGTACTACAAACTTAAAAAGCATATTCCTTAAGGCTCCTATTTTAGCAGGACCATCACCGGGGCAAACTGCCGATTGGGATCGAATTGCACAAGCACGACGACTTCCGAAATGGGAGCTTCTTTTTATTTCAGTGGTTTGTGGCGCGCAATCGGGTCGCGCGGGAGGGCGCCCGCGGACCGCCAGTTGCGTTTCGGCACGGGTGGGGCAAGGATCCCAAAATGTGGTCAGATGACCACATTTGATAAGATAGGAAGGATGAAGGCAAGAGTGCTGAGCGCGACGGAGTTTAAGGCCAAGTGCCTCGCATGCTTGAGCGAAATCGAACAACTTGGCGAGCCCATCACGATCACCAAGCGTGGCCGTCCGGTCGCCGTGTTAGGGCCGGCGAGCCGCCCCGCTCTAAAGTCGTCCCGAGATAGTTGGGCACAAAGAGGGCGGATCTTGGGTGACATCGTTGACACCAGCGGCCTCTTCTCGTGGGATGCAAACGCGCCGAAATAGGAGAGCCGTCTGCGCCCACGCCTTCTGTTAGACACGCACATCCTCACTCGCTGGTTTTTCGATTCCAGAAAACTCTCGAAGACGCAGTTGCGTGCGCTTGAGTCTGCTATCGGCCGTGGCGAGCGGCTGGCTTTCAGCGCCATGAGTCTTTTGGAAATAGCTCTGCTCGTCCAGGCAGGGAGGCTGGAGTTGACCGGTTCGCTTGCGGAATTCTTCGGCGACTTGAATTCCGACCCGGCTTTTTGTCTGCTGCCGCTAACTTACGAGATAGCCATAGAGGCTGCTTCGCTGGCGCCGTTGCGGGATCCCGCGGACCGTACCATCGCCGCAACCGCGCGAGTTCACCGGCTCCGGCTGGTGACATCGGACCAGCGTACGATCGAATCGGAGCTGGTGCCGGTAATCGAGTAGACCGGCCGCCAGACTCAATCCGGCAGCGTCCTAAAGATAATTCCCTTTTCCCCTTGCGGCTTCCCAACGCGATGCGCCATATTGGAATTGGCGAAAGAAAGCTGTGTAGAGCACAAGTGTAGTCACAAGCCGCACCATCCGGATTCGTGCTCGAGCTGTCTGCCGCCGTGGCGTTTTCGATGGCGGACAAACACCTGTTCTTTACCGAACTTCTGTCGATGCCGGTGCTGGACCTCAAGGGCCGGCGCATCGGCAGGGTCAAAGACGCCGCATTGGTCCCCCGCGAACATGCCGCGCGCATCGATCGCTTCCTGGTTGGCGGACCTGAAACCTGGCTCACCCTGCGTTTCGACCAAATCCGCACGATCGGCCTCGACCGGGGTATCGAACTGAGCGATGAGCAACTCCTCCCCTACCACGACGACGAGTACATGATGCGCATCGGCCGGGACCTGCTGGACCAGCAGATCATCGACGTCACCGGCCGCAAAGTGGTGCGCGTGACCGACGTCACCATGAGCCTTCAGAATGACGGGCAGCGCGACATTCTCATGGTGCTGGAGGTCGATATCGGCGTCCGCAGCATGTTCCGGCGCCTGTTCCAGGGGGTGCTGCCGAGACGCGCGATCCGCCGTTTGCAGCGCCGCATTCCGCCGAACTCCATCCGCTGGGACTTCGCCAACGTAGTGGAACCCGACCCTCTGCGCCGCTTGCGGCTGAATATTTCCTACGACAAGCTGGAGGACATGCATCCCGCCGATCTGGCCGACATCGTCGAGGATCTGGCCCCCGCGGAACGCGAAGCCATCTTCGATTCGATCGACAGCGAGTCGGCCGCCGACGCGCTGTCCGAGGTGGAAGATCCCAAGATGCAGGCCAGCATTCTGGAAGCCCTGGAGCCCGAAAAAGCCGCCGATATCGTGGAAGAAATGTCGCCCGACGAGGCTGCCGACATCCTCTCGGAGCTGGAAGATAAGACCTCCGAAGAAATCCTCGAGGAGATGGATTCCGAGCCTAAAGTCGACGTGCAGGAGTTGCTCGAATTCGAGGACGATACCGCCGGCGGCCTCATGAATACCGAGTACGTGGTGCTCCACGACAATGCCACTCTGGCGGACGCCATGGCCGCGCTGAAAGGCAACGAAGAGTTGCTGGAATCTCTCAATACGCTCTTTCTCATCGACGAGGAGGAGCACCTGACGGCGGCCATTCCGCTGGCGCGCCTGTTCCTGGCGGGCAGTACCAGCCGGCTGAAGGATCTGGCCGCCGAGACGCTGATTCAGGTGACCGTGGACGAGAAGCAGGACCGCGTCAGCGAATATTTCGACAAGTACAACCTTCTTACCTTGCCTGTAGTCGATGACGAAGGCAAGCTGGCGGGCGTAATCACCGCCGACGACATTATCTCCATCCTGAGGCAGAAATAACGGATGCGGAAAGCTCTCGAACGCTACCGCGCCCATATCCTCGTCTTCCTCGCGGTGCTGGGGCCGGGCTTCATCACCGCCATGGTGGACAACGATTCGGGCGGAATCTATACCTACTCGGCGGCCGGCGCGAAATACGGCTATTTGCCTCTGTGGACACTGCTGCCCATCACCGTGGTCCTCATCATTACCCAGGAAATGTGCTCGCGCATGGGTGCGGTAACCGGCAAGGGGTTATCGGATCTTATCCGCGAGGAGTTCGGCCTGCGGATTACTTTCTTCTTAATGGCGCTGCTGGTGCTCGTCAACCTCACCAACGTGATGACGGAGTTCGCCGGCGTGGCCAGTTCGCTCGAACTCTTCCACATCAGTAAGTACATTTCGGTGCCGTTGGCTGCCATCGGCGTCTGGTTTCTGGTGGTCAAGGGAAATTACACCGGCGTTGAAAAAGTCTTCCTGTTCGCCAGCGTGATTTATGTGACTTACATCATCTCCGGCTTCCTGGTGCGGCCGGATTGGAAGAGCGCCGCCATCAACAGCGTCCGCCCCATCCTGATGCTGGATTCCGGCTACATTTACATGCTCATCGGTATGGTGGGCACCACGATCGCGCCGTGGATGCAGTTCTATCTGCAATCGGCCGTGGTGGAAAAGGGAATCACCGTAAAGGACTATGCCGCCTCGCGATTGGAAGTGACGGTAGGCTGCATTATGACCAACGTGATCGCGTTCTTCATCATCGTGGCATGTGCGGGCGCCATCTGGAGAGTGGCCCCGAAGGACATCAAAGACGCCGCCGATGCCGCCGTCGGGCTGAAGCCATTCGGCGAATATGCGTTCCTGCTGTTCAGCGCCGGGCTGCTGAACGCCTCGGTCTTTGCCGCGTCGATTCTGCCGCTTTCCACGGCGTACTCGGTGTGCGAAGGTCTGGGCTTCGAAGCCGGCGTCAACCGGCGCATGCGCGAGGCGCCGGTCTTCTACGCCCTGTACACTTTGCTGATCGTGGTGGGCGCCGGGGTGGTGCTGATCCCGAACTTCCCGCTGGTGAAAATGATCCTGCTCTCGCAGGTGCTCAACGGCGTGTTGCTGCCGCTCATCCTGATTTTCATGGTGCTTCTGATCAATAAGAGAGATCTGATGGGTGAGTGGGTCAATCCCCGATGGTTCAATTGGGCGGCCTGGGCAACCGTGGTGATCATGATCGGGCTCACGCTGGCGCTAGCGGGCATGAGTCTGCGGCAGGGGCCCGGCTAGGGCACTCGGTCTTGCAGCATGCCAAGTGTGGCAGGCAATCTTGCCTGCAGGCGGCCTTTCAGGCCGCCTCCATTCTCGGCTATCGGTCTACCGCGAAGTAGGGAGCTGAAGCCGGCTGAAGCCCTCCCCAAAGAGGAACCGTGCTTCAGCCCGACTTTCTTTGGCTTCGCCTACAGCCAGGAGGCAGTGCTGAAGCCCGAAAAATTCGCCGCGCAGCGAAACGGCGGCCTAAAGTGCCGCCTGCAGGCAGGATTGCCTGCCACACAAAGAGCTAAAGCGTATCGTACGAGCAGCGCTGGCCCTTCGCCGGTCGGGTATACTGCAACCATCACTCTTATGAGCAAGATGCTATGGGCCGCCCTCGCGGCCGTCTCCCTGGCCACGGCGCAGCCAGTGCGCCTCACCGACATCCACCAACTCACTCATGGCGGACAGAACGCCGAGGCCTATTGGTCTCCCGACGGGAAGCGCCTGATTTTTCAAACTACCCGCCCGCCCTACGGCTGCGATCAGATCTTCATCATGAACGCCGATGGAAGCGACCAGCATCTGGTCTCCACCGGCAAGGGTGTCACCACCTGCGGCTACTTCCTGCCCGACAACAAACATATCGTCTACGCCTCCACACACCTCGACGGCGATGCTTGCCCCGCGCCGGCAGATCGCAGCCGTGGCTATGTGTGGGCAGTCTACGCCGGGTTCGACATCTTCCTCGCCACCGACGACGGCAAGATCGAAAAGCGCCTGACCGATACTCCCGGCTACGACGCCGAGGGCACGGTCAACTGGAAGACCGGGACCATCGTGTACACCTCGCTGGCCTCGCACGATCTGGACTTATGGACGATGCGCGCCGATGGGTCGGGCAAGAAGCAGCTCACCACCAAGCCGGGTTATGACGGCGGAGCGACCTTCTCCCGCGACGGCAGTCACCTGGTTTGGCGCGCGAATTATCCGCCGAACGACGAGGCGATGGCCAGGTACAAATCGCTGCTGGCCGATAATCTGACCACACCGATGAAGATGGAGATCGTGGTCGCCAAGGGCGATGGTAGCGATGCCAAGACGATCACCAATTTCGGCTGCGCCAGCTTCGCTCCCACCTTCACGCCCGACGGGAAACAGATCTTATTCTCCTCCAACAAGCACGAGTGTGATAGCCGGCACTTCGAACTGTACAAGATGAATCTGGATGGCAGCGGGCTTGAGCAAGTGACGCATTTCGGAGGATTTACGTCCTTTCCCGAGTTTTCGCCGGACGGCAAGACGCTGGTCTTCTGCTCCGACCGCGATGCCAGGGAACGTTATGAATTCAATATCTTTACCGCCGAGTGGGAAGGGAAATAACGACAGGCGAAGCTGCGGCGAAGCACTGTGAAAAAGAGTGGCAGCCTGTAACCATACGGCACACACCTGCGCCTTGAAAGTTACTATGACCAAAAAGCTGCTTTTTGTAACGACGATTCTGTTTGTCGTAGCGTTTGTCGCCATGGCGGCTGACGTTTCCGGCAAATGGACCTATCAACAACAGGGTCGCGGCGGTGGCGATCCGACGCCCGTCACGATCACTCTGAAGGCCGATGGCGCGACTCTCACCGGTAGCGTTCCCGGATTCGGCCGCGGTGGCCAGGCGCCCCCGTCCGAAATCACCAATGGCAAGGTGGATGGCAACAAGATTTACTTTGAAGTGAAGCGCACGGGCCAGAATGGCGAGACCATCACCAAGTACGAAGGTGAAGTGAGCGGCGACACGTTGAAGCTGAAGATCACTCGTCCCGGCCGGGGCGGCGATCCGATGACCAACGAATACACGGCCACGCGGGAGAAGAGCTAACTCCAGCCGAAGCTGACTGCGAAGCGGCCTTCCCTGGCGCCATTCTGAAGGGGAAGGCCGCTTTGTATTTTGTCGGCGATGTAGGACATGCTTCAGCTTGTCCAAAGTGGGGCAGGCTTCAGCCATCCCCAGCGGGGCTCCTGGGCTTCAGCCCGACTCGCCTGGACAAGCTATAAAGCATCTCCCGCATCCCTCAAACGCGCGCACTCAGACATCGGTGCGGTGCCCTGGCCGCCTGCGGCGCTAACGCAACTCCCCCCTCCCCTAAAACGCGCGCCCATATTGGATGGGCCCCGGAACCGTGTCGCCCAATGCCTTGGCAGCGTGCAGCGGGAAGTACGGATCGCGCAGGAATTCGCGCGCCAGCAGCACCATGTCAGCCTGCCCCGTGCGCACGATCTCGTCGGCTTGCTGCGCGGTGGTAATCAGCCCCACCGCTCCCGTGCGTACACCCACTTCTCGCTTAATGCGCTCGGCGAACGGCACCTGATAGCCGGGGCCTAGCGTGATTTTCTGCTGCGGCGCGAGACCGCCCGACGAGCAGTCGATCAGATCCACCCCAAGGCCGGCGAGCTGCCGCGACAGTTCCACCGATTCGTCGATATTCCAGCCGCCCTCCACCCAATCGCTGGCCGAGATGCGCGCGAAGAGCGGCAGCCCGTCGGGCCACACGGCGCGTACCGCCCTCGCCGTCTCGAGCGCGAAGCGAATGCGATTCTCGAACGGGCCGCCATACTCATCGGTGCGATGGTTGCTCAGGGGTGACAGAAACTCGTGCATGAGGTAGCCATGCGCGAAGTGCAGTTCCACCAACTGGAACCCCGCTGCCAGCGCGCGCCGTGCTGCGGCGACGAATGCCTCGCCAATGCTGCCGATCTCGGCCACTGTCAGTTCGATGGGGAACGGATAGTCGGGCTGGAACGCCACCGCGCTGGGTGCCACCGTCTGCCAGCCGCCAACGTCCGGCGCGACGGCGCCGGAACCCGACCAAGGACGATACGTGCTGGCCTTCCGGCCCGCGTGGGCCAGTTGGATGCCCGCCACCGCGCCCTGCTGCCGCACAAAAGCGGTGATGCGTGAGAGGAACGGGATGTGTTCATCCTTCCAGATGCCGTGGTCCTGCGGAGAAATCCGGCCGCGTGCCTCCACCGCCGAAGCTTCCATAACGATCAGCCCAGCGCCACCGGCCGCGCGGCTTCCGAGATGCACCAGATGCCAATCGTTGGCGAAGCCGTCCTCGCTGGAGTATTGGCACATGGGCGAGACCGCAATGCGATTGCGGAAGGTGACGTCGCGAATCGTGAGAGGAGTAAAAAGAACGGACATGCCTCCAGTATCGCAGGGGGCTACCAGACTGCCTTGATGTCGGTCAGCGTCACGCCTTGCGGGAACGTCACCCCCGCGCCACTCGCGCTGGAACTGGCGAAGGTGCCGGCGAGGGCCGCGCAGTTTACCGTCGCAAGAGCGGACATGCCTCCGCAAGTTCTCGGGCTCGACGCGGCGGGCGGCCATGTTTTCAACTTCACCACCCTCGCTATCGCTGCGGGCGTCACGCGGCGGAGGCGCTGAAGTTCTGTCCATAGATGGTGACATTCGATCCCACCGCCCCAGTCAGCGGCGTAATGTTCAGGATTGCCACCGCCGACGGCGAAACCGTAGACCGGTTGACCTTGGTGATGTTGCCGCTGGGGTCGTAGATATATTCGATGAGCGTGCCAGTGGAATCGAGGACGCGGAACAGCTCGTTGGCATCGTCGTAGAAATAGCGGAAGGTCATAGCAGAGGCGCACAGGCAAAGCGGCAAGCACAGAGTAAGCGAGTACCTCGCAGGATGCCCTTTTCTGTGGCACCCGATACCCAGTGCCCCCGGCCAAACCGAGCGGCGAGATGTTCGTTCACTGCGGCCCGCAGAGCGACGAGGCCGCCGGCATCTTCCGCGGTTGCCACTTGCAGTTTCATGCGAAGTGATCCCACCCCGAAGCCTTGAGCGGCGTTCCATCCAACATCACTCCCGCCGCGCCGCGCCGCATCGCGCCGATCCGCGTCAACGGCACTCCCGCGAAATCTTCGGGTACCCTCACACGCGCCGGAACAGTGAAAAGCAGCTCGTAATCCTCACCGCCGTGCAGTGCCTGCTCGATGGTGGCGCCCGGACAAACCGGCAGCCCAGTGATTTCCGCCCGCAGTTCCGATGCCTCGCACATGCGCCGCAGATCGAGCGAGATGCCGTCGCTCAAATCCATCGCCGCAGTCGCGTGCAGCTTCTCGCGTATGAACCGGCCCAGCGCGAGGCGCGGCTCGGGACGCGTGTGCCGTTTCCACGCCTTGCCGGCGCCCTTCGCCAGCCCCAACGCGGAACCGCCCAACGCGCCTGACACATAGATCGCGTCGCCCGCGCGCGCGCCATCGCGCCGCAGTGCCCGACCCCTGGGCGCCGCGCCGCACACCACGATGTCGCACGTCGC
>Ga0182030_10024678_pt1 | contig 11023 bp, 8 predicted proteins | sample 812S3MmetaG_FD_121299 | JGI IMG/M metagenome (GOLD analysis project Ga0182030, IMG submission 121299) | Permafrost microbial communities from Stordalen Mire, Sweden - 812S3M metaG (Illumina Assembly) | ecosystem: Environmental > Terrestrial > Soil > Wetlands > Permafrost | place: Sweden... | reverse complement strand
TCGGGCTCGCGCTGAGAGTCAGGGTCGGCGTCGGCGACGTCACGGTGACGGTCGCGGACTGCACGGCGCTGCCGCCCGCACCGGAGCAGCTCAACGTGTAGGTGGCGTTCGCTTTGAGCGCGCCCGTGGAGATGGAGCCGCTGGTCGCCTGGCTGCCGGACCAAGCGCCGGAGGCCGTACACGCCGTGGCATGGGTGCTCGACCAGGTCACGGTCGCGCTGGCACCGCTCGCAATCGTGCTCGGCGCCGCAACCAGGCTGATGGTGGGAGCGGGGGTCGATGCGGTGACGGAGACCGTGGCGGCTTGGGTGGCGCTGCCGCCGGCGCCGGTGCAGGTCAGTCCATAGGTGGCATTGGCGGCGAGCGCCCCGGTGGCCTGCGCGCCGCTGGTGGCCTTGCTGCCGGACCATGATCCGAATGCCGTGCAGGCGGTTGCATGCGTTGAGGACCAGGTGAGGGTCGATCCGCTGCCGCTATTGACGGTACTCGGGCTAGCCGACAAGGAAACGGTCGGCGTCGGCTGGGTGACCGAGACCGTCGTCGACTGGCTGGCGTTTCCGCCCGGCGCGCTACAGGTCAGGGTATACGAGGCGTTCGCGGTGAGCGTCCCGGTGGATTGGGTTCCGCTCAAGGCCTTACCGCCCGACCAGGCACCGGAGGCGGTACAAGCGGTGGCGTTGGTCGAGGACCAGGTCAGCGTCGCCGCGGAGCCGCTCAGCACCGTGCTGGGGCTCGCGCTCAGCGTCACGGTCGCCGAAGGCTTGGGGCTCACCGTGACCGTGGTGGACTGGACAGCGCTGCCGCCAGCGCCCGTGCAGGTCAGCGTGTAGTTCGCGCTGGCCGACAAGGTTCCCGTCGGCTGGGTTCCTGCCAAGGGTTTGCTGCCGGACCAAGCGCCCGAGGCGGTACAGGACGTTGCATTCGCCGAGGTCCACGATAGCATCGATCCAGAGCCACTCGCGACACTGCTGGGCGATGCACTCAGCTGAACGGTGGGTGGCGTCGTTTTGACCGAGACGCTCGCAGATTGTGCGGCGCTGCCCCCGGGCCCCGTGCACGTCAAGGTGTAGCTCGCCGTGGCCGACAACGGACCGGTCGATTGCGAACCTGAGGTGGCTTTGGCGCCGGACCACCCACCCGATGCGCTGCAGGCGGTGGCATTCGCCGAGGTCCACGTCAAGGTGGCGCTGGCGCCGTTCGCCACGGCGCTCGGCCCAACGCTTAAGGTGACGGTCGGGGTTGGGGACTTGACCGACACCGTCGCAGATTGCGAGGCGCTGCCGCCGGCACCGCTGCAGGTCAGGGTGTACGTCGCGTTGGCATCGAGAGTCCCCGTCGATTGCGAACCGCTGGTCGGTCTGCTGCCCGACCAGGCGCCCGATGCGGTGCAGGCGGTGGCGTGAGTCGCGCTCCAGCTCAGCGTCGCCAGACCGCCTTTGCTGACCGTGCTGGGCGCGGCGCTCAGGGCGATGCTGGGCGCGGCAGAAGCCACGGTCACCGTGGTCGACTGCGATGCTTGCCCGCCGATGCCGATGCAGGTCAGGGTATAGGTCGAGTTGGCCTTTACAGCGCCCGTGCTCTGCGAGCCGCTGACGCTCCTACTTCCCGCCCAATTGCCGGAGGCGGTGCACGAAGCGGCGTTTTGGCTGGTCCACGATAGCGTGGAGGTGCCCCCGGCTTGAACGGTGCTCGGATTCGACTGCAGGGTCACTTCGGGCGCAACCGAGGTGACGGTCACGGTGGTCGACTGCGACGAAGAACCGCCCGGACCGGTGCAAGTGATTTCAAATTCCGTGTCGTTCGACAGTTGCCCGGTCGCCCACGTGCCGCTGACCGCAATGTCGCCGTGCCAGCCGCCGGTCGCCACGCATTGCGTGGCATTGAGGGCGCTCCATTGCAGAGTCGAAGTACCCGAACTGCTGACGGTCGTCGGCGAGGCGCTCAAGGTGATCGAGGGGGCTGCATACGGGGTCACGGTCACTTGGCGCGACTGCGTGGTGGAGCCGCCGCTGCCGGTGCAGGTGAGGGTGTAGCTCGTGGTCGATGACAGCGGCGGGGTGGAAAGTGAGCCGCTGGTCGGCTGCGTGCCGCTCCATCCGCCCGAGGCGGTACAGGTCTGAGCGTCGCTCGCATTCCAGGTCAGGGTGATCGCCTGGCCGGACTTGATGCTGGTAGCGCTGGGCTGCAACGAGACGGACGGCTTGACGTCCGTGGTGCCGGCGGAGGTCGGCGTACCGCTTCCCTGAGGCGTCAGGCTGTCGCCCTCGCAAGCCGCCAACGTGGCGAAGACCGCGCCGACCAGGAGCCACCCCACAGCACGTCGGGCGATCCGTCGAGCCGCCGCGCCGGTGCAACTTGCATACGCGAACATCCGCAAAGCGGTCATGCGCGCAAACCGGTGGCCGCAGCCTTCTGAACTCATCCGCATCATCTCCCTTGGCTGACTCGCGTCGCGAGGTCGCTTCAATCGCTACTTGTCATAACGACGTCGCGGCCGTCATAACGAGGTGAGATCAATAGTTATTCGATTTGCAACTGCTGCCAAGCTGTCGCTGATCGCTAACATCACACGCGACAATTCAAGACAGGGCACAGCAGATAGGTAGCGCAACCTGTTGTTTGAGCGAGTTCAATCCTCGTGCGCGATCGCCTGGTACGCGATCGCGGCTATTTATTTTTTAAGTCGCCGCTGCAGGGGGAATCCACTAGATCAGTACGCGTTTTTATCCTTCAGCACGATCAGCGCTGTTTTTAGCACGATCTTTAGGTCGAGACCGAGCGACCAATTCTTCAGGTACTCGAGGTCGTATTGCACGCGCCGCTGCATCTTCTCGACGGTGCGCGTTTCGCCGCGAAATCCGTTCACCTGCGCCCAGCCGGTGATGCCGGGCCGGACTTTGTGCCGAACCATGTAGCCGCTGATCAGCTTGCGATATTCCTCGTTGTGAGCGACGGCATGCGGGCGCGGGCCGACGAAGCTCATCTTGCCCTCGAGCACATTCAAGATCTGCGGCAGCTCGTCGAAGGAGCTTCGGCGCAGGAAGCCGCCCAACCAAGTCACGCGGTGATCGCGTTCAACGGCCTGAGTCACGATCGCGCCGTCCTCGCACACCGTCATGGTTCGAAACTTATAAATCAGGATCTCCTCGCCGTTCAAGCCATATCGGCGCTGCTTGAACAGGACGGGTCCGGGGGACGTGAGCTTGATGGCCAATCCAAGAATCACGAAGGCGGGCCAGCCGAGTAGCAGCACAATCAGTGCCAGGACAACATCGAATGTCCGTTTCCAGATGGCGCTCGTGCCGTGAAATGGCGAATCACAGATCGAGAGCACCGGCATCCCGCTGATGTCCACACACCGCGCCTGCATGAGATCGAAGGCGAAGATGTTAGGCGCGAAGTAGACCGAGGCGGTGGTATCGCGCAACTCCTTGATGAGCTCATCAATCCGGGGCGTGGTGGAGATCGGCAAGGCGAGGTACACCCGGGTGATGGAATGTTGGCGGACGAAGTCCGCCAAGTCACGGGCCGAGCAGTTGGCCGCGACCGGCTTGTGGGCGCCGTCGGGTAACCGGCTGGCGCTGCGAAAATCCAGGAATCCAAAGAACTTCCCGCCGCTTTGACTTTGCTTGATTCGGCGCGCGAGCTCGATTCCCACCTCGTTGGCGCCGATGATGACGTAGCGCTGTGCGGCCGAGCGGCCGCCCGCGAGACGCTGCGCAAGCTGGGCACTGAGTGAATCGGCCAGCAATAGGGCGAGCGGGGTTACCAGGAGCCAAGTGAGGATCACCCGCGGGTACGGATGCGCGAGCGCGAATGCCATGGATATGAACAGCATCACCATGGCGACGCAAAACCACTCGAGCAGCATCCGTGATGCGGGGCGGCTGATGTAGGCGGCTGCGCTGTCCGGCTCGTAGCCGAGCGGGGGACTCAGAATGAGCGCGGACACCAGAAAGGCGATGAGCGCCACTGCCCAAAACTGCACCGACAAAGGCTCACCCGCGATCAGCACGCAACTGGCGAAGATCAACACGACCACGAATGGCAGGATGCAGCGTCGCGTCAGCGTCAGCAGCGCCGGCTCGTGCGTACCGAACCGAACCGACTTGTGGTGCGCTGCATTTGCAGAGGGCAGAGGGGTTGCACGAGCGCGGACAGCGGCGCCCGCGTCCAGCGACACCCCTAAGTCATCGGGCGTGAGGCTGCCGGAACTTCCTGGAACCTCGGCCATCGTTCCCCTCCCAAGCGTTGACTGTTGTTGCATTTGAGGCACGACAGAGAGAATCAGTTCGTCTCCGTGCGCCCCTGCCAACGCCCCCCAAGTCACATTATGTCAACCAAAATGTCTATTTTTCTAGAGTCTTCAGATCGCGACACTACTGCGCACGTTTTCAGTTTTGATGCATTTATGCAAGGTTTTTTTTTGATGCGGGAGCGCCTCGTGATGTGATCCGCCGTGACTTGGACAGGGCGAGCGTGTCCGTTCTTGATCCTCATTTTCGATAAGCACATCTAAGCCATGATTTATAAGAATTAAGTGATGTCACCCGAGTGTTCGGAGGTACACGCAGAGTCCTGCTCGGGCCTTTGTCCCTATTCGGCCCGGCGGATCAATCCAAACCTTCACTCGGAGGTAATTCGTCTGAAATGTGCGACACCCTCGGGTCCCTGTCGTTGGCGGCGTCGGTCCTCGTCGACGCCATTGAGCGGCTCAACAGGTTTCGCTTCGAGCGATAACGCTGCGGGGTGAAGCACGCGTGAAAGGGTCGCTCACTCGGCATCGCTGCCATTTTGGATTCATATTGTTTTGTGAATATTTGATCGCAAATATTTTTGGGGAGCGAGCGAGCGCGATCACTTCGTGTGTCGGGAATTTGCCGAAGCTCAGCAGCGCATTCGCGCCAAGTCTGTATTTGCAGATCATTCGCGGCAAATGGACACGCGCGCCAATCTTCCGCGATCGCTCAAAAACGCTTTTTTCTGCATGAAAACGCGATAAAACCACATCGCGCTTCAATGTCATTGCTCGCCCAATAGCCCTCTGTCGGCCTGTCGCGACAATTGCATCGTGCGGTGAAGGCCGTTTAAATCGCCGCTCGATTATTTTCGTTCAGCAGACGCCGATGTCACGGCTCGCTGCGAAGACAGCATGTTTGGAGGGGCTAAATGACACGAATCAACACCATAATCGCTTCGCTGATAGCCGCCGTGTTATCGATGATCTCTTGTGTCTCCGCTGTTGCGGGGACCACCGACGCCGTGACCAGCAAGACCATTGCGCTGCCGGCCGGCAATTTCTCTACGGTGAGTCTGTTGGCGACTGGTGTTGACGGGAATCAACCCAATCAGAAGTTTGTCGTGAGTTATACGGATGGGACTGCCACGAGTTTTACGCAAAGTCTGAGCGATTGGCATACCCCGCAGAACTATGCCGGAGAATCGCAGGCGTCACAGATGCCCTACCGCCTTACCGCAACGGGAGCAACGCAGAGCGGGCCTTTCTACCTCTACGGCTATTCCTTTGCGATCAATAATGCGAAGACGGTGAAGAGCCTGACCTTGCCGCAGAATCGCAATGTCGTGGTGCTGAGCGTCGACCTCGGTGCGAAGTCTGGCAGTCGCGGGGCATCGGTGAATGTAAAGCTTTCAACGGCGCAAAATGTGGCGGGCATTGCCAACTACGGTAAGGCCGTCATCAACGGCGGTTTGGATGAACGTGGATTTGCCTACTGCGCCAACTTAATCGGCAGCTCGGTCACCTGGGCCGGTTCAACATTCACGTTCGGCGCTTCGGGGTCGTCTGATGCCGCGAGCAGGACCACCATTGCATTGCCCTCGGGCTACGTTTCGGCGGTGAATCTGTTGGCAACCGCCGTCAACGGCAATCAGCCCGATCAGACTTTCGTCGTGACGTATTCGGACGGCACCACGAAAAGCTTTACGCAAAGCTTGAGCGACTGGTACACGCCGCAAAATTTTGCCGGAGAATCCAAAGCATCGGATATGGCCTACCGGATTGCCCCTTCCGGCGTGACCGACATCGGGCCTTTTTATCTGTACGGGTATTCCTTCGCGGTCAGCGGCGCGAAAACCATCAAGAGCATCACGTTGCCGAATAATCGCAATGTGGTGGTGCTGGCGGTCAGTACCACCGCCGCGAGCGCCGCGCCGACATCGGCGGCCAATGCGGCGGCTGTCCATGTCAATCTGGCTGCCGCAGATAACGTCGTCGGCGTGGCGAGCAACAACTCCTCGGTGACCAACGGGGGCCTGGATGGGGAAGGGTACGCGTACTCTGCGACGCTGCTCGGGGGCTCAGTCACCTGGGATGGTTCCACGTTCAGCGTCGGACCTTCGGGAGCGACTCCGCCACCACCGACTTCTCCCACCCTCGCCATTTCAGGGACGCCTGCGGACACCGCGCTGATCGGGAAATTTTACAGTTTCACCCCCACCGTCGTGGCATCCGGCGGCGCCTCCTTGACCTACGCCGTAGCGAATCGGCCTTCCTGGGCGCAGTTCAGCGCGGCGACGGGAACCTTGTCGGGCACGCCGACGGGGAGCGCCGTTACCGATGCCAATATCGTTGTCAGCGTGTCGAATGGCTCGCAGAACGCGGCCCTGCCAGCATTCAATATCGCCGTCGAAGCGCCGGTCGCCACGCCGCCTGCGAGTGCGACCCTCAGTTGGGTGAAACCGAGCGTGAATACCAATGGCTCGCCGCTGACGAATTTGGCCGGCTATGTCATCCGCTACGGGAGCAACGCCGGGTCGTTGACCTCGCAGATATCCGTGGGCTCCCCCAATTCGACCAGCGCAGAGATTCAAAATCTGACGCCGGGCACCTGGTATTTCGAAATTGCCTCGATAAACACGGCGAGTGTGGAAAGCCCGTTCTCGAGCGTAGCCAGCGCGACGATTCAATGACCACACGCACGATGCGCCGCCCGTGGGAAAGCATTACCGGGCAGCCCCTCGGGATTGATTAGGGGATCGCCTTGGACACCGTGAATGACTCACCGCCTTTGATCCCCGTAGCGGTAACTGCGACGACGCTGAAGTAATAGGTGGTCCCGGATCTCAAATTACCGACGCTGTAGGTCGTCGTCGCGGGATTGCTCACCCGGATGCTCTGGGTCAAGTGGTGCGGACTGGTACCGTAATAGATGTAGTAGCCCGCCAGATCGGTGATCTTCGATGCGTCGGAATTGCGCGTTGGGGCGGTCCATGACAGGGTGGCAACTCCATGACCACTTGCATCGGCTTCCGTCGAGGCGCTGTCGAGAGCCGGTGGCGCCTTGGCGCATCCGCAAAGGATCAGGGTAACTGCCGCGCTGAGTAGTGCTCTCATTCTGCCGAAGACACTCGACTAAGGGTTCATCACCGTCCTAATCCTGGAAAGCTTATCGTGGCTTAAGGAGTCACATCGATCGCCAGCACCACCACATCGCGATTGCTCGGCAGGCGGATGCTCTTGAGCGTCTTGGAGTTGTTGATGGCGAAGGAGTAACCGTACAAGCAGAAAGGGCCATTTTCGGTGGCTCCAGAGGCGGTGACCCGATAGGCCATGGTCATGGCTTGGGATTCGCCCGCATAGCTCGCCGGCTCGTACCAATCGCTCAAGCTTTGCGTGAAACTTGTGCTGGAGCCATCCGTATAGGTCACGACGAACGCTTGATTGGTTTGATCACCGTCCACGCCGGTGGCCAGCAGGCTCACCGTGGAGTAATTTCCGGCAGGCAGCGCAACAAGCGTACTGCTCACCGCATCGTAGGCATCCGCTGTACCTAAGTTGAAGGTCGAGCCGCTCCAGACAACAGAAGTTCCCAGCAATGTGGCGGAGTAGGCATAGCTGCGCGTATCCAGCCCGCCCGCCGGAATCGGCGAGCCGGTTTTGGCAATGCCGACCACGTTGTCGGCGGACGACAGATTGACGCTGACCGCGGTCCCACTTTGTACCGAGATCGCGTAAGTGCCGCCGGTCACCGCGCTATTCGAATAGCCGCTCGCTACGGCAATCGCCTGCAGGGTCGTGGTCGAGCCGATCTGCACGGGCGTACCGACGTTATATTTCGCCGAGCTCGTCGTCGGTGTCGTGCCGTTCGTCGTGTAGTACATGACGGCCCCCGGGGTGCCGTCCGACAGAGTCACCGATTGTGCCGAGGCGTACGCTCCGGGAGGCGGGCTGAAGCTTGGGCTCGCTGCAGGAGCGGGGCCTGCGGTCGCCGGCGTGACATCGACGGCGAGCACGACCACGTTGCGATTGCTCGGCAAGCGGATGCTCTTGACGGTCTTCGTGCTGTTGATGGCAAAGGAGTAGCCGTACAAATAGAACGTTCGGTTGTCGGTCGCTCCGGAGGAGGTGATCCGGTAGGGCATGGTCAACGCCACGGATTCGCCTGAGTAGCCCTGGGGCGTGTGCCAGTCGCTCAAACTTTGCGTAAAGCTCGTGCTCGTGCCATCCGTATAGGTCACGACGAACGTTTGATTCGTTTGATTTCCATTAACGCCGGTGGCGAGCAGATTCACGGCGGAATCATTTCCCGCCGGCAGTGTAATCGTGGTACTGCTGGCGGCATCATCCCCTCCCGCCGCCCCGATTGTGAACGTCGAGCCTGCCCAAGTAACGGAGTTGCCGAGCAACGCCGCGGCATAGGCGTATCCGCGAGTGTCCAGTCCGCCGGCAGTGACGGGCGAGCCTGTATTGACGATGCCGGCCACGTTGTCGACCGCCGAAAGATTCACGCTCACCGACGTTCCGCCCTGCGAGCTGATCGTGTAAACACCGCTGGTCACGCCGCTATTGCTGTAGCCGCTCGCTGCTGCAATCGCCTGCAGGGTCTGCGTCGAGCTGATCTGCACGGCCGTGCCCACGCTGTACTTGGCGGAACTCGTCGTCGGTGTGGTGCCGTCCGTCGTGTAATAAATGACGGCGCCTGGCGTGCTGTCCGTGAGAGTGACCGATTGGGCCGAGGTGTACGATCCGGGCGGAGGGCTCATGACCGGGCTTGCAGCAGTTGGTATCGTTGCCAATAATCCGTACGCGGTTACCGCACTTTGCGTTCCGACGTAGACTTTGCCGTTGGCGATGATGGGCGTTTCGAATTTGACGGCGGTGCCCGGCGAGTCGCGATTGTTCGCCGCTTGGCTGCTGCTGTAGAGCAGGTGGGTCAAATTGGTCGCATCGTAGGCAAATAATCCGAGGCAATTGTCGCTATCCCCGTCGCAGGTCGAATCGTCCGCACTCCCATCGAGTGCCCAGAGAATGCCGTTCGTATTGCCATTCGCAGATACGGCAGGTGTCGGCGCGGAGAAGGCGAAAATCTGCGCGCTTCGGGAAGTCGGGGTCGTGGAGATCAGGCCGCTGTTATTGGCATTGAACGAGAATGCCTGGATATAATCATTGGTTCCCGTCCAATAGAGATTACCGTTCCAGTAGGCGGGCGATCCCCAGATCCCGCTGCTCGCTCCCATGATCTCCTGCACGATTTGCGGATCGCTATTGCTGCAGGCCGGCGTCAATTTGAGGCAATACTTGCCGAGATTATTGGTGTCGAGCAGATAGATCGTTCCTTGCTTGCCCTGTTGCGCCAGCAACTGCCGGCCGGAGGGCAGGGCGGGTAGTAAGACGAGACCCCCTGAGGCGACATCCACGTCGTCATAATCCAAGCTGCCTTGATTGTAGGGAGTGAAGTAGTCGAGCACCGCAAAAGTGTTATTGGTCGGTGGTCCCAGTTTCACGATGCTGTCGCCGTAATCGCTCGTGCCGTTCCAGCTACCGTTGCCGGTCGCAAAATAGATGTTGCCGCTCGCGTCGCTTGCGGGCCCGCCGCCACTCATCCATATGCCATTGGCGTTGTCGTTCGGCGAGGTGTTGAATACCGCCTCCTGAGCGAGCGTGCTCGCATTGTAGGAAATGACCCAGCCGTGCCAGGGGGTGGTGTCGCAATGCGCGCTCCAGCTGATCACCACGTGTCCGTTTTCCAGCAATAGGGCGGCACGCTGGTTCTCGTATTTGGCGTTGAAGGCCACGAGTCCGCCCGCGGCATCGACGCCGGTTCCGGGTACTTGCGCTTGAATTTGTACGGGGCCGTTGAATTTCTCGGCGAGCGTCGTGACATCGAGCGCGTGGAGGTACTGAACGATGCTGCCGTTGAGTTTCGATTTCGCCACCACATACAGCGTTCCCCCAACGCGATCGATGACGGGAGTGCCCGTGATCCCCACCTCCGGCACCAAGTCTTCGCACTTGAGATCCGCAGAGCTGCTCACGGTGGTGCCGCCTGCCGGAATGAGGCTCACGTGCAGGTAGATCGTTCCGGAATCCGCGTCGATCGCATACACACTGTCGTGTTCGGTCACGACGAATAAAACGTTGTGCGTCCCGCCCGCGAAGTTGATCGCCGAGAGATAGAGCGGCTGCGCATACACCGCGCCATCGACCGGCGCGGAGAATAGTTTCCCGAATTGCGTGCTGTTGACGTTGGAAGGTGTGAGGATCGTTTCTTGAGTGTTTTGTCCGGTGCGGGCCGTGTCGTTGTGATACATGGTCACATTGACTTGCGCATGGAGAGCGCCGCAAAGACCGAACGATATCAATAGAAAATATCGTCGAATCTCGCCTTGCATTATTCTTTTCCCCATTGCTCTCAATTATCGGAGCTATATCCTATTAACATACACAAACTCGCCGCAAAAAGGTCGGGGAATGGAACATAGTGGAGCGCCGCTCGTCGCCCGGATGCGCTGCTATGCATAACGGAGTGCAATATGTTATTCCGTTGCGGTGCGGTATCTGCGCGGTGAGGGAGCACGCGTTCGGTGATCCACAACGCTGCAAGCGATCGCCGTCGCGAGCGGCAGCTGCGCCACGCCTGCACCTTTAGGATGTTTCTCGAGCATCGATAGCGCTATAGTGGTAGCCACTGTTTGCGTCAGAACGCATGGGATTGCCATGAAAATTCGGTCGGTCGTGAAGGGTGCGCTGACTTTTGTTCCCGGAGCCGGGCAATTCCTTCCG
>Ga0182030_10024677_pt1 | contig 11024 bp, 10 predicted proteins | sample 812S3MmetaG_FD_121299 | JGI IMG/M metagenome (GOLD analysis project Ga0182030, IMG submission 121299) | Permafrost microbial communities from Stordalen Mire, Sweden - 812S3M metaG (Illumina Assembly) | ecosystem: Environmental > Terrestrial > Soil > Wetlands > Permafrost | place: Sweden... | reverse complement strand
TCCTGAGTCCGTGACCCAAGAGCATGTATTAGCCCTCATTGATACACTCAATGGGGATGCAAGCATTAACGGCATTATTGTGCAGTTGCCTCTACCGGCGCATTTGGATCCCTTGGTGGTTGTTAATCGCATCAGGTCTGATAAGGATGTGGATGGATTGTCTGTTATCAACGCAGGACGTCTTTCTATGGGGCTTGATGGTTTTGTGCCGTGTACGCCTCTAGGCTGCTTGATATTGTTGCAACGTCTATTCAAAAGTCTTGAGGGTAAACACGCCGTTATTATTGGCCGATCCAATTTAGTAGGAAAACCCTTGGCCCAGTTATTGCTGAGCAAAAACTGCACAGTCTCTATTCTCCATTCTAAAACCGTTCATCCCGAGGAATTAACCAAGCAAGCAGATATCGTCATTTCGGCCGTGGGCAAACCTCAGCTTGTTACGGGGGATTGGATAAAACCTGGTGCTGTCGTATTGGACGTAGGTATAAACCGCTTGGGTGAAAATATGTTAGTGGGTGATGTGGATTTCAATTCCGTGGGGCCCATTGCCGGCTACCTGACGCCAGTGCCCGGTGGGGTGGGGCCTATGACAGTTGCCTGCCTATTATTAAATACGGTTCTCGCCATGGCTAAGCAAAACAATCTGAAACTGAAATACCTACCTTCAAACCCAGTGGATGGTGTGCTATGTCACTAATCACGCCTGATGAACTTAAAATCTTATGTGACATGAGTAAAGGGCGTTTATTAGGCCTGGACGTAGGTTCTAAAAATGTTGGACTAGCACTGTCGGATAAAGGTCATATTATTGCAACGCCTTACTATGTGCTTGAGCGATTAGGTTGGAAGAAAGATTTGCCATACTTGGTTAACTTGATCCATGCGCAGGATGTTGTTGCATGTGTGGTAGGCTGGCCCATAAATATGGATGGAAGCATAGGTGAACGATGTGCTTATGTCATGGAATTTTATGAAAAGATGCAAGAGGCCATCGATATTCCGGTTCTTTTCTGGGACGAGCGTCTGTCAACCATTGCGGCCGAGCGCGTTCTTCTGGAAGCGGATATGTCCCGCAAAAGACGAAGTGAAGTGGTGGATAAGATGGCTGCCAGCTACATCTTGCAAGGAGTATTGGACAGACTTCGCAAGATGAGTTAAATTACCCAAGAACAACTCATCTAGCACGTCATCTACGTGCGAAAGCCTGCGCTCCGGTGCTCACGTACCCAAAAGTACGCTCCGCTCCGGTGCTCGACTTTCGCACGTAGCTAACGCACTATCTGAGTTGTTAGGAATATAATGCTTATTTGTTCGGATATTGAATATGACAAACTACGTCGTCGCCGCTCTTTATAAATTTGTACACCTGCCTGATTACAAGCAGCTGCAAGAGCCTCTGCTTTCGTTGTGCCGTGAACATCAAGTAAAAGGAACGCTATTATTGGCCGAAGAAGGCATCAATGGCACCGTTGCTGGTAGCCGGGAAGGAATCGATGCGCTGGGTGCTTTCCTGCGAGAGGATGGCCGTTTCGAAGGGTTGGAATACAAAGAGTCCTTTGCTGAAAAGCAACCTTTCTTCAGGATACGCGTCAGACTTAAAAAAGAGATTGTGACGTTGGGCGTGCCTGGAACAGATCCAGTCAAAACTGTTGGGACGTATGTAGATCCCCAGCAGTGGAACGAGCTACTCAATGACCCTGAGGTCGTTGTGATCGACACGAGAAATAAATACGAAGTCGATGTGGGCATTTTCAAGAACGCCATTAATCCTGAGACAGATTCATTCCGTGAATTTCCAAAATTTGTAAAGACGAACCTTGATCCTGCAAAGCACAAAAAAGTTGCTATGTACTGCACGGGGGGAATTCGATGCGAGAAAGCGTCGTCCTTCATGTTAGATCAGGGTTTCGAAGAAGTGTTTCATCTTAAGGGCGGTATCCTGAAATATCTGGAGAATACACCTGAGGATGAGAATTTGTGGCAGGGAGAGTGCTTCGTCTTTGATCAGCGCGTTTCGGTTGTTGAAGGTCTAGCGCCCGGTGACTTTGACCAGTGCCATGGGTGCCGCCATCCGATTAGTCTTCAGGAGAAAGAATCCGAAAAGTATGAATTGGGTGTTTGTTGCCCCCATTGCTATGATACAATAGATGCACGTAAGCGCCAGCGAGCAGCCAGCCGCCATAAACAGATGGTCTTGGCGAGGCAGCGTAATCAGCAACATCTCGGGGCAGAACTTAAACGTAATTGAGGGATAAGAATCATGTCGCTACCGATACTATATTCTTATTTAGATAGCCCCTATTGCATGCGCGCGCGCATGGCGATTGCCCGCTCAGGTGTTAGTTGTGATATGCGTGAGATAAACCCGAAATCCATGCCTCAGGCCATGATGGATTTATCGCCCAAAGGATCAGTGCCGGTTGTGCTTTTGCCAGAAGGAAAGGTCTTGGATGAAAGTATCGACATCATGCGTTGGGCCTTGGGCCGGAACGATCCTGAAGGTTGGTTGAATCATCCTGAGGATGAGGTTCACAAGCTAATCCAGATTAACGATGAGCAATTTGTCCAAGCCGTGCTGCAATATAAATATCCCGAGCGTTATGAAGATATATCCGTCGAAAAAGCCCGTGACACGGGTTTTGAGTTTTTGAAAGACTTGGAGGTTCGAATTGCTGCCAAGGGTTTTGTCATAGGGGAAACCGCTTCCTTGGCGGACATCGCAATCTTTCCTTTTTTACGCAAGTTCGCGTTGGTTGATTGGATGTGGTTTGATGATTGTGGATTGATCCGATTGAAAATCTGGCTCAATTATTTTATGGACAGCGAGCTGTTCAGTGTTGTGATGGAAAATTACTCCCCCTGGCAACCAGGCGATCCCGTTGATGTATTCCCGATCTTTGATTCAAACAAAAGAACTTCTGCTTGGGCTTGAGTGCTAACTGTCTTCTGCTAGCATTTAATTAAAATTATGTATTTTACATATGCTGTTTGGCCTGTTAGTATATCCTTAACCTATCCGCTCTATAATTCGAGTGCGAAGTTGATTTAAACCTATGAGGAAATGACATGAAGAACGTAAGCAAACTAGCATTATTGGCAGGTCTAGCTCTCCTGTTTTCAGGCGAAGAAGCATCTGCTTGGTGGAAGAAGGGTGATGCAGGTAAAGCTGCTGAGACCAAGAAGGAAGAAACTACAACAACAACAACTACTACAACTGCAAAGACCGCTGATGCTGCAAAGCCTGCAGACGCAGCAAAGCCTGCAGAAGCTGCTAAGCCAGCCGAAGTTGTTGTTACTCCAGCAACACCAGCTACGCCAGCAGTTCCAGCTGAACCTGCTAAGCCAGCTGAGCCTGCTAAGTAATAAAAATAATCTAGCTGCTTGAAATCTTCGGCAGTTAAGTTAATTAAAGTGGCGGGTTTTCCCGCCACTTTTTTTGCGTCCTAATCCATCACAAACCCTTGGCCGCGATTAGATTTTTTATTGGGCTTAACCGCACCTTTAGGCTGCTCTTGTTTGTTACCCTTTTTGGCCTGTTTCTTGGCCTTAATCTCATCGGCTCGAGAGAGCCCCGTTTTTGGTTTCTTGCCGAGAATCATCGCATAATAATCATCGATGCTGCCATCGAATTTCGTGACTTGCTGATCAGCCACCAGCCAATAGCGGTCAACCGTGTGTTCAAGGATATAGCGATCGTGGGTAATGAGGATCACTGCGCCATTAAAATCATTGATAGCCACAATCAGACTTTCACGGCTGGCCATGTCTAAGTGGTTGGTAGGCTCGTCCAAAATCAAAATATTTGGTTTCATGGCTGAAATCACCGACAGATTTAACCTTGCCTTCTCACCACCAGATAGGCTTTTAACCTTAGTGATGGCCATATCTTTGGTAATTCCAAAACGGCCCAGCTGGGCGCGAACGGCCTCGGGCTTGGCACCCTTCATGTGCTGTGCTAAATGATCGTAGGCTGTCAGATCGCCCTCCATGGCATCGATCTGATGCTGGTGGAAGTAGCCGACCTTTAGCTTCGGGTGATGAATCACATCCCCTGACATGGGCTGTAAATAACCGGCAAGGAGGTTGGCAAAGGTCGTCTTACCGTTACCATTCCGCCCTAAAAGCGCAATACGATCTTCCGGATCAATACGACAGCTGAGGTTTTTTAGAACGACCTTATCTCCATATCCTACAGAAGCCTTTTCCATCGTAATCATCGGCGGAGAGACATCATCGGCCGGCGGGAACGAGAGTCGTACGTTGCTCTCGTCTCTCAATACCGATAAAGGTTCAAACTTCTCGAGCATCTTGATGCGGCTTTGTACCATGGAGGCCTTTGAAGACTTTGCCCTGAAGCGGTCAATAAAGCCTTGGATGTGCTGGCGCGCGGCTTGCTGCTTTTTAACGGCGGCTTCCTGCAGCAGCATATGTTCCTTCTGAGTTTTCTCGAAGAAATCATAGTTACCGTTATAGAGCTTTAAAGATTTATGGCTCAGATTATAGATTCGGTCCACCACTGAGTTCAACAAGTATCGGTCATGGCTGATAATCAACAGGCTCCGTGGATAGCTTTTCAGATAAGACTCAAGCCACGCTGTTGCTTCCAGGTCCAAGTGGTTGGTGGGCTCGTCCAGAAGCAGCAGGTCCGGTTCACAAAACAACGCCGCGGCCAAGGCCACACGCATACGCCACCCACCTGAGAATGAGGACAGGGGTCTGTGTTGTTCTTCTTCGGAAAAGCCTAGGCCTAGGAGGATCTTGGCTGCCCGTGTAGGTGCCTCGTAGGCATTGATGTCAATAAGCTGCTGATGGATCTCGGCCAGTCGGAATGGGTCAGCATTACATTCCAACTCGTTTAGAAGATCATGGCGCTCCTTGTGGCTCTCCAGCACAAATTCCAAAGGCGTCGCATTGGTGGCAGGCATTTCCTGGGCCACCGTGGCGATCTTAACTTCACCTTGAAGTGCCAGTTTGCCTTCATCCACATGGATCTCGCCGCAAATTAGTTTGAAAAGGGTCGTTTTACCACTACCATTGCGCCCTACTAGGCCCATGCGGTGGTTGGATGGAATGTGGACGGACATATTCTCAAATATGGTCCGGCCAGCGATACGGTATGTGACGTTTTGAATATCTAACATTGTCTTTCTCAATCATTTCAGGACGATCATGATAACACAAATGTGCTGAATAGGTTACTGAATTTAGTTGTATATATGCGCTAATTCATCGGATAGCGAAAGATTTAGACATCTAGTTTCTGAATTATGTTACACTCCGGGCATGAATCAGTAATGGAGTTTATTCATATGGATAAGATCTTAAATCTTGATGGGCATGTGGTGATCTTTACAAAGCCACGATGTCCTTATTGTGATAGAGCTAAGATGCTTTTGAAAAAGAAGGGTGTGAGCTATCTCGAACATGACGTGGGAGATGACCCCGTACAACGGGAAGAGCTGGTGAGGATTACCAATGGCAGCAGGACAGTGCCCCAGATATTCGTAAATGGTCAATATGTGGGCGTATGTGACGATCTGTATGCTCTTGAGAGCCAGGGCAAGTTGGATCAGGTTTTAAAGACAAAGCCATGATCAAGTTTCTCTTGCGCTGTTACAACGGTCACGAGTTTGATTCCTGGTTTCTAGATAGTGACAGCTATGCCAAACAGCAGACCATGAAGCTGGTGGCTTGCCCCCATTGCGGAATTTGCGAAGTAGCTAAAGCCATCACAGCCCCCAATGTCATACGCTCCGCCAAGGGTGAGCACTCCCAACCGATGCTACATCCAGAGCAGCAAGCCAAGCTTATGTTGCGGGAGTGGACGTCCTTCGTGAAGAGTAATTTTGAAGATGTGGGTAAGCGCTTTTCAGATGAGGTGCGCCTCATCCATAATGGCGAGTCCGAAGCGCGCTCCATATTTGGTCAAGCCACTCTAGGCGAGGCTCTCCAACTGCATGAAGAGGGTATCGAAATTAACCTACTGCCAGAACTACCTACTGATTCCTAAGCAGGCTTTCTAGCCGCAAGCATATAATTTACCCCATCTCTTGAAGATTTTACCCATTGGCCCTGAAGCGGGTCGAACAATACGCCCGTATGAGCGAATACTTCCATACCGTTCTCATTCAAGGCTGAATTGAGTTCTTGGGGCGTCACGAACTTATCCCACTGATGCGTCCCCTTGGGTACCCACTTCAAGATGTGTTCTGCGGCAACGATGCCGAGAAGATAAGACTTCCAGGTCCTGTTGATCGTGCTGAGAAAGATCAATCCGCCTGGCTTGACCAGTTTTGTACAGCTCGCTATGAAAGAATTCACATCGGCCACATGCTCGACGATTTCCATGGCGAGAACGACATCATAAGTCCCTTGCTGGTCTTCAGCGGTCGAGAATTGGTAATCGATATCCAGGCCTGATTCTTCCATATGATGACGTGCCAAAGGAATGTTTTCAGCGGTGGCGTCGATGCCCTTAACCTTGGCTCCCATTCTTGCCATGGGCTCGGAAAGTAGGCCGCCGCCGCAACCGATGTCAATTACGGTGATCCCTTGCAAGGGTTTGTTCGCATTTTCCTCTGGTTTGAGGTGCTGAATAATATAATCCCGAATAAAAGCAAGGCGCAACGGATTGAGCTGATGTAAGGCTTTATAGGGGCCATTTTCATCCCACCAAGTTTGGCTAAGGGTCTTGAAATGCTCAATTTCTTTGGGATCTACCGAATTTATTGGGGCTGTGGCATGTGACATAACTGTATTTCCATCTCGTTGCTTTGTATGGAGATTAGCAAATTGTAAGGACAAAGTATCGAGATTTTCTTGCTGGTTTCCAGAATAAAGGTTATGAATGTAGAGCAATTCAACCATGAAGATAGAGCAATGGCATTAGTCGTACAAAAATTCGGTGGAACTTCACTTGCAAGTGTGGATCGGATCAAGAGTGTGGCGCAACGGGTGATTGCTGAAATGGACCAGGGCCACCAAGTGGTTGTGGTGGTTTCGGCTATGGCCGGGGTCACAAACCAACTGGTTGGTTGGGCGCATCAATGTGCCAATCATCAGTTAACCGCAACCGAATATGATGTGGTGGTGTCCTCCGGTGAACAAGTTACAGCGGGCCTCATGGCTCTAGCTCTTAACGATCTGGGTGTGAAATCTCGATCATGGCTGTCGTGGCAGCTTCCTATTCATACGGATAGTGCCTACAAAAACGCAAATATCGTCGACATAAATACTCGTGTACTGCAGGATTCTCTTGATCGGGGAGAGGTAGCTGTTGTTGCGGGCTTCCAAGGCATCAGCCCAGACGGAAGGCTTGCTACTATAGGCCGTGGTGGTTCGGATTATACGGCGGTGGCGCTTGCTGTAGCCATGAAAGCGAGTCGCTGTGACATCTATACAGATGTGGATGGCGTGTTTACAGCCGATCCTCGGTTGATAACGAATGCTCGGAAACTGGATCATTTGTCGTACCAAGATGTACTGGATATAGCTGGCCATGGGGCAAAAGTTCTGCAACCTCAATCCATCGAGGCCGCCCAAGGCGGCAACGTACCGATCCGGGTTCTGTCCAGTTTCAATAACAACGAAGGCACGTTGGTTAGCACTTTGAGTCAAACCAGCGAATTCATTGCGGTGACCAGTCGTCGCGATCGGGCGATGTTTTCCGTTGAGCTGAACGGTGATACGGCTGTGACCAGTAAGGAAATACAAGGCGTATTGACCGAAGCCTTTGTGGAAATTGACTACAATTGCCGTTTTGAACCGGCAGGTCAGACGTTAACGATCGTGGTGGCCCATGATGATTATGAGGATGCACAAGCGGCTCTTAACCAATATGCCCGCAACGTGAAAGCACGTGTGGGAGCCATTCATACTTTTTCTCGCGTAGGCCAGGTGGCCGTGGTAGGTCGTATGGGTTCTAAGGCGGAAGAAATTGTATGCAAGGTTCGTGAGATCCTCAATGAACGTGAGGTCGAGATATACCAGCTGAAGGCTGATGAGAGAGCTATCAGCATTTTATTGCCAGGTGAGAACATGGAAGAGGCGGTGAAGCTTCTTCATAAAGAATTTATTTTGAAACAGACGTTAATTAAGGATGTAGCGTAAATTATGAGTCATTTAAAATCGTTGATGCAGCGTGGTTGCGAATTTTTAGGTTCCGAATATGCGATTCTGGGCGGGGCAATGACGTGGGTGTCCGAGCGGAATCTGGTCTCAGCTATCTCGAATGCAGGGGGCTTCGGTGTGGTAGCCTGTGGCGCGATGCCGCCAGAGATTCTGAAAAAGGAAATTCAGGCAACCAAGGGTTTGACCTCTAAACCTTTCGGTGTGAACCTGATCACCATGCACCCCGATTTGGAGCAGCTTGCGCAAATCTGTATCGACGAAAAAGTCGGCCACGTGGTGCTCGCGGGAGGTTTGCCTCCGGCAACTGTTATCAAAAAACTGAAGGATGCGGGCGTAAAAGTTATTTGTTTCACACCGACGCTGGGTCTAGCTAAAAAGTTGATCCGCAGCGGCGCGGATGCTCTTGTCATTGAAGGCATGGAAGCTGGAGGACATATTGGTCCTGTATCTACAACCGTTCTGGCCCAAGAGATCTTGCCTAATATCCGTGAGGTGCCCGTATTCGTAGCCGGTGGTATCGGCCGAGGAGAAAGCATCGTTACCTATTTAGAAATGGGAGCAGCCGGTTGTCAGCTGGGCACCCGATTTGTGTGTGCCACTGAATGTATTGCCCATGCAAAATTCAAGCAGTCTTTCATCCGGGCATCCGCTCGTGAGGCGGTCTTATCGCCTCAAATAGATGCACGTTTTCCTGTTATTCCTGTCAGGGCATTAGCCAATGATGGCGTTAAGAGGTTTATGGAAACACAAAAACGTGTTATTGATGAATTTGATAAAGGACTGTTAACTCAGATGGAAGCTCAACTTGAGATTGAGCACTTTTGGGCTGGTGCGCTGCGCCGGGCAGTTATTGACGGGGATGTCGAAGGGGGATCGGTTATGGCTGGCCAAAGTGTCGGTCTGGTAACCAGAGAGCAAAGCACGGCAGAAATTATCGCCGAGTTGTTGGAACAAGCCACTCATCTTCTACAAAATCGTCAGCAGGAGGTTCTAGCAAAGGTAGTTTAATTGCCGATACATGACGTACTAAATCATACAGACCAGGGGCGACTGATGCGTCGCTTGCGCGAGGTATTGGGAGGCTCTAACCTCTCGGCCCAAGAAAAACTCAATCAAATCGTGCAGATCATATCGAGCGAGTTGCACAGTGAGGTGTGCTCGATCTATATCAAAAGTTCAAGCAATGTCTTAATTCTTTTTGCCACGCATGGGTTAAATCCAATGTCAGTCCACTTCACCCGTTTGAAGGTGGGAGAGGGCGTCGTCGGGGATGTAGCCGCAAATGCGCGCCCATTGGTTCTTTCAGACATTAAATCCCATCCAAATTTTGCCTATCGACCAGAAACTGGTGAAGATGATTTTCTCGGCTTCTTGGGGGTTCCAATCTGCCGGGGCGGCCGACTGTTGGGGGTTCTTGCCTTACAGACCCGTGCTAAAAGGTATTACTCCTACGAAGAAGTGGATATCATGCAGACCATCTCGATGGTTCTTGCGGAGCTCATTTCCTCTCAAGAATTACTGCCGTTGGAGGTTTTGCGAGCCGAGGAGAGTTTGTCTTGGATTCAAACTGAATTCTCGGGGTTTGGCCTAAACCAAGGCATCAGCGAAGGCATTGCTGTCTTTCATCAAATATTTCCCCATTACAGTCGTAAAACGGCTGCCAGTATTCATAAAGAAAAGCGCCGCTTGCATAAGGCCATTGTGGCTATGCAGGTTTCTTTAAAAGGTTTGTTCGACAGGGGTGATCTGGATAAAAGCGGCGATCACAGGGAGGTTTTTGAGGTCTATAGGATGCTCGCCTTTGACCGTGGCTGGCAGCATCGTCTCAATCAGGCCATTGAGCAAGGGTTGTCAGCTGAGGCAGCCGTTGAAAAGGTCCTTTGCGACATGAAGCGCTTGATGAATAAGACCGATGAGGCCTTCTGGCAGGCCCGTCTTATTGATTTTGAAGATCTCAGCGGGCGTTTGTTGCAATATTTATCCGGTCATATGCACAAAAATCCCAGTGTCTCCAGGGACGAAAAAATTATCGTTGTCGCCAGAAGCCTTGGCCCGGCAGAGCTGCTCGATTACGAACCCGGCAGCGTGGCGGGATTGGTTATGGAAGAAGGTATGCAGGCAGCTCATGTGGCCATTGTTGCCCGAGCGCTTGAAATACCCGTGGTCTCCCGCGTTCAGGGCATTTTGTTAAAGATTGAGCCTGGCGATAAGCTCATCGTCGACGGCGATGACGGCAAGGTCATTGTAAGGCCCGGCGGCAGTTTGATGAGCGTTTATAGATCTAAGATACAGGCCCGTCAGAGTGCTGCATTAAAAATGAAATCTTTGATTGCGGAGCCTGCCATCACGACAGATGGCGTCAAGATCGCACTGCGGCTTAACGCAGGTCTACCTATGGATGTGGAGCGCCTTGATAGTTTGGGTCTTGAGGGTATTGGCCTTTATCGGACGGAAATTCCTTTTATGTTGGAAAGTTCTCTTCCCGATATCAACACTCAAAGGGCCCAATATCGAGAAGTGTTAAGCAAAGCCAAGGGCAAGCCTGTGATCTTCCGGACTTTGGATGTGGGCGGAGATAAAGCTGTGCCCTACATTGAAATGCCCAAGGCAGAAAATCCTGCCATGGGCTGGCGTGCCGTACGGATTAGTCTAGACCGCCCAGCTCTCTTTAAGGTTCAAGTTAGAGCTTTGTTGCAGGCAGCTGCGGGCGAAGACCTCTACATCATGATCCCCATGGTCACAACGACCCGCGAATTCATGAAAGCTCGCAAATATATTGATCAGGAGTACGAGCAAGCAAAGCAGAACGGCGATCAGATGCCGCTGTCCGTTAAGGTCGGCGCCATGCTGGAGGTGCCATCTATTGCTTATGAGTTAAAGACTTTGTTACCTCT
>Ga0182030_10024676_pt1 | contig 11024 bp, 8 predicted proteins | sample 812S3MmetaG_FD_121299 | JGI IMG/M metagenome (GOLD analysis project Ga0182030, IMG submission 121299) | Permafrost microbial communities from Stordalen Mire, Sweden - 812S3M metaG (Illumina Assembly) | ecosystem: Environmental > Terrestrial > Soil > Wetlands > Permafrost | place: Sweden... | reverse complement strand
GGCGAAGGCGACGCTGCGAAAAGCGTAAGCGTGCGGTTAAGTTCGAGTCAGGATTTCACAACACAACGACCCGCGAGCAGGCAACCAGTACCACGGTCGCGGGTACTCGCTCGGGGCCCGAGGAAGCATCGGACCCCACGATTTGTGATGACGATGACGAGCAAAGCCAGCCATTTGCACGGTTCCCTTGAAGCGTCCGTGCGTACCCACGCGGCGCTGCGTCCGGATGCGCCCGCGCTGCTTGCAGCGGGGCGCGCGACGTGCACGTACGGGCAACTTGCCGCGCATCTCGATCGTCTCGGCACGGCTGTGACGCAATGCTTGCCGGCTGACAATTGCGTCATTGCGGTCGCCGCGGCGAATGGACCTGACTCGCTCACGGCCATCGTCGCGGCGATGTCCTGCGGTATCTGCGCACCGTTCGATCCGAGCCTGCCGCCCGCCGAGATCGACGCGTTTCTGGCCGAGATCACGCCGTCGCTCGTGCTGGCCGACGAGGGCGCGATTCTTCGGTATCGCGACGCGTTCAACCGGTACGGCGTCCGCGTCATGCGGATGATCGTTATGCCTTCGGCCCCCGCCGGCGTCTTCGAGGCACGCGCGGAAGAGCCGTACCAACACCGGGCACCCGTCGCCGAGTACGGGGAGGACACTTCATTACTCATACGCACGTCAGGGACGACCTCGGTCTCGAAGATCGTAGCGCACACAATGTCCCGTCTCATGCGCATCAACACCTCGATCGTCGATGCGCTGAACCTGGAGCCGGCGGACCGGTGCTTCAACACGATGCCACTCCACCACACGTACGCCATTACGTCGGTCATCGGCCCGTCACTCGTTGCGGGAGCCGCCGTCGTCTGCCCAACGAACATCGGCGCGGCGACACTGGTGAAGGGCCTGCGCGCTTATCAGCCGACATGGTATACGGCAGCGCCGCCAACGCATCGCGACGTACTCGCATATGTGCGCGACGAAGGGCAGCCGCTCGGCTGCCCGCTGCGGTTCATCCGGACGGTGGGGGCTGCGATCGATGTGCAACTCCTCATCGATCTTGAAGCGGCACTCGGGGCACCCGTCTTACAAGCCTATGGATCGACGGAGTCGCCATTGGGCACACTCAATCTGCCGTCGTCGAACAGGCTCGGCTCGGTCGGGCGGCCGGTGGGTTGCGAAGTCGCAATCTTCGACGGTGAAGTCGCCCTTCGCGGGGACAACGTTGCGCCGGCGTATGCGGGCGGCGAGCGCGGGCCGATCGTCGATCCGATTACGGGCTGGTACCATAGTGGCGACTCCGGGTACCTGGATGCGGACGGTTACCTCTACCTCACGGGACGCCTGAACGAACTCATCAATGTCGGCGGTGAGAAAGTCGCGCCGCTCCACGTCGAGCAGGCGCTGAATGCCCACCCTGCGGTCGCGGATGCGGTTGTTTTTCCGTTGCCGCATCCGACCCTCGGCCAACACGTTGCTGCGGCCGTGGTCGCGTGCGCGAGCGCAACGGTGACGGAGCGGGAACTGATGGAGCACGCGGCCCTTCTCCTGCCACGCTCAGCTGTCCCCAATGTCGTGCACCTTGTATCTGCGATCCCACGAGACGGCAGCGGAAAAGTCCGCCGGCACGAGCTAACCGAAACCTTCGCTCGAGATTCACGCCGCGCGCAGTTCGATCCGAAAAGCGGCAACGATGATGCGCTGCTCCAGGCGTTATCGCGCATCTGGGAAGAGGTTCTCGAGTACGCGCCGGTGGCACTTGACGAGAACTTCTTTGCGGCCGGCGGTGATTCGTTGCGAGCGATCCACGTGATGACGAAGATCGAAGCAGACCTTGGCGTCACGATGTCCGCGGACACGCTATTATTCGCGCCGACCATTCAGGAGCTTAGACAGGCGGTGCTCGCCCAAGCGAACAGCACGCACCGCAACCGGATCGTCGCGCTGCGCGGCACCGGTTCCTGTCCACCACTGTTCTTTTACGACAGCGACGTCAATGGCGGCGGCCTGTATGCTCGCTTCCTGCCGGCGGCGCTAGATTTGGAACAGCCGATCTATCTTGTGCGCCCGAACGGCGCGCTGGGCGATGCGATTCCCGAAAGCATCGATGCGATGGCCGCGGCCGACGCCGTCATGATCGCAGCCGCGGTGCCTTCACAAACGTATCGCTTAGCCGGCTTCTGCGCAGGGGGCATGGTCGCATTCGAAGTAGCACGCCACCTAGAGAATGCCGGCTCGACCGTCGACGTTGTCACCCTCATTGCAAGTTCCGCCCCGAACGCTCGATTGGAGCTGCTCTGGGCATGGACGTCGCGTGCTTGCTGGTTCCTCACGGAGCGCGACACCGCGCGTGTTTACCGAATCGTACGCAGCATCGCCAACGCGGTCCGGACACGCTCGTACCCCGCCGAAATTTTGAACGCCATTTACGCGCTATGGCACCCGATCGCGCCGGCGGCACCAGCCGACCAAATATACGTCGATCGCCTCCTGCGCTACTTTCCGAGACGCACGGCGCTTTCGATCGACTTGATTTGGCCCGACGACGATCGGCCGATGCTCTCGGGTGATCCTTCGATGGGATGGCGTCATGTTGCGCGCGTCAGACGCCACTCCGTTAGCGGCGATCATGCAACCGTCCTCACGGATCACGTCGGCGAACTCGGCACGGTGTTGCGCCGTATTTTCGATTCCGCCGACGAATGAGCTGCTGGAGCCAGGGCAACAACCGAGCATCCATCGATCACTTTCGTTTGAAGTGGAACCTGCAACCCGAAATCGTGCGCTTCGGCCTGCGTCGGCTGCGACGCGAATTGCGGAGTTGGGGTGCATAGCCGTGTGGAGGGGCCGGCACCGGCTTCACTCGTCGCCGTTCGGTATGCGCTGCTGCTGCTCTCGTGCCTGGGCGCGATCGTTTACTTCCAGTGGCGCATCGGCGTAATGAATACCGAGTTCCCGGTCTACTCCTGGATCGTCTACGCTGCCGAGGTCGCCGGCTTCGCCCGCGCTCTGATGTTCTTGCTGTCGGCGGTGCGCGTCATCCATCGCGAACCTCCACCGGCGCCGCCGGGCTTAAGCGTCGACGTGTTCATACCGACGTACGATGAACCCGTCGACGTCGTGCGCCGCACCGTTCTCGCCGCACGCGCGATCTGCTACCCGCACGAGACGTGGTTACTCGACGACGGCGAACGGCCACAGATGGAAGAACTCGCGCGCGAAACCGGTTGCCGCTACGTCGCTCGTACCGACCACCGCGACGCGAAGGGCGGCAATCTCAACCACGCGCTGTCCCTGGCAAGCGGCGAATTCGTCGCATTGTTTGATGCCGATCACGTCGCGAGCACGCTTTTCCTCGATCGCACCCTCGGGTATTTCCGCGATCCGCGCTTGGCGTTCGTACAGACGCCGCAGGACTTTTTCAACTTCAATTCTTTCGAGCATCTTCAGCCCAAACGCACGATGTCGAATGGGACGTCATTCTTCCATCGCGTGGTGCTGGCTACGCGCGACGCATCGAACGCCACAACGTACACCGGCTCGTCAGCCGTCTTCCGACGGCAGGCGCTCGACAACGTGTCGGGATTCACCACGGCCATGCTCACCGAGGACGTTACGACCTCGTTGCGTCTCCACGGGGCCGGCTGGCGCTCGGTCTTCCATCCAGAAATCTTATCGGCCGGGTTGGCCCCGCATACGGCCGCCGCCTACTATGGCCAGCATGTGCGCTGGGCACAAGATGCGCTGCACTTGCTGGTTGGCGGAAACGTCGTCGCACGCCGCGGCTTGACGTTCGCACAGCGCATCTCTTATCTCTTCCACGTCGCCAGTAACATTGAATGTTGGCGGCACATCTTCGTCTATGCCCTCCCGATCGTCATCCTCGTAACGGGAATCTTGCCGGTGCGGACCGATGCCCCGACCTTTCTGACGTACTTCGTCCCGTACTTTTTCCTCACCGCGCTCGCAATCTCCGAGTTGTCGCGCGGTCACGGACGCGTCGACGAGACCGCGATCTACAATCTTGCGCGTTGTCCGGCATCGCTCGTTGCCATGCTCACCGCGCACCGGGAACCACGGTTTCGCGTGACGCCGAAGACGCACACGCAGGATGTCTGGCTTGGAGCCCGGTTTACCTACGCTTTCTTGATCGCTACGCTGGCCGCAATCGTGTTTGCTTGCGGCGTAGGCATGGCGGGGCGATCGCCCTTTCCGCCCGCAACGCTGACCGTGCTGCTCGTTTGGGCGGCCTATCACGTTCTCACCGCCGTGCGGCTGTTGCTGCTCGAACGGCGCTGCGCTCGGGACCGCCGGGCGCTGACGCGCTTCGAGGAGAGCTTCCCGCTGACGATCAACCGGAGCGACGATCGGCACGTCAACTTCAGCGTTGACGTCGTTGCCGCATCGGCGGACGGTTTGACTCTGCGGCCCCGCAACAACGATCCGCTGCCGCCGGCGGGCGACTACCACGGCGTCATCGACATCGCAGGCAAACATCTGGCATTCGAACTCGCCTTGCGTGAAGCCGGCCTGGGAGGCGCGGTGCGCTGGCCGGACGCAACGGCGCGCGCGTTGTTTGATCTCCTCTTGCATCAGCGGGCAATCGAACAGCTGGCCCGGGCCGATCGTGGCGACCGCGGCGGTCTGATTTGCTCGGCCGGACTCAGCCTGCGCCGATATCCGAAACCGTCTCCGAATCGCGCCTCGCAAACACCCTGAACGCAGCTAGCGCGGCTTTCGATCGCGGCGGCGTATTCCGGCCGGTTGGGATCAGTCGACGCCGATATCCCAAACCGCGTCCAAGTCTCGTTTGGAGAAGGCGCGGAACGCGACCATCGTCTCGGTGCTGACGATCCCCGGACGCCCGGCGATCATTTCGGTGACGAGTTCGCTCAACTCGTCGTGCTCGCGAACGCGCACGATCGCGATGAGATCGAACGGGCCGGCCACGCTGTAGACCTCGGTCACGCCCTTGACCGCGAGCAGCTCGGTGGCCAGGGACTTCACGCGGCCCGGTTCGACGTTGAGCATGACGAAGGCAGAGATCATTGGCGGATCTTTCGTTGGAGGCGCTCTTTGCGGGCCGCGCGCAACCGCTCGACCTGACCGTAGACGGCGGACGTACGCTTCTTGGTCACGCCGATCTTGTGCGAGCGCATGCGAATGACGAAGAGCAGCAACACGATGCCGATCGCGCCGAAAGCGCACGCTAGCTTCAACTCCCACGGTAGCAGCGCTCCCGCAACGAGAAAAGCGGCCACGATGGCCAGCGCATTCTGCCATGGACGCATCGGCGAAACGGTCACCCCGCTTCCGTTCGCCGCGGCCAGGCCTCTACTTCCCGGCAAAGGCGCACGAAGAGGGCGTCCTCTTCTTTAATCCAGCCGCGTCGGCTCACGTTCACCCAAGAGGGCGCCGATATAGCAATCGTAGAGTGTGATCTCCGGTTCAAGGTTAGACCGGGGGGCATGCTGTATTTTAGAGCGCAAGCGGCCAGTTAACTGGTCGTTGACCGATTCATGGAGCGGACGCTCGGGTGATCAAGAAACAGCTTCTTTTGGTACTGGCGACCGCGATCGTCGCGCTCGTAACCGCCTGCGGCGGTGGCGGCGGAAGCAGCGTCGCGCCCGGATCTTCGGCCGCAAGCGGCTCGCCGACAAGTCCGCCGACCAGCTCGCCCGGTGCTTCTGCCGGTCCGACCATGAAATTCGCGCTGACCGTGACTATTCCGGGGAAGAAGAGCTCGAGCCGCGCCCGCGGCCCGCAGTATATCGCGCCCAACACCGGCTCGATGACCATGACGCTGCTCACCGTAAACGGCAGCCCTGTCCAGTCAGCGGCGCAGGGCCCATTCAACCTGGTCCCCGGGGCCGGGAACCCGAACTGCGTCACCGGTACGAACACCACGTGCACGTTTACAATCTCCGCGCCCGTCGGGACGGATTTCTTCCTCGCCAACACTTATTCGACAACGAACGGGACCGGGCAGCCGCTGGGTAGCGGTTCGGTGCTCCTGAATGTAATGCAGAACGCGGCCAATTTCGCCCACCTTTCGCTCACCGGACCCGTCAACACAGTCCAAGTCGTCAGCGCGACGACCACGCTCTACAACGGTAATCCGATTCCGGCCCCGTCGTCCAGCGACGGAGCGATTGCGCGCGGCGCAGGGGCCCAGGCGCAGGCCGTGCATCAAGCCCGTATCGCCGCCCTTTCGCGAAGCAAAGCCAGTGCCGCGACGCGAAAGCCGGCTGTCCTCTCCAGCCCGCCGCCGGCCCCTGCGGTCGCGCTAACGTCGAGTATCTCCGTGATCGCGCTCGACGCGGCCGGAAACCAGATCATCAATCCGACCACCTTCGACATCCCGATCACGTTGACGTTGAGTCTGAACGGTGCGCCGGCTGGAAGCGTTACGCTCGCGGTACAGTACGCCGGATTGACCGGCGAACCGTCGTCCAGCGCCAGCACCTCATCCGATGGCGGCACCGTCGGGGTCTTCGCCCCCAGCGATACGGTGACGTTGACGCTTACCGGGACATCGGCGCTAACGAGCACGTTCGCACCCACGATCGCCGCTAGCTATACGCCGCAAGGCGGAACGCTGCAGACATCGTCTGCGCTGACCTATAGCGTCTTCATGCCGCTGCCGGCCGCCGAACTGGCCGCTTCCGCATCGCACGTCGATCCCTTCACGGCCGGTGTCGCTGCGAACGTGACCGATGCCTACTTGAATATCGGTACTGCGCCGACGAGCGGTCAAATCGAGGCCCAATTTTACCCCAGCAATTTGACGTACAACGGAACGGCCGCCGGCACCGATCCGTCCTGGACCTGCACCAATTACGGGTACTACGTCGATTGCTTATCGAACGCCGTGGTCCCGGCGAACGGCAGCCTGCCGCTCGTGTTCAACGTTACTCCGACCGGGTCCACACCGGCGGACAACGAACTCGACGTCTTCGGCGGCAACGCGGTTAACGCCAACCTTGATGTCAACGTCGTGGACCAGATCACCGTCCAGCCTTTGCCTTCAGCGATACTCAGCATCGCCGAGACGACGAACGCTCTCACGGATGGCAACTTCGCACAGGGCACGGCCGGCAACTTCCTGATCACCGTTTCCAACACCGGAACGCTCGCGACGTCGAGCCAGATCTCGCTCGTCGACACGTTGCCGGCCAACATGACCGGCACCGGCACCGGCGCGGGCTGGACGTGTAGCGGAACGGCAACAATCACGTGCACGACGAACGCCGTTCTCGCGGCGAGCGCCGCGGCGCCGGTCATCACGGTGAACGCAACCTCGACGACCCAAGGCACGTACACAAATGCCTTGACGGCAACCTCGACCAATGCCCTCACGGGCACCTTAAGCCCCGGTTTTTCGGTCTATGGGCCGATCACGCTGACTCCTCTCGCGCCGTCTGCTCCGGACCACTTGCAACTGTTCATCGGAGCTCCGAACGGAACGCTACAAGCACAGGCGCCGTATTATACCGGCACATTGACGGCGACAATCCTGGACGGCGCCTTCGGGAGTCCGCCTTGTTCGAATTACCTATCCATTCCGACTCCGAGTCTGTCCGGACCGACGGCAAACTTCAGCGTCGTACCGCTGCAAGTGACGGGCTTTATCTACAACGCCGGTACACCAGGGACGTACTGCACGGTTTCGGTCAATGATGTGAACGGACGCAGCGAGACGATACCGATCACCGTCACGTCCGTGACGCTGAATGGGCAATAGCATGAAGACGAGAACACTAGCCGCCTCTATCCTCCTGGCCGCCTTCGGTGCCGCATGCTCCGGTGGCGGCGGAAGCTCGCCGGCACCCAAAGCTGCGACCTCGTCCGCAACTCCGGCGAGTTCGACCAGCGGGTCGGCATCGCCAGGAGCGGCTGCCGCGCTGCCGCCCGGTACCGTCGGCGTCACCTTAACGCTGAAAATTCCGCAGCATACGACCTCAGCCGTGGTGCGTCTAAAGCCTTCGGCAACCCGTAAGCAACCCGCGTTCATCCAGACGCAAACGAACGGCGTGCAAGCCACCGTCACGCCGGCCTCCGGGCCCGTCGTCCTGACTTTAACGGGCTCGTGCTTGCCGGTTGTTGACCCCACCGTGTGCACGATCGTCGTCCCGATTCCGCTCAACGTGAACTCGTCGGTCGTCGTCCAACTTCTCGAGGGTTCGATCGCGATCGGGCAGGCGTCGGCGAATTTCTCGGCCGGCGAGTTCACCGACGGTGTGGCACAGACGTATGCGACGAGCCTCATCTTCAAGCCGATGATCGGAACCGTGATCGTGACTTGGGGGCCGAACGGGCCGCCGGGAACGTTCTTCGGAGGTTCTACGACGCCGACTTTTGGTGCGAAGGTCATCCTCGAAGATACCGCCGGCAACGACGTCGGCAACGAACTAGACGGCGTCCTCGATTCCCTTGGCAATCCGTTCACGACGTTGACTGTGACCTCGACCGGATTTACTCCATATGCGACGTTCCCGTACGTCGTCAACCTGTTGCCCGGCAATCCGGCCTCGGACATCGTCATTTCCGTCAACGGCCTGGCGCCCGACGGCGTCACCGCGAATCCCGATATCAAACCCCTTGTCGGCGGCCTAACGTACTCGGCCATTCCCTTGTCTTTGAGCGTTGGATACCTATACAGCCCCTAAGAGTGAATCCGCCACTCGTCGCGGCGGCGGTAGCCTTCGCCGCCGCGATGGCATGCTACGTATCTTCGCTCCCGTTACAGGTCGGCCACGGCGATACGGCCGAGTTCCAAACCGTACCGTACATCCTCGGCATTGCGCATCCGACGGGTTTCCCGGCATTCACGCTCGCGGGTTGGGTCTTTTCCCATCTCGTCGCCGTCAGCACGGTTGCTTGGCGGATGAACGCCTTTGCCGCGATCTGCACCGCGCTCACCGCGGCCGGCGTCGTGTTGCTCGCAACGGCCCTTGGGGCGGATACGCTGGCCGCTCTCGGTGCCGCGCTGACGTTTGCCTTCGGCAGCGTCGTGTGGCACGGGGCCGCGTATGCGAGCCCCCATACGCTCTCAGCGCTACTGATCGTCGCTGCACTTATCGGCAGCGTATCGTTCGCGCATTCCGGCGATCGGCGTACATTTTTTGCCGCGTGTGGGTGCGCGGGACTCGGCTTGGCCACGCAGCCGGAGACGATTTGGGTCCTGCCTGCGCTTGCGGTATCCGCCCTCTGGCAACCTAACGTGATACGGCCGCGTACGCTGGCCCTTTCCAGCACCTTGCTGCTCGCTCCGCTGCTGCTATATGCGTACCTGCCGATTCGTTCAGCGGTTGTCGCCGCGCAACGCTTGGATCCAACGGCCGCTGCGCCGCTCTTCGGTGCGGGCAGCGTCGATTGGGACTACAATCATCCGCGCACGCTCGACGGCTTCCTGGATGAAGTCCTGGGCCGGCACGAGCGGGCCGGATCGTCCGTCGCGCGCTCGCTCGATCCGCGCACGATCTTCCTGGCCGGCGAACTCTGGTCCACACACGCCGCCGAGCAATTCAACCGCTGGTTTTTGCTTTTGGCGGCTGTCGGATGCCTTGCGCTTGCGCTGCGGGACCGGCGCGCACTCTGCATCATCGTCGCCGGAACATTGGGCGGATTGATGTTCGCCTATACCTTCCGGTATGACGTCGAACTCTATCGGTATTTTCTCGTCTCGTCGGCTGTCATCGCAGCGTTGGCCGCGGCTAGTACGAGACTTCCACTTCCACGCACCCGCCCGGTGATCGTCGTGGCCGCTGCTTCGATCGTACTCGCACTACTGACCGTTAGTGCGTGGCTAAATAATCGCGGGCTCATTGCCGAGCTTCGATTCGGCGGCGGTCAATCGACGATCGACGCCGTCCGCCGCGATGTCCCGGATGGCGCGATTATCGTCACCTCGTGGTACGACGCGACGACGCTCGGCTACGGTGCCGCGGTCGAGCATGCATTAGGTTCGCGCACCGTCGTCCACGGATTGCCGTACCAGTTCGTGGACCAGTTTCCGAGTTGGGCACGCGTTCGGCGCATCGTTATTTTTGGGTGGGGCAACGAGCTGGGCCTCGATGCGGTAACGCCGTCGTGGCTACACGAATTACCGAGTACGCTGAGATTCTATCGTATCGTCGAGGTCATCCCACCGCAAGGACGCGCCCTGCACCGGTAGTTCCGTCTAGTCGTCGGATTCGTGGAGGTGCAGATGACAGCCGTCTTCGGCGTCATCGAGCACCTCTTGCGCTTCGCTTAGCACGCTCGCCGGTAGTGTGCCGCCGCGTTCGACCGTCCCCTCCGGCGCGAGGAAGTCGAGCTCTTCCCAATCCTCCCAGGTCTCCAAGGGCTCGTCCGGCTCGACCGCGCCGTCTTCGACCGGAAAGCGCACACAATAGCCTTGATCGAGGTGGAGACCCGTGACGAGCACCCGCGTACCCTGGGGATAGTACGTCCCATCTTTCCAGAGGGTGCCGGAGGTGGTGTCGTAATAGCTGCCGATGCGTATCGGTTCGATGGTTCCGCTTCTCCGCTGCGCGACGTCGTGCGCTCTGACGGAATCGTTCCGCATCTTCCGCGCGTTTTCCCATAGAATATGAGCGACGAGCAGTTGCGCCACTGGACGGTCCGTTCGTCGAGCTATCGCGTTGACGAGCCGTTTCTGCGCGTGCGCAGCGACACGGTCGAACTGCCGGACGGAACGGTCATCGAGGGCTATTTCGTTCGCGAGAGCCTCGGCTTCGCGATCGTCGCCGCGCTGACGCCGGATCGGCGCATCGTTTTGATCCGCCAGTACAAACACGGGGTGAGGGAGATCGTGCTCGAGATGCCGGCCGGGATGATCGACGCCGAGGAAGCGCCGGAAGCGTGCGCGATTCGGGAACTCGCCGAAGAAACCGGCTACGCCGGCGACCCGCCACGGCTACTGCGCTCACTATTCGCCGATCCAACGAGCTCCAATGCCAGCTTCCACGTGTTCCTAATCGAAAACGCGGTCCCGAAATTTGCGCAATCGCTCGACACGACCGAAG
>Ga0182030_10024674_pt1 | contig 11025 bp, 6 predicted proteins | sample 812S3MmetaG_FD_121299 | JGI IMG/M metagenome (GOLD analysis project Ga0182030, IMG submission 121299) | Permafrost microbial communities from Stordalen Mire, Sweden - 812S3M metaG (Illumina Assembly) | ecosystem: Environmental > Terrestrial > Soil > Wetlands > Permafrost | place: Sweden... | reverse complement strand
TTTACGGTTACGCCCAATTGCCCACACCGGCTTCTGTCCAGCGCAACATTTATGGTCGGGTAATCTTGCGGTTGCCCGTATTGAATGTCTCTCAGACTGCCTATTTTTTTCAACTCTGTGAAGACTCGAGCCGCATATTCTTTGTCCGAGACAAAGCTTGGTCCATTTACAGCCACTTCGATAGGCGTAGGCGAACCAAAATTCATAACCTGGCTGACTATATCACCAGGCTCAAAACTTATCGTAACGCCGGGCAAGGCTTCAGCAATCTTACTGCGCAAAGTTTCCTGCAGCTGTGCCAAATGAATGCCACCGCCTGACTTCAAAGCCACGCGAAGCATCGCTTCCTGCGGACCGCTGCTCCACTGATAAATAGTATTAATCGGATAGCTGGACGGAATTGTTCCAACAAAGGAAAGAGTTATATCAACATTACCTGGACCGGCAACCGAGCTTATCAGGTCTAACAATTTCAAAGTAAGCAATTCAGTTCTTTCGACGCGAGTGCCAGTGGCAGCGCGCATACGGATCTGAAACTGCCCCGTATCAACCCGTGGGAAAAGCTCAAGCCCAAGCGACGGAAGCACCAGGGCAATGAACAAACCAACGATAACAACATAAGAACACAGCAACAACCATTTAGTCTTGACCGCTGCTTGAACCACGCCTCGGTAAGCATTCTGAACTTTAGCGAAGAAGCCCTGTGAGTCAGGCTCATATCGATGTTTCCCGATAATCCAAACAGATAAAATAGGCACCAGCGTACTGGAAAGTAAGAACGACGCAATCATCGCAAAGCCGACCGCCAGCGAAAGCGGAACGAAAAGCGCGCGGGTGCTTCCGGTCATGAAAAACGAGGGCGCGAACACGGCAATCACCGATATCATCGCCAGAAGTCGGGGCACGAGCGTTTCTGCACTGCCATCCAGAGCCGCCCAGGCAAGCGGGCGTTTGCGCTCGAGGTGCGAATGAATATTCTCGATCGACACCGTAGCTTCGTCTACTAGAATACCGACTGCCAGCGCCAATCCGCCCAGAGTCATAATATTGATGGTTTGCCCGCATAAAGAAAGAGCGACCGTGGCTGCCAGCAGTGCAAACGGAATAGTAATCACGACAATAAAAGCACTGCGCCAATCTTTCAGAAACAAGAGAATCATCAGTCCGGTTAGAACAGCCCCCAGAGCGCCTTCCATGACCAGGCCAATTATAGAGTTTTTCACATAGACAGACTGATCAAACTCAAAATTGATTTTGATGTCTTCAGGAACCAGCTTACGAAACCGCGGCAGCTCCGCTTTAACACGATTAACCACATCAAGCGTAGAAGCATCGGCACGCTTAGTAACAGGAATGTAGACGCTTCTTTTGCCGTTAACAAGGGCATAGCAAACCAGAATATCGCTGGAATCTTCCACTGTGGCGACATCACGCAGATATACAGCGGCACCGGCGCCTTGCCGCAGGGGAAGATTTAGCAAATCGTGTATATCACCAACTATTGAGTTGCTGGACGTAATTTTGTTGAGCTCGCCAGTTCTGACATTCCCAGAGGGAATCAAAACATTACCGTTGCTCAGGGCTTGAACCACCTCATCGGTAGACATATGCGCCGAGCGCAAGCGATCGGGATTTACGGTAAGGACAATTGTGCGCTGGTTGCCACCAAATGGTGGCGGCGATGATACGCCGGGCAAGGTCGCAAATGTCGGTCGCACCTTGAAGAGCGCCTGGTCCTGTATTTCTCCGAGATTTCTGGTTTCGCTTGAGAAGACCAGATAGCCAACAGGCACGGTGCCGGCATCAAAGCGCACCACAAACGGCGACACCGTCCCCGGTGGCATAAAGGCGCGGGCTCTTTCCACGTAAGATATGGTTTGAGCCAGAGCCTGACTCATATCAGTGCCGGGGTGAAAAACAAGTTTGATTAGCCCGGTGTCTTGGATCGATTTCGATTCAACGTGTTCAATACCATTGATATAGAGGAAGTGATATTCGTAATAATTTACGAGAAACCCTTCCATTTGCGATGGCGACATACCCCCGTAAGGCTGCGCCACGTAAATAACAGGCAGATCGAGATTGGGAAAAATATCCATCTTCATGCGCGAGAGCGCAAGCAAAGAGCCCAAAGCCAGAGCTAAAACCAGCACGATGACTGTTATGGGGCGCTCCATTGCTCGATCTGTGAGTGACATCAGTTATTTGCGCTCCAGACTGGCTTGGCTAACTTGATCAATAAACGGCTTCATATCGCCCCGCGCCAAAGCCGATGCCAGATAGGCACGCCACACCTGCAGCTGAGCCGTAGCATAGTCGACCTGAGCCTTCGTCAATAATTGCTGGGTCTGCGCCACATCGTTAACGCTGGCAAGTTGATGCTGATAGCGCACCGTTGCACTCTGCGCGGCTTCTTGAGCCGCTCGCACCTTGAGGGGCGCGTTGTTGGCAATGCGAGTTGCGCCCTCAATTATCGCTCTAGATTGCGCATCTTGCTGTTTTAGATTTAAAACAATCTCATCTAACTGGGCGCGTTGAACTAACTCATTCTTCTCTGCCTGACGGCGCTGCGCCTTCAGCGTAAAAATATCCATGGCTTGAAAGAGCACCAATGCGCTGATTGCATAGTTGAATTTTGTCGGATAATATCCCTCGTGAAAATTCAGCGAAAGATCCGGTTGAAAACTGCTTCCCCGGGCGTAAACAGGCAGGCGCAGGTAGAATTGTGGTACATAGCTGCGCTCAAGGGCATGTTTTTGGGCGCGAACAAGATCGATAGCAGCTTGCTGAACCAAAGCTTGCGGGTGCAGATAAGGATCAGCCACTGTGAAATGGTTTTCCGGCACCTGCTTGATCAATAGACCAGCATCAATATCCACATTCTCGCCCTGAATACCCGTCCACCTCCATAAAGCAGCCAACGCCACCTTATTATTTTGTTCAGCGGCGATCTCTTCATCTTGCGCTTGCACCAACTCAGCTTGCGCCAGGAATTCGTCGGTTGCCGGCTTGATTTGCTTCTGCGCCAACACATGCACAGTATCTAGAAACACTTTCAAGCGATCAACTTTGGCTTGTGCGGCTTTGAGCACTTGTTGAGCAGCCAGTACCGAGAGAAACGACTCAGCCGATTGACTCATCGCTTGCAACTCGCTCAGCGCGATGCGCGTTTGCGCCTGTTTTGTCGAGGACTGCGCCACATTTACTTGCGCCTTGCGCAGACCAAAATCGAAAGGCTGCCACGAGACTAAACCTCCCGTAGTAAAACCAAAACCTCCCTGGAAGTCATTCTTGTTATTTGCCTGACCACTGATGTTTGGAACAATGTTTTGCGGAGCAAGAAAGCCGGTGATGTTGTTGGAAGTGCCGTAATTTTCGTCTAGCAGAAGATCGATATGCGGCAAGAATGCCGTTTTCGCCTGCGTGATGCCTTCGCGCGCGGCAGCGGCCTGCAAACCAGCCATTCTTATGGAAGGATAGTTTCTTCTCGAAAGTTCAATCGCACCGATTAATGTTAAGTGTGATGGCGACTGTATCGGAGGCAAAGCAATACTGTCTCTCAGCTGAGCAGAATCTTGCGCTTGCACCGCAGCAGAGATGCCAGAGATGAGCGACACCACCAGCGGTATCACTACTGCATTTTGTTTATATCGAACCCACCACACACCAAGCAGCTCCATAGCCCTTAGCGGGACTATACGCCGGTATAGTATAGCAGCATTCTGTACTAAGGTTTAATGATGGGGAGCGATAATACCAGCACGAAATTGAACTTTCACACTTGAACGAGATGTTAACGCCGAATAGCGGCAAACAAGTCAAGCGCAAGTTGCAAAGCCAGGCTAACCAGCGCAGGAATTTTCCAAGAAACTACTCTTCACAGATTTGCTTCGCATACCAAAGCCTCTATGGTTCACAACACGAAGAGCCAGAAACAGCATCAACAGATAAAAACACATCAAATTCATTATCATTCCCCCAAGAATCATGCATAGGACATAGGACGAAGACCGTTTGAAATCCAACAGCATGACGTGTGCGCTTACTTGCACCAAAAACTCAGAAGTGTCATCAATTTAGATGGAGCGCCGCAGGCTAATGTATTTGAAACCGCTCGTTAATCAAATTCGCTTTAGAAGTAGCACTGCGCTCGGGTTTCTGGTCTGCAAGCGACGGGCTCGAATTTTCCATGACTAATGATCTCCTCTCAAGATATTCGGATCGAGACCGATTCGATAAAAGCACTAACAACGGCGCTAATAGCAGCGCCTTTCGACTGACTGGGTCATTTCCCAAACCTTTTGAGGTGCTATGGAAAATCACTCAGAGAAAACTTCCAAAATCGTGCATGCAAACAATATAGCGCTGCAAGCTGCACCAAAAGGCCACTAGATGCAACAAAATTGTAACCAGTGCGAGCATGGCTCGTCTACCAGGTTTTCGGGCTTGTTGAATCTGTGCTGCCAAAAACCTTACTTAAGCTCAATAATTTTGAAGGTGCAGCAATCTCAACCCCGGCATGAGCTATCATGTATGACCTTAGTAAGCAGCAGTCTTGTATTTGCAAGATTGCCAAGAAGAAACCTATGAAAGCGCTCTCCCGTTTTGCCAAATTAATCAGGGCAATCGTGTCCTTGTTATCGCTTGCTCTTTTTGCTGCAGCTAGCAATGCATTCGGCGCAGAGCAGGCACCCGAGCAGGTAAATCTGCGTCCTGAGCTTCCGTCGCAACAACGCTTCAGCCTATCGGCGTCCATCGACACAGCAATCAAAAATTATCCCAGCATCGTGGCAGCCGAGTCGCAAGCGAAAGAACGCTCGGCTGAAGTTACACTTGTCAAAACAACATATTTGCCGACCTTAGATTTGTTTGTGCAAGAACTGCGTGGCAGCGTCAATAACTCCCTTGGTATTTTATTTCCGCCACTGAACATTCCGCAGGTTGCAGGACAAGCTTCTGCTCCGATTAATTTCAATAGCGTCTGGGCCTCCAACGCCAGCTCATTTATGTCGTGGAAAGTCGCCGATTTTGGCTTGAGGCACAGCCAGGTCATGGAAGCTCGAACGAATGTGCGCCGCGCAGAAGCGACAACAGCGCTAACCAGATTTGGCGTAGCGACCAAAGCAGCTGACACATATTTTTCGTTGATTGCGGCAGAGGAAGAAGTGCGGGCACAGAAAGCAGGTCTTGAGCGTATGCGTGTATTTGCCAAGACTGTCGAAACTATGGTCAACGCAGATTTGAAACCAGGCGTGGATAATTCCCGCGTCGAAGCTGAGCTTGCGCTAACAGAAAATAGATTGATTGAAGCCGAGCAAACGCGCGACATTCGCCGCGCCGACTTCGCTCAGGCGATGGGCGTTGCCGGCACGTTTGTCGAAGCAGATCCAGGCATTCTGATGAAAGCACAGCCCGGAGCCGGTCCACAGCAGGCTCCTAACTTCACCTTCCACCCGCTTGCGTTGCAACAAGAGGCAGAAATCAAAAGCGTGCAGGCTCGCATGAATGTGCTCAAGCATGAATGGGTGCCGGAAATTTACCTGGAAGCTGGACTTTTCGGCAGAGGCAGCGGCGCGAATTACAAAGAATCAATAGCTAAACTGGGCTATCTGCCTAACATTCCCAATTGGGCGGTCGGCGCCAAAATTCAATTTCACGTGATGCAATATTATGAAATCAAAGCCAAAGAAAAAATGACATCCAACGAAGAATCGGCTCAGCGGGCTCACTACGCTGAAGTGATGCAGGTCTTGCTTGGTGATAATGCACGTGCACAAGCGATGATCGAGGGCGCACAAAAGCTGGCAGCCAACGCGCCGAAATTCTTGAAAGCCGCGCAAGAGACAGAGATGCGCTCACGAGCGAGATACAACGTGGGGCTGGTCGATGTTAATTCGATCGCAGTGGCGGAGAAAGTTCTTATACAGGCGGAAGTGACTAACAACCTTGCAGCACTGGCAGTATGGCGAGCCTACCTGGCAGCGGCAGAGGCGCATGGCGACTTCGCGCCGCTTTTGAAACTAATCAGCGACGCAAGCAGGGGGAACTGAGATGGGCTTGCTTGACTTTGCTATGAAGAAGCCGGTGACTGTCATTGTCGCCGTACTGGCAATGGCACTTTGTGCGGTTCTTGCGCTAACAAAGATGCGCATCGATATTTTTCCGAACTTAAATATGCCGGTCATCTATGTCATTCAGCCTTATGGTGGCATGTTGCCACCACAGATGGAAGGATACCTCTGCGACTGGTACGAGTATCACTTTTTCTACATTGATGGCATCAAAGAAGTAGAATCAAAATCTATTGAAAGCGTCTCGATCATCAAATTGACCTTCCATCCTGGAACAGACATGTCGGCGGCGATGGCGAATACTGTGGCTCAAGTAGAGCGATCGAAGGCGTTCATGCCGCCTGGAACGGTGGGTCCGTTTGTTTTGCGCTTCGATGCGGGAAGTATCCCGGCGGGATATCTCGTCATGTCGAGCAATAAACGTTCAGTCAATGAATTGCAAGACATCACGGTTACGCGCGTGCGACCGCTGTTTGCGTCGCTTCCTGGCGTTTCCGGCGCGCCAGCCTTTGGTGGCAACCAACGCACGGTGGTAGTGACGGTTGATCCAGAGCGGCTCAGCGCTTATCACATGTCGGCGCAAGACGTGATTAAAGCGCTCGCCGAGGGCAACACGATTGTCCCTGCCGGTGATGTGAGAACAGGTATTTGGGATAGATACACGCCGATTAATGCCACCGCGCCATTATTTCAAGACTTGCTTATGCTGCCGGTGCGGCGTGGACATGGTCCTACTGTGTTTATGCATGACATTGGTAAGATTGAGGACAGCGCGGACATCGCCACTGGATACGCTATTGTTAATGGGCGCAAGACTGTGTACCTTCCCGTGGTTAAGCTGTCATCAGCGTCGACGCTGTCGGTGGTTGATGAGGTCAAGGCATCGCTTCCGCAGTTGCGCCACAATGTGCCGCAAGATGTGAATATCGATTTTGTTTTTGACCAATCAGTTTATGTCACCGACGCAATTTCAAACGTAGTCACTGAAGGTGTGCATGGCGCCCTGCTAACGGGGCTAATGGTGCTGCTCTTCCTCCAGGACTTCCGCAGTGCACTCATCGTACTTACCAGTATTCCCTGCGCGATTTTAACCGCAATTGTCGGGCTCTGGCTTTGCGGACAGACAGTCAATATCATGACACTGGGCGGTCTAGCGCTGGCTATCGGGATTCTAGTTGACGAAGCGACAGTAACGATCGAAAACATTCACAGTCACTTGTCGCGCAATGAGCCCCTGCCGCTAGCGGTCTTGCATGCGGGACAGGAGACTGTGACGCCACGTTTTCTGGCGATGATGTCTGTTATCTCTGTGTTCGTTCCCTCGTTTTTCATGGAAGGCGCAACGAAGTCACTGTTCGTGCCACTTTCGCTGGCAGTGGGCTTCTCGATGATCGCATCGTACATTCTTTCATCCACACTTGTGCCGGTTATTTCAACCTGGTTTCTCAAAGTTCATCATCATAAAGAAGAACCGAAGGGTATACGCAAAAAGCCGGGATTCTTCGACCGCGTGAGAAAAGCTTACAGTGGCTTGTTGATTTTTCTGCTGCGCGCGCGCTACGTCGTTTTTGCGCTTTATCTCGCTGTTGCAGTGGCTACGGCAGCGATTATTTATCCAATTCTAGGCAGCGAGATTTTTCCTAAAGTTGACACCGGACAGTTCCAAATAAAGATAAAGGCACCTTCGGGCACACGCTTTGAAGAAACATTTGTCTATTCGCAAAAGGTGATGGACATCATCACGCGCGAAGCCGGCGGCAAGAACAATGTGCTTATCTCAATCGGCTATGTCGGCACGCAACCTCCCGCCTACGCGCTCAGTAATATTTACGTATTCACCAGCGGTCCTCACGAAGGCGTGCTAACAGTAGCGTTGCGACCAAGCGCCAAGATTGTTCTTTCACAATATAAAGAACGCTTGCGACACGCAATCGCAAGTGAATTGCCAAAATTGGAAATTGCCTTTGAGCCTGGCGACATCGTCAGTAAAATCATGAACTTCGGAGCACCAGCACCGATTGAAGTGGCAGTAACAGGTTTGGATTTGACGCAGGATCGCGTGTATGCAGAGCGCGTTATTAAAGAGATGCGCAAAATTCAGATGCTGCGCGACGTTGAATTTGAACAACCACTTGACTATCCAACTATCAATATTGATATTGACAGAGAACTGGCAGGGCAGCTCGGAGTTACAGTAAAGGACGTAGGCGATTCGCTCGTATCCGCTTCATCATCAAGTCGCTGGGTTTCGCAGAATTACTGGACGGATCCTAAAACAGGTGTGAGCTATCAGGTACAGGTCGAAATGCCGCAATGGCACATGTCTTCGCTTAAAGACGTAGAGTCCGTGCCAGCGCTGAAAGAAGGCACCGAAGGACCGTACATTCGCGACCTGGCGAAACTAAGCTATGGCACCATGCCCGGTGAAATCGATCACATCAATCAACAACGACTGGTATCAATCTCTGCGAATATCTTCGGAGAAGATCTAGGTCGCGCTGCTGAGAAAGTGGACGCGGCGATCAAACGCGCAGGGCAAACGCCACAAGGAGTCTTCGTTAAAGTGCGCGGTCAGGTGCCTGCCATGAAGGAAACTTTCTTTGGTTTACAGCTCGGTATCGTCCTGGCTATTGGCGTAATTTTGCTGATGCTGACGGCAAACTTCCAGTCGTTTCCACTGGCACTGGTTATTGTCGGAGTTGTTCCAGCAATTGTGGCGGGCGAAGTGGTGGCACTCTTGCTCACGAACACGACACTAAATGTGCAGTCATTCATGGGCGGCATCATGGCGATCGGCGTCGGGGTGTCCAACTCGATTCTGCTTATCACATTTGCCGAAAACAATCGCATGAACGGACAAACCGCGCTAAAAGCAGCAGTACAAGCCGGGCGCGAGCGACTGCGCCCAGTATTGATGACCAGCATAGCCATGGTATCAGGAATGGTGCCAATGGCAATGTCAGCAGACGCACAAGCTTCGCTGGCACGCGCCGTCATCGGCGGCTTGCTCATGTCTACACCGTGCGTCTTGCTGATCATGCCTCTGATTTTCTCTATTGCTCGCAACAAAGCAGGACGCATGACACCCTCTATCCACCCTGAAGATTTACAACTAATGACCAGTGGGGAAAATGCAAAATGAATTCGCCCCCAGGATCTACAACAGCCGCCCAGCAGGGACAATGCAAGATGAATTCGCTACGAGAATTTACAACCGATGCCCGGAAGGGACAATGCAAAATGGACTCGCAACGAGGATTTACAACAGCCGCCCAGCAAGGACAATGCAAAATGAATTCGCTACGAGAATTCACAACTGACGTTCCGCAGCAGAAGGGACGATGCGAAATCAAACCCCGAGCTGGGATTGGATCAATACAAATGAAACGGCTTATCGCAATTACGCAAATATTTTGCGCTCTGTCCTTTGCGCTTTTCGCTTGCGGAGCATGCGGCCCGAAGGAAGACGAAGAGAAAGCCTCCAAAGTATCACCCGCGCTTGACGCTGAACCGACAGTTAAGGCAGTAAAAGTAAAAGCGCTTCTGCTCGATCGCGAACTAAAACTTCCCGGAGAAATTTTGCCTTATCAGGATGTGCCGCTTTATCCGAAGATTCCCGGATTTATAAAGTGGATCGGTGTTGACCGCGGCTATTGGGTGAAGAAGGGTCAACTACTAGTACAATTAATCGCACCTGAAGTAGACGCGCAAAAGCACGAAGCCGAAGCGCGCGTTCTGCAGGCGCATTCACAGATACACGAAGCAGAGCGCAAACTCGAAAGCGCCATGTCGCAGAAAACAGAAATCGAAGCGCGCCTCAAATCAAATGAAGACACTTACAAACGTTTCAAAAAAGCATCTGAAATCCCCGGAGTAGTTTCAGGCAACGAACTGGAGATTTGGGAGCAAACAGCCGAAGGTGATCGCGCCGCCGTTAAGTCGCATGACGATCTTGTACAGGCAGCTAAAGCGCAGCTTGCATCCGCAAAGGACAACGAGCGCGCCGCGAAACAGGCTGTCGAACATATCGCCGAATTGCTGGCGTACTTGAAGATCACAGCGCCCTTCGATGGCATCATCACGGAGCGCAACATGCACGTAGGCTCATTCGCCTCGCCCCTGCATGGGCAGGATGGCTACCCGCCCATGTTGCGTGTCAAAGAAGTTTCGCTATTGCGTATCGTTATTCCCGTGCCGGAGTACGCCGTCGACGGAGTTGATGTGGGTACGAGTATAAATTTCAACGTCAATGCATATCCCGGCAGAACATTCACCGGCAAGGTTGCTCGTATAGCACATTCGCTCGAACCAAAAACTAGAACAGAGCCAGTTGAGCTTAACTACTGGAACACAGATAAGGTTGTCGATCCAGGCATGTTCCCCGAGATCCACTGGCCGATGAAGCGCAGCTACAAAACCTTATTCGTTCCTGCGCCAGCAGTATACGAGAGCCTGGAGACTCCATTCATCGTGCAGGTAAAGGATGGCAAAGTTCATCGCGTTAAGGTGCGCCGCGGACAAACTGTCGGCGACGAAGTAGAAGTATTCGGCGATATCAAAGAAGGCGACATTATTGCCCAACGAGGGTTTGATGACAAACCAGAAGGCACAGAAATCAAAGCCGAATTACAAACCGACTAACTTTCTGATCGAACGATTCAACGTCCATGAAAAAAGCGGGCGGGACGCCCGCGCTCCCGGGGAGGCAAACGAAACTCACTGAGGATCCTCACTGCCGGATCCCTGCTGCCGGATGTTCTCCGATACAAACAAAGGAAAATGCTATGTCAAATTCAAACGATGTCTTGTTTCAATCATTCAAGATTGGCAAACTTACATTGCCAAATCGAATCGTGATGGCACCGATGACACGCTCATTCTCGCCTAATGGCATACCAACGGACAATGTCGCAAACTACTATCGCAGGCGCGCGGCAGATGGTGTAGGGCTGAT
>Ga0182030_10024672_pt1 | contig 11025 bp, 8 predicted proteins | sample 812S3MmetaG_FD_121299 | JGI IMG/M metagenome (GOLD analysis project Ga0182030, IMG submission 121299) | Permafrost microbial communities from Stordalen Mire, Sweden - 812S3M metaG (Illumina Assembly) | ecosystem: Environmental > Terrestrial > Soil > Wetlands > Permafrost | place: Sweden... | reverse complement strand
TTGCCAGGACTCAACAATCTCTTGATCCAGAACCTTGCCGAACTCACCCCTGCCGCTTGGGAAGCAAAACGCAATCAGCCGGCCTTGTAACAGTCAACCATGTGATTGCTCAGACGCATTCGATCGATCAACACATCATCGGCCGCGAGAAGAAAGAGGTTGAAGTGCGCAAGCTGCAGAAAGCGCTCGCGATCCTCGCGCTTGGTCCAGTGGATGGGTTCGACGCTCTTGATGCGGAAAGGCTCAATAATGGTGCGGATTGGCATGAAAACCTCGCGCGGAACCCGACATTGTAGTGCGTCGGAGTTGCCGCGCCAAATGAAAAACCCGCCGTGCGCGAGTAAACGAAAGCGGGTTGCCGCGCCCATTTGGAACGCGGCCGCCAACCCTGTTGCGCCCCGAGCCGAAAGCCACTCAGGAAAAGTGTTAACTGAATGGTTGGTTTTTGTGGGGTGCTCCTATACATGGCAACCCTGAAGGACATTCTCGATAACCACGTCGGTGAAGCCGCGCCAGAGCTATACGAGAAGCTGGACCGCAATCGGGTGCGCTGCTACTCCTGCGGACATTGCTGCCCCATAGCGGATGGGCAAGCGGGGGTCTGCAAAGTCCGCTTCAACCGAGGTGGAACGCTCTACGTTCCCTGGGGCTATGTAGGCGGCGTGCAATGTGATCCGGTTGAAAAAAAGCCCTTCTTTCATGCCTATAGCGGTGCTCTCGCCTACAGCTTCGGCATGCTCGGCTGTGACCGTCACTGTTCGTACTGTCAGAACTGGGTGACCTCGCAGGCGATTCGAGACCCTCATGCCGTGGGCGGTAGCCATCTTCAAAGAAGCGAAGGCGGCCGCCGAGCTGGTGATAGTGCTGCTCGTCTAAGCTCTTGAGATCAACTTTGTACAGATCCACCCACGGGCGCAGGTACAAATTCCTGGGCGCGGGGACACAGTCTTCCGCGGGCAAATCACTGACCGCCCCTTTGTCCCGCACTTACCTGTTGCTTCTAACCTGATCTCCATTTCGTAGAATCGTGGGGCCAGTTCGCACGCCATTCAGCAGACTCGATTAGCGCTGTTCTGGCAATTGCCGGAGAGATGCAAGATCCCAAGGCCCGTACGCCAAATAACCAAGCGGCCTTACCTCAGCCCTGGAAACCGGGCAAGTCTATGCGTCTTGCAATGTGATCTTTAATCCAGTGGCTGTCCCACCATTCCTTCGGGTCAATCTGGACGCCATCAAGCTGCATGGCGAAGTGAATGTGGTCGCCTCCGGCCATTCCTGTCTGGCCGCTCGTGCCCATGACCTGGCCTCGTTTGACCATGTCGCCTTCATGCACATTAATCTGGCTGAGGTGGCCGTAGATCGTCTGTAGCCCGTAACCATGATCGACCACGATGCAATTGCCGTAAATGCCCAGCGGAGCCGCATATACGACCCGGCCATCATTGGACGCCTCCACGCCAACGTGCTGCGTAACCGCGAGATCGTATCCAAGGTGCACCTGCTGATCGATCTTGTTCCCCTTGTAAATATAGCTCCGCACGTCCGCAAAGTTAGCTTCCGCCTGGGAATGAGCCTGCCGCATGAAAGGTTGCGACCATAGAAACTTGTCTGCGGTCTTGAATTGCAGCTCCGAAAGTACCTTGTTGTTAGCGCGCCGCATTTCATTATTGATCTTTACAAAACGTGCCACGGGATCGCCCGAGCCATTCGGATCAAGTTCGTTGACTACCTTCTGAATGAACCGATCGTCCAACTGCAAATTATGCGCGGTGTACTTCGGCTGCTCCTTCTTGGGAAACTGAAATACGAGCGAACCTGTCACGTCATTCCCTGCCCCATTGGAGGCGTAAACCACCGGCACAGTGTTGGACGGCATATCCCAGGCAAAGGCAAACAGCGAAAAGAAGCCGGGCTTGCCGCCGGGCATAGGCCAAGCCCGAAATGTTTGATCGCCGACACGCACGCCCGCTTCTGTCCAAGTACCGGAGCCATTGAAGGTGGCTAGATCCGCCATGCCCAGGTACAGGTAGTGTTGATCGGAATTGGCACTAACGGTTGGCGGTCGCGTGACCACCGTCACGTCGCGCTCGTACCGTGCTGTCTTCCGAAGCAAGTCGTTCGAGGTAGCTTCAATGACCACCTTCGCCTTGCCATCCTGAAGTTGCGGCGTGGTGCTGATGCCGGCCGTAAAGTTCCAAGTGCTATCCGACACGCGCGAAGGTTGCGCGAGCTCCCAGACACGATAGCGGGCGCCGTTCTGCTCGACAAACGCTGCGAGCCTGCGAACACCATGCGGATCGCGCACGTGGACGGTAATGGGAGTGGCCTGACCGAGAGTGGTGACTGGAGACGACAAATCCACAACGGGCGTCGCTGATAGAGCCAATTTAAGCGCAATCGGCAACAAGACTACGACAGCAATTACGGCAAAAATGATTTTTCTCACAATTCATTGTAGCTGCCGTTGAGCGAGTGGAGGATCAGTGATTAAACCTATTTGGGACTACCTCGTTCTGCTGAGTTTCTGCCCGACCTCGCGGCCCCATCCCACATCATCCTGCGGCGGAGGAACCAATCGGCAATCGGATCTTGAAGGTGCTACCTCTGCCGACCTCACTCTCCACGGAGATACTTCCATGATGCGAGGCGATAATTCCGTAAACAATGGACAAGCCGAGGCCCGTCCCCTGACCGCTCTCCTTGGTGGTGAAAAATGGATGGAAGATCTGGCCAATTTTATCCGGGGGCACACCGCATCCCGTGTCCGAAATCAGGACTTCGACGGAATTGTCGGGCGCGCTCTCGCGGGTGGTAATGGCGATGGTGCCTCTCTCTTGCATGGCCTGAACGGCATTCATGAGGATGTTCATAAACACCTGCTCAAGCTCGGATTTGTCAGCCATGACGGGAGGAAGTTGCGGGTCGCAGTTGATGGCCACGGTGATGTTCAGGAATTGCGCTTGTTTTGTAACGAGAGACAACGTGTCTTGGAGAATCTTGTTGAGGTCGGCAAGTTCGGGGTTGACCTTGGAATGGCGGGAGAATTGCAGCAGGCCCTTGACGATATCACGGCAGCGCTCGGTCTGCTTGATGACCACCTGGAGGTTTTCCCGGTTGGGATCATCCTCCTCGACGTCCTCGAGGGTGAGTGCGGTCAGCGCCATGATGGCGCCCAGGGGATTGTTGATTTCATGGGCGACACCCGCCGCCAGGATACCTAGCGAAGCCAGCCTCTCCGACTGTGCGACCCTCGCCTGCATCACGCCCAGTTCTTCGCTGCGCTGCTTGACCTTTTCCTCGAGAGTTCGTCCCCACTCCTCAAGGTCGCCCCGCATCTGCCGCAGGCTTTTCAGCATGGTGTTGAAGGAATCAGCCAGAAGCGAGATTTCACCATGCTGGGGGCTCGACTGAACTTCCTGATCGAAGCGGCCAGCGGCGATGTTTCGTGTGGCGGCCACCATCTTCTCCACGGGAAGCATAATGTTGCCGATCTCACGATAAGTGATTCCGATAACACAGATGAAGCCAATTGTGGCAATACCGAAGAACGATAGGATGACCCGATTGCGTGTGGAAGTGTATGCCCTTTCCAAGCGCCCGACGGCGAGCATCCCGATGATTCGCCCCTCGTAATTACGCAGGGGGTTATATCCGGCGACGTACCAATTCCCCGCCGCCAACATCCGCCCGCTAAAAGTGCGGCCCTGCCCGAGAACACCCTCACGGACTTCTGCCGGGGACGACGTGCCTATCCAACGCACGCTGCCGGCCGTTTTGATCGTGGTCGAGACACGCCTATCGTTCTGGAAGATCGTAACCACCCCAATATCCTGGTTATCCAATCGGTCTCCCTGAAATACCACCTCCCAGATGCGGTCTACGATATTAAAATTCTGGTTCAAAAGGATGCCGCCATACAACGCGCCTAGGATTCTGCCGTCGCTTCCGACCACCGGGGCGCTGGCAATCATAACCAGGCCCGATGGTCCCGCTCTCTTGTCCAAGGGCTTGGCTCGGGGAGATTCCCCCGAAGGCGGGTAGGCTGTGGAGTCAAGAAGAGTATCCGTGTTGCGGAGGCTCTCGGCAGACAGGATCTCTGTCCCCGCGGCTGCCTTACCTGAAAGTGCCGCCCTGACGACACCAATCGAGGAGACGTCACTCATCACACCCTGAGCTTCAGCAAGCCGCAGAGATACGTGCCCATTCGGGTCAGTGAAGGTGAGGAAATCGAAGTTGTTGTTTTCCCGGATCGAATCCAGATAGGCCAAGAGGGAGCTTCTGTCGCATGCTGCCAGGTGTTGTTGAACGACCGTTCCGGACGCAACGACCTGAACTCTTTGCTCCACGGTCTCAAGCTTCTGGTCGTACAGCGAGCGAGCCATGGCCAAGTCGTGGTCTACGGCGCGGTGGGCCTGCATCATGATCGTCGAACTCACGATCCAGGAGCCCAGCAACGATGTAGCCAGCCCGCCGATTCCTAGAATGACCAGGTAGTCGGAGATCAGCTTCGCCTTGAGCGAGAGCCTCAGAAATGAGAAGTCAAGCCTCATGGCATTTCTTGCGATACCCAAACCCTGATGGGCGATCCGCTCCTCGTCCTGCTCTTATCCGTCACGCGATGGGCGTTTCCGAAAAAGATGCACGGTCCACGAGATGCACGGATTGTGTGCCCGCCTTTTTTTCTTCCTCTTCCACCTGCCCGCGCCATTCCAGCAAGCGCACACGGAAGGTGGAACCGACGTTGACCTCGCTCTCAACGCCAATGCTTCCTCCCATTTCCGAGACAAGTCTTCGGCAGATGGAGAGCCCCAGACCGTTGCCGGGAGTCCTCTTGTTCCCCTCTCCTTCTATGCGAAAGAACTCCTCGAAAAGGAGGGAAAGGTACTTTTCAGGAATTCCTACACCTGCGTCGGCCACCGCAATCACAACTTCGCCGCCCAAGGCCTCGGCGGAGACGGTGACCCTGCCACCCGGCTTGTTGTACTTGATGGCATTCACGATCAAGTTGTCGAAGACTACGCTCACACAGTTTAGGTCACCCCTCACGAAGTAAGTGTTTTCGGGTATCTTGCCTTCGAGGGAGACGCCGTTCGTAGCGGCCATTTCTGCGTATGTCCTCAGGATATCGGCAATCATCCGCTGGAGATCGACTTTGACCCACTGTCGGGAAAAGGATTCCCCTTCGATCTTGGCCAAGCTAAGCCAATCCTTGATGAGCGCCTGCAACTCATCGGTCCTTTTGAGGCAGCGGTCGAGCCACTCCTGCCGCTTGGCCGTGGAGCTCTCCGTGTTATCGAGGTGTTTCAGAACATCCAAATACTGGTGGACCGCCACCAGAGGGGTCTGCAGTTGGTGGGAGACAAAGGTAATAAAGCGTCGCTTCAGAAGCGCACGCTCCATTTCGCTTCGCCGCATCTCCAGCGAGAGCCGGTAGTGTTCCAACCCGCGGTTAACGATCAACCGCAGTTCGTCTGGAGAAAACGGCTTGGGGAGAAAGTCATAGGCGCCACACTTCATTGCACCCACGGCGGTATCGATCGTCGGGTACCCCGTAATGACCACGACGACGATTTCCGGGCGCACCTCGTGGATACGGGCAACGACATCCATGCCGCTGATTCCTGGCATTTTGAGATCAACCAGAACTAAACTGGGCTTTAACGTCGTCACACCTTCCAGCCCCTGGCCTCCCTCCTCGAATGCCTCGACCCGAAATCCCATTTTGGACAGGATCTTCCGGCAAGCCAGCCGCATGGCGTAATCATCGTCGATGACTACAACTATCTCCTGCTCAGCAGGTTTGCTCATGCTACTTTCTCCGACCCGGGTTGGGTGAGAACCAGCATCGAGCATCAGGACTATGCCTCTCTATTCGAGGGGCAAAGCGCCGCGGCCCTTTGCACAACCTCCAGAAATTTGGGGATGTCGAATGGCTTGGTTAGGTAGAAGTCAGGGCGAACCATGTCTACCTCGCCGGCCATGGCAAATAGTTCATCTGGGGTTGAATCAATGGAAGAAATCATTACAATCGGAATATTCTGGTAGTCTGCGTATGCATCCTGGTACTTAATCGCCTGATTGACTCCATACCCTTCCGAGTCGCACTCCATCATGATGTCGAGGACGATGATATCGGGCCTTTGCTCAACCAGTTTGCGCAAACCATCTCTTCCAGAGTCCGCCTCGAACACCACATAACCGTGGCTCTCAAGAAGAGATTTGGTCGATGCTCTGTAGTCCTGATCATCATCGATTATGAGTACCTTAAGGCTGTCGGCCATGATCGCCTCCTCCACCGAGAATCCGACTGGGAAGTCGACTCGGCTTGGTTAGTTGTCCTTAGCGGAGTGGCCTTGTGTGCGGAGGCTTCATTGCGGAGTCACTCCTTTTATCGCCCGCAGTGACGATCGTAAATTACTCCCCGTTCCACAGCGATGCGATGACGCAAGTCACACAACAACGTGACGCGGCGAGATGTGGTACCCCCCCGGGCCTGTCGATATGGTGCCGCTGCCGTCGATGCAAATGACCAGGACCGGCGAGCTGCCAATGCTCCGTTCCTGCCGAGAGCGCGCGTCTTCGAGGGCGCGGTCGGGTGACTATAAGGTGCGTTCCCGGCGGGGTAAGTTGGCGGCCCGTGATCCTGGCGCTTCAATTGTGGCTTGGCGTGCGGTTTGCAGTTTTACGCGAGGAAGCCGCCGGGGGAGGCGCGTACTGATAGATGAGAGCTGCGATCTCAGAGAGCATATGGCCGACACCGCCTACCTCGTCCATGTTGTGGAGCGGCACTAGATTTACGTAGGCGGCGAAGATCAGCCTGTGTCCGTTGGCCGCATCCACATATCCTACCAAGCCCTTGCCCAGCAGCATCACTCCACTATCTAACGCGTTTGAAACGACGTAGGAGCCGGTCTTGGCGTGGACGTGGCCGGCGGCTGGCGAGTCCGTCAGCGTCTGCGACAGCGTGCCATCGCGGCCTAGCACTGGCAGCGAATCAAAAAACAACCGGCCGTACGGCTGACGCGACATATAGGCAAGATAGCGCACCATGAAGTCTGGCGAGAAGGCAGAGCCTACCCCACCTTCTCCATCGAGTTGAGAAACCGACTCTGGGTCCAGTCCGGCATCGGTCAGGAATCGCTTCTCAAGCCCGAGGCCTTTCTGAAACGCGTCGGCGGAGCTATGAGCCAGAATTGCGCCGAGCAGGTATGGCGTTGTCGCCGCATGAAGATTCTGACTAACCTTTAGCGTGAGTTTTACCTCCTCCTTGAACGGAGGAGAAATATGTTCGACCAGCATGGTTGTTTTCTTCGGATCGGCGCCGGGAATCGATGCTGGCGTGCTTGCGGCAGCGGGATCTTCCAGCGCAACATTGGCCCATCGCAACGCTTCGCGAAAGCCTTCGGTTGCAAACAGCACAGGATCTCTTACTTTGTAGGCGGCCTGCGCCTTCTCCCCGCCAGCGGGCACGCTGCCCTCCAACACTACCGTATGGGAGCCGTCGGCTTCGGCTATGTCTGAGGTGAATTGCAACTCCGGATCAGATTCCGGCTTACCAGTCCTGGCTTTGTTGATCACCTTCAGATACGGCAATGCAGGCGCGACTTCAATCGACAAGGGGGCGCCGACGGAAGAAGCAGGGGTCGCTATGACGTCGATGACGTTATCGTTCAGCACCACTGGCGATATGGTGGTGTGCGTTCCGGGTTCGACTTGGTTCGAGGGAAATAACGAGGCATCCACGATCACCTGGCCGCGAATCCGCCAGATTCCCTTCTTAAGCACTCCAATCGCCAATTCTTTGAACACTCGCAAGGGGGCGCCGGAGACGGACTTTCCCGGCAGTACACCCGCGTAAGCATGATCGGACGAAGTGAAATCCAGCGTATCGTTCTCCTCCACTCGCCCGGAGAGATTCGGGTCGCCACTGGCGACCAGCACTAGATCTCCCTCCAGCGTGCCATAAGGAGTGATGTTGCCCGTGGAATACACGCGCGTGTGGAAACGGTAATTCTCGCCTAGCAGCGCCAGCGCCGTGCCTTCGGTTACCAGTTTGGTGGTGGAACCGGAGGTGAAGAGCTTCTCCTCGTTGATCGCAACCAGAGTTTTGTTCGCGGTCAGATCATAGACTTCCACCCCAATCGTGGAATGCTTGAAAATCGGACGCGTAGTGAGCTGCCTTATACGCTCAAGCAACGTCGATGCGTTCTGGGCGGCCGCTGGAGTTGCGGCCAACAAAATGGCGCACAGAAAAACCACAAGTTTCCGCAAATCTTTCTCCACAGAACATACACTAAGTTATTGATATGATTGGTAGGCCTGGCCGGATTCGAAACTTCCAGGAGCTGATAGAGTCTGTAACTTACTGATTATACGTGTTCTATAGTTGCAGAAGTTTCAAGTGTCTGACATCAAGTTACAGTTTACACACCGGCTTGTTGTGCTCCCGCGGATTCACCATGCCGAACTCCATTGTCTCTGTCCCGTGTTACTTCCAGCAGCGAGATTCGTGGGACCGACTTACACCCGTTCCTGATTACCGATGCCGGAGTCGAGAGATGAACGCAACAGTCCTATTGATTCTCGGGTGCAGAGTTGATTAACCGCCTGTTCCTGGCGAGCGTTTCTGGCAGCGCGCTCGGGATCACCTTCGGAAGTGGTACATGTCACAGACTTTCCGAGCACACCCCAACGATAATCGTCGAGGTGTGCAGGTAACCGATATCTACCGGTCATGGTCGGGGAGTGAGCAGATGGCTTTGACAATCAAGGAGATCGCGACGCCAGCACAGGCTGTTTCTGACGAGCGCCAACTTCAAGCGCTTATCGAAGTATTCGACTGCATCAACTGCCACACTGACCTGCAGAAACTCTTTGACGACCTCGCCTCCCGCCTCCGTCGTCTCGTCTCTTTCGATGCGCTTTACGTCAGCCTTTACGATCCGGTTCGCAACCTGATGAGGGTTAGCTTTGTCGAAACAACTAGCCCAATGATGATTCCTGTCGGGCTTGAAATTCCAATAAGCGAATCGCCCTCCGGAGTCGCCTGGGAGACTCAACAAACGGTCCTGCTTGACGGTCTTGCTGACGAAATCCGCTTTCCTGTTGCGACTCGGATATTCTTGGAAGGTGAGATTCGGCGTGTATGCCTGCTCCCGCTCACTACTGCGGAGCGGAAGCTAGGTGCGGTCGCATTCGGGCGCAAGGAAGACCTCGCCTATTCAGACAGTGAATTGCAGTTGCTGCGAAAGGCAATTTCAGAGGTCGCCCTAGCCGTCGACAATCAGTTACGTTCTCAAGAGGTAATTTCTTACGAGAAACAATTGAAACAAGAGCGGGACCGAACGCTCCTGCTGCTCGATGTTACCAACACACTCGTAAGAAACCTCGAGTTGGAAGAACTCTTCAACGCTATTTCCGCTTCCTTACGCAGGATCATGCGCCACGAGTACGCCGCGCTGTCTCTGCCCGACGGCCCCGGCACTCTCCGCTTGTATGCCGTTGACTTTCCCGAAGGCTCCGGTTTGGTCCATCCAGATCTGCCTTTCCCCAAGGAAGGCTCACTTGCCGGACGGGCTTTCAACACCGGTAACCCGCTTCTAGTCAGTCGGCAGGATGTTGCCCATTATCCGGCGGAAGTAACCAGGATGTTATTCGCTGAAGGGTTGAAATCCATTTGCTGCCTGCCGCTGCTGAATCGGGGGCGCACGGTCGGCGTGCTGACGGTTGCGAGCCGCCGTGAAAGCGCGTTCAGCATAGACGACACGGATCTGCTTCGCCAGGTCGCCAATCAGGTGGCAATCGCCGTCGATAACGCTCTGGCTTTCCGCGAGATCGCCGAACTCAAGGAAAAGCTCGCCGAAGAAAAATCGTATCTTGAAGATGAGATTCGCACCATTTTGAACTTCGACGAAATCATCGGGGAAAGCACCGGACTACGAGAAGTTCTACAAAACGTGCAGACCGTCGCGCCAACCGATGCTACCGTCCTGATCCTCGGTGAAACAGGCACTGGAAAAGAATTAATTGCTCGCGCCATTCACCGCCTCAGCCGCCGTTCAGGCAGTCCCATGGTGAAAATCAACTGCTCCGCCATTCCGACCGGGTTACTGGAGAGCGAACTGTTCGGACACGAGAAGGGCGCATTCACCGGGGCAATCTCGCAGAAGACCGGCAGGCTGGAATTAGCCAATAAGGGAACGATATTTCTGGATGAGGTTGGGGATATTCCGCTGGAAATACAGCCCAAGTTGCTACGCGTGCTCCAGGAAAGCGAGTTCGAAAGGCTGGGAAGTTCTCGAACGATTCATGTGGACGTGAGATTGGTTGCTGCCACCAATCGTAACCTCGCCCAAATGGTTGCTGATAATGAATTCCGCCGCGACCTGTACTACCGTCTACGAGTATTTCCAATCCTCGTGCCTTCGCTTCGCGAGCGACAAGCCGATATTCCGACTCTGGTCCACCACTTCACACAGAAGTACGCGCGTCAAATGGGAAGGAAAATCAAGAAGGTTCCCCAACAAGCGATGGACGCGCTTTGCAAATGGCCATGGCCGGGGAACATTCGGGAACTGGAAAACTTTATCGAAAGGGCCGTAATCCTCTCCCCTGGACCTGTATTGAACGTTCCAGTCGAAGAATTGAAAGAGCCCACAACGCGTAGTTCCGACGGCGAAGGGACACTGGAATCCGCCGAGCGCGAGCATATCGTGCGAGTCCTGCAGCAGAGTGGGGGGGTCATCTCCGGCCCGCATGGAGCCGCCGCAAAGCTAGGCCTGAAACGAACCACTTTGCAGGGCAAGATGCGAAAACTTGGGATATCGCGCCGCTACGCACAGGATCAGGAACAGGGGTAACGCAGCTCCTCCACTGCTCCTCGCGACCTGCTACGGTGACCCCGAGTATTCGTTCGGCCAACACCATGGTTGACGGTCCCGGTGTGCGGGGGGTAGGTTACTTTGCCGATTTGGCGACGTAGGCGATAGGGGTGAGATCGGCCAGGGAGTGGATGGAGCGGTCAGC
>Ga0182030_10024670_pt1 | contig 11025 bp, 4 predicted proteins | sample 812S3MmetaG_FD_121299 | JGI IMG/M metagenome (GOLD analysis project Ga0182030, IMG submission 121299) | Permafrost microbial communities from Stordalen Mire, Sweden - 812S3M metaG (Illumina Assembly) | ecosystem: Environmental > Terrestrial > Soil > Wetlands > Permafrost | place: Sweden... | reverse complement strand
GTCGCGCGTGTGGAATTCTTAGGGCAGGAGGGCGCCCTTACCTTTGTCCAGGATGAGCGAGGATTGACCGTTCGTCTGCCTCAACGTCCGCCGAGCGATTACCCTTTCTGTTTCCGCATCCGATAGCGCAACCTTCTTCCAACTCCTCTCTCTTCCAAATTCCTGGTGCTTTCTGCCAATAAGGAGACAGAGGTTTCCGCAGCGGACGCTCAGTTCAGGATCGCTTACCCTAAGAGGATTCCTCACATTTCGGATGACTCTCCTGGAGATGGCCACAGTCTATGCGGCCATCTCCAGAGGAGCCGCTTCGTCTACTTATTGATCGTCAGAGGCAAAGTCACGGTTTTGGTGATCGAACCGGACTGTGCCGTCAGCGTGAGTTGTGTGGTTCCAACCGGGGTTCCAGGATACTTATAGGAAGTACCGCATCCGGTGAGTCCCGCCATCCCAAAGCCTGCAACGACAACCAGAACGACCAGGCTGAGCAATCTCTTTCTCCGCTTGAGGCCAGGCACCAGGAAGAAGAGGCCAGCCAGCACGGTTGAGCCGGTCAAACCGAACAGGCTACGGTTGCGATGAAGAGCCTCCGTCTTATTGTTCGGGGGCGTGGTTACCACGACAACGGAGAGTTGCGTGCTCTGGCTACCGTTGAGCGTCACCGTGGACGGAAAGACCGAACAGGTGGCCTCGGCCGGCTGTCCGCCGCAAGTCAATGCAACGCTGCCACTGAAGGTCGCATTGGCATTCAAGGTGACCACAGCCGAGCCGGATTGCCCCTGTGCGAGCGACAGGCTCGAAGGACTTGCGCTGGACAGCGTGAAGTCCGGGGCGAGTGCGCTGACTACGACCGCAACCGATGCCGTACTGCTGGATGCGTTCAGATTGGCGTCGCCCGAATAAAGGGCCGTAATCGTGTTCGTCCCGGTCGGGAGTGCCGAGGTGACCAGGGTAGCCGTTCCGTCCGACATAGCGACACTTTGCAGCAATGTACCGTTATTGACGAACGAGATGGCGCCGGTCGGCGTGGCAGTGCTGAGGCTCGGCACCACGGTTGCCGTTAGTGTCACTGTAGAGTCCTGCGCGACCGTGCTCGAAGTTGCGACGAGACTTAGCAGGTCGCCGCCCGTGTTCAGCGAAAGCTCCGTCCGGTCGACCGCATCGTAGCCGATCGTGGAATCGGTGGAAAGCAAAACATCCAGAGATCCGTCACCGTTGAAGTCTTCCACGAACACCCTCTGGTCGTAACCCGAAGATGGCGCAGTGAAGCCCAGCGTAGTTGACGCCAGGGCGCCTTTGCCCATGTTCTGGAAGACCACCGTGCTGGGCGTATAGACACTCTCGAAGTAGTCGAATGCAACCTCATTCAAGATCAGGTCCGGGTACCCGTCTCCATTGAGATCGGCGTATTGGCCGTCGAGCGGATACGTTCCGGCGGCGTAGACTACCGGCGTCCCGAAGGTAAGGTCTCCGTTGCCCTTCATCAGGTAAACGCCGGTTGAGCCTTGCTGCGGCGAGTCGTTGCTGTCGAGGAGGGTCTCGACGCCGATGGTCAGGTCCTGAACGCCGTCACCGTCAAAGTCCCCCGGAATGATGGAAGTGACGACAGTATTCTGCTCCACATACTGAGCCCCAGACAGGTTGAATGTGCCGTCGCCGTTGCCTGGCAGAGCGTACAGATAGTAGTACGCATAGGTGCTGCTGGCGTCCGAAAGCAGCAGATCCAGCTTGCCATCGCCGTTCAGGTCTACCGCCTTGATCAGATCCAGCGCGTAGCCGTAGGGAACGAAGCTAGTCGTGAAGCTTCCTTTGTGGTCGTTGAGCAGGACGAAAATACCCGACTGTTGCCCACCGCCCTGGCTGGCGCCGCAGTTGGTATCACCCTGATAAGCGATGAGGATGTCTTTGTAGCCGTCGTTATTGATATCGGCCACGTCCAGCGCGCTGGCGGTGCAACCGAGCGTAACACCGAGCGGAAGCGCCACGGGAGTCTGATAGGTTCCGTCGGGGTTGCTGTAGGCGATCTGCACAGTCTGGCCGTATGGATCGGAAGAATATCCGGCGAACAACAGGTCGGCTTTGCCGTCCCCGTTGAAGTCGGCAAGAGGAGCGTACATGGCAAAGGTCTCGGAGCTGTCCATCGTGCTGGCGGTCAGAGCCTTGGTGTAGGTAAAGTTGCATTTGCCGTCATTTGTGCCGAGCATCAGGTCGGGGAGGTCCAGGCTCGAAGTCGGGGTCTCGTCGGTGATGTCCTTGGCGAGAATGTCCGGCGTGCCGTCCCCGTTCACATCGCCTGCGGAGTAGGCGAAGAAGCCGGCTGCGGATTCGCCTTTGGGCGCCACTGCGGTCACGCCCTGGAAGGAACCGTTTGCGCCGGGGTAAAAGCCGACCAGACCGCTGTCCATATCGACCATGACCAGGTCGATCGTACCGTCATTGTTGAAGTCTGCCGGAACGGGTTCGATGACACCGGCAAGTCCGGAGACCAGTTGAATCGGAGATGTGCTGAAGACGCCCTTGCCCTGATTCAAAAGCACAACCGTGAAGCCACCGTGATAGCCAATGATATCCAGGTTGCCGTCGCCATTGACGTCGGCAATGTTCACTGTCAGGGCGCTGCCGTTGATGTAATTGCCGAGCAGGTTCGATACCAGCGTGGGAGCCTGCAAGGTGCCGTCGCCATTGCCCTTGGCCAGGTAGACATTTCCGTCGGTGCTCGCAGAGTAGAGCACGTCCGGAATCCCGTCGCCGTCCACATCGGCAACCGCGTGCGCGCTGTAGCCTGTGTCCATCATGCTGGGAATCGCGGTCGCCGTGAACGCGTTGGGTAATTTCATCTGGAACGTTCCGTCCCCGTTGCCGGTCAGCACCTGGATAAAGCACTCGAAGTTATACGAGTTGTCATGGCCGCTGACGGGCATGACCAGATCGAAATTTCCGTCCTTGTTCATATCCCCGCCGGTGAGTTGACCGTATTCCTCGCCGATGTCGCCGTTGAATGTGGCAGTCTGCTCGGCAAGCGGCGCGGCAAAGGTGCCATCGCCATTGCCCAGCATGGTCAGTACGGAAACTGTAGTGGTGTAGGTGTAGTTGTTCTCGGCCGCGTAGAAGCCGGTCACGACGAGATCCGGAATTCCGTCGTGGTTCACATCCACCGCCAGGGCGTCGCCGCCGTTGGAGTTGAACGTGGCGCCGGTCGAAAGCGTGATGTCGTTCTCGATGGGATCGTTGAAGCCGCCCTTATGGTTGTTGATATAAACAAACAAGGCGTTGTTCACAAGATCGAGGGCGACTAGATCAGGGTACCCATCGCCATTCAGGTCGATGGCCTGCGCTCTGGCGTAGACCACCGTGGGATTGAGAACCGCTGTGGTGTTGGAGGATGTGATCTTCCAATCCGCGAAGCTTCCAGTTGCCGGATTCAGCAGAACGTTCACCGTGCCGTCACTCTGCACGACGACCAGATCCTGCTTGCCATCCTTGTTTACATCCGCGGTCACGCTTGCGTAGACGACCGAAGTATCCTGGTCGCTGATGCCGGCGACCGACGGTGTGACCTGCAAGCCGGGAAAGTTGAGCTTGCCGGAGGCTGTTGTCAGCGCCTTTACCGCGCTGCGGACCGGCACGCGTGTTGCGTTGCTCTTTGCCTTCAATCCGATCGCCTGGTCGATCTGCTGCAAGCGCTTGCGGCGAATCGATAGCGGCGAGAAATCCGCTGCGTTGCGCGAGTTGGAGGCGGTGGTGCTCTTCAATTTCTGGGCCGCTTTCAGTTGCATCTGTTCGATGGCGACCGGTATGGGCAATCCATTGACGATATTGGGCGTTTGGCGAGTCTTGTGTGCCGTTGCGCGGCTGCCTGAAGCAAATAAGGGAGCGGCCAATGCCAGCAGGCACACCAGCATTGCTGAAGTGTGGCGTAAGTATGAGCGCGACATGAAATCCTCTTCTTTTCTTAAAGAATGGCGTGAGTGTCTCGGGTGCCGTGCATGGCACCCGGAGTCGAAATTGCGGCTAGCGCTTTACGCTCGACGAACTGCTCTCCGATGCCCAGGCATTGAAGAGATGGGCTGCGTCGATGGTGCCCAGCCCGGTAGCGAAATCCCACCCCTTGGTGCTGGGATAAGCCGACTTGAATTGCTCGTCGGAGGTGCTCAGAGCGCCAAAATAATCCAGAGTGTAGTGGCCAATCGAGAGTGTGGTGTAGCCGTAGCAATTTTCCGTTCCGATACACGGCACATCGATGTTGCCCTGCGTCACATCGTGAAAAATGCAGGAGGATCCGGTCTTGCTGCCCAGGGTGGAGTCGCAGGCGGTGAGGGTGGCCGTATTTGGTGAGGAGCTGCTGCCGTACTGGCCCTGCGCCAGACTGTAGAAACCTGCGTTGGGGTTACCCTGGCGGCCGTACTTCTGCGTAATCAGGGTAAAGATGCCGGCGAGCGCCGGAGAGGCAAACGAGGTACCGCCTGCCGTGTTGTAAACGGCGTTGTTGGAGTCGGTGAAGTCGCAGGGAGTTCCATCGGTGTATTTGTCGGTGTCGCAATACACCAGCGCGTGGCCGTAGAAGCCCGATGCGGCAAACAGGGAAACGTCGGGAATGTCGCGCAAGCCGTCGCTCGGATTGCCGTAGACGCTCTGCCAGGAGGGCTTGCCGTAGAGGGAGCTTGGAGCGCCGCTGCCGCTGCCGGTGGTTACCCAGTTGTTGCCGGGCGAATTGTTGCACAATCCGGAGGTGCCGTAGGCAGCCGAATAGCCCTCAAGCTGCAGGACCGTCGAATCGGCGCAGGAGTTGTTCCACGTCTTCTCAGGAACGTAGGAGAGAGCTGTAGAGAGATTGGCAGAGTTGGTCGTGCTCCAATACTTGCTCTCCGTACCCTGGGCATAATCGTAAAAGTCTGTTCCACCCACCGCGACGTTATACGGAGTCGTAGCGAATCCGCTGGCGCGAATACCATACTGTGCATACTCCTGATCGGCGTCGCAGCTTGCCGCGCCCTCGTCGCCGGAGGAGACAAAGATCGAAACGCCCTCGGCCGCCGCCTGCTGGAAGGTGGTGTAGAACTGGTTCTGCTGAATGTAGCCCATCTCCGCCTCGCAGGACCCATAGCTTATGCTGATGGTTTGCGGCGGAGTCTTCCAGCTCAGCATGTTCATGACGGCAATCAGGCCGCCAAACTGCGTGCTCGTGTCGGCACAGCCCGCCAGGATGACATTCGCGTCCGGGGCTGTCGCACCGGCCCATTCCGCATCGAGTGCAGCTTCGCTCTCGGCGCCGTTCTTACCCGGACTCTGGCAGGGATGCGAACCGGCTGGAACCTGCTGTGAAAAGGTTCCACTGTACCCCGACAGGCCAAAAACCTTCCGGAAGGATGCTACGTCCGCTGCCTTCATCAGGGTGTCTTCCACCACGGCGACGGTCTGTCCCGCGCCACGGTAACCCGCCTTCCAAAGCGGATTCAGGTCGTAGATGATCGCCATGTCGCCGGGCGTCATAAGCTGCATCGTCTCGCCTTCGTAATCCACGACAAGCGAAGGGGACGTGTGGGCGGAGCGGCTCACCTCGATCAGCTTTCCGGTCTTCGCGTTTTTCTGGTAGCTCCGCGTGTCGCGCAACAACGGATGCGGTTTGAAATCAGACAAGGGAACTCCCGCAATGAGCGTGCTCAGCTCAGCCGGTACACTCGGCTCGATGGTCGCCGCCATGTGCACCGTCGAACCCACCCGGAGTGAGTGCAGCTCAGTCTTGAAGGCCACCTCCACCTGACCCGCGTTGCCAGAGAACTCCATCGTCGTGCGTGCGCTGTCGATCGACTCGGTCCGAAAGCCGTTATCCATCAGCCAGTTTCGTACCCGCGCTTCCTCTTCCTCGCTCACCCCATAGTTCTTCCCGATCTCATCTGCCGTCATCCATTGGTGGTAGCGGGGAGACTTTTGGTCTTGCTGATCCGCAATGGCCTTCTCGAAGGCTGTCTCATTCGCGGGCGAGCGCTTCAGCAACAGCACAAGATGTTCCATCGGCAGGCTCTTGTCGATCCGGCCCAGATCTCCTCCGTTTTGGAGCGCGGTCTGGACCGCGGGTGAAATATGTCCCGAAAGACGCACTGCCTTCTGGTCCCCGCCCGGCACGGCCATCGCCGATTGTTGACCCTGGAGCGTAAACGCACAGATCGAGAAAAATGCCAAGGGTAGCAGTCTTTGCCCAAGTCTCATATTGATCAAAATCTCCTTATGGAAAATTCGGACCGGCTCTCCAGAGGTGGCCAACTGGCTGAAATCCAACACACGGATCGGGCAGAAATCGCCCCGGCAACCCTTCTGTCATACGCGGTGTAGGGCTATAGAAACAAAGAAGTTTTCCTCATACAAGCATCATTTGGGATGAATAGACATCGCAAACGCATATCAAGATATACCTTGTATTATCAGAGCCTTATGGTTTAATTAAAAAATACGCAGCGACTCTGGATCCTCACCGCAATACCGCAATCCAAGCATCCCAAGAGAGTATGAAATGACGGAGCAGTCGCAGCCGAGAGCTTTTCGCTTCTCAGAGTTCACGTTTTACCCTGAGACGGAAGAATTATGGCGCGGACGTTTTCGGATTCGCATCAATCGCCAGACCACGGAGGTGCTGCGAGCGCTCCTTGACCGAGCGGGCCGAGTCGTCACCAGGGAAGAATTCCGTCAACTCCTCTGGCCCGATCAGCATGCCTTCGATCACGAGAAGGCCATCAATAACTGCGTCAGCCGATTACGGCAGGCCTTACGCGACGATCCGGAAAAGCCCAAAGTGATCGCGCGCATTCCCAGGCGGGGATATCGCCTGCTGGTACCCGTCGAAATCGTACCGGCCAACACGGAATTCTCGGTCGCCGCAGTCGGCCCCACTCTCTCCGGCCTGCCTGTTAAGACTCCCTTCGAGCCCACCGCTCCACCCACAGCTCCGCCGACATCCGAGATGCCTGCCGCCATCCAGCCAGTCACGGACTTGCAGAGGTCTCTCCCATCCAGGCATCCACTCTGGAATATCAGAAAGTCCGTTTTCTGGCTTACGGCGACGGTTCTATGCATCCTCGCCCCGCTCGCAATCCTGTGGCAGCGGAATCGTGCCGGACGCTCTGCCATGCCCGAGCAAGTGATTTCCCTCGGGCTCGCTCCATTGCAGACTCAGGGAGACGATACCGAACAACTCGCCGAGGGCTTCCGCGCCGAACTCATCGATGCCCTCTGCCGTTTGCCCGATGTGCATCTCCATGCCGTGCATTCGCTGGGCAAACAGACCGACACCGAGGCCGGAGTCATCCAGCAGGCAAGTAACCTGGGGCTGGATATGATCCTCATCGGCCGTTTTACCCACGAGGGGAATCAGTTCCAACTTAATTTTCAACTGGTTCGCGCCAAGGATGCCGCCTATCTGGCCTCCTTTCGCTACAACGGCACCAGAGAGCAACTGTTTTCCATTCGCGACCAGATTCAACGGGATCTTTATCACCAGTTTCACCTCTCTGGCGGCCAGATTCAGCCCGCACCCGGCGGAACCAGGGACCCGGTTGCCTACGATGCATTCCTGCACGGGTCGTACGACCTTTCCCGGCTGACTGAAGACGACCTGCGCCGTGCAGTGGCGGAGTTTTCCCTGGCCATTGCACACGACCCCACTTTTGCCAGGGCATACACCGGCCTCGCTCGCACCTACATGGTCATGCGCACCCATGGACTTGTTTCCAATCAGGAAGCATTCGACAAGATTGGAATCAATGCGGCAGCCGCCCTGCGCATCGCGCCAGATATGGCCGACGTCCACGGCCTGCTTGGGTACACCCTCTTCTTTCACGACTGGAAGTTCAGTGCCGGGGAGCAGGAGGTCCGCCGTGCGATTCAATTGGATCCATCCGAGGCGACCTTTCACCAATGGCTTGCCGTGATGCTCAACGACGAGGGCCGCTACACAGAGGCCTTCCATGAGTTGGATTATGCCATGAGCAACGATCCGTACTGGCCCCCCTTGTTTCTCACCGATATCTTTGTCTCCGGCAATGCGCGTAACAACCAGCGAATGCTCCGCTCAGCGCAACAACTGGAACAGTTGACCGGCAACGCCTCTGTCTCGCTTGATGCCACGGCAAATTCTCTCTGGTACAGCGGTCGCTACGAAGATGCAATTGCGACCTGGCACAAAATGGCCTCGGTAGAAGGAGACGTACCCCGTGTCCGCCTGGAGGAAAAAGGCCTGGAAGCGTTCAGGAAAGATGGCGTGAAAGGCTATGCCATCCTGCGCCTGAAGGCGATTCAGGATACCTCGCTCAAAAAACTGCATCCCAATGACTTCCAGGCTACAGAATGGTACATCTGGATCGGCGATACAGAACCCGCACTTGCGAATCTGACCGCGTTAGCTCAGTCTCACGATCCGGAATTTCTCGACATCGTCGATAGTCCTGTCTTTGACAAACTCAAGCACGATCCGCGTTACCTGCTTCTGCTGCAGCAGAGCCGCCTGACACTAGTAGACGTCCCCTCGAGCGCGGCAACACAATGACCCAGAAAAACGGGGTGGCAAGTGTCCCCCGTCATGTTGGGATGAGACGGCTGGCCCTCCGATCTTCCTATTGGGACCGGAAGCCCAGGCCGATGGCCTGGGCTGAGATAGCGTCGCGCCTTTGGCGCTTGGTTTGGCCGGCACGTTTGAGGCGTGTTACGCCCGAATCGCAATTCCACCGGGAGTCCGGCCGATTCATGCGATTGCCCTGCCTTCCAGCCTCCGGCCGCTAACCAGCCGACGTGCAGCGTGCTAACTTGCTATTCGAGGCCCCAAATGCAACTCACCCCTACCGAAGCCCGCGTCCTCGGCGCTCTCGTCGAAAAAGAAATCACCACCCCCGAGTACTACCCGCTCTCGTTAAACGCGCTCGTCAACGCCTGCAACCAGAAGAACAACCGCGATCCCGTCACCTCGCTTGATGAGGTGGAAGTCCGCCAAGCCCTCCATGGCCTCGAAACCGAGCGCCTCGCCGGCCCCGTCCGCGGAGACACCCGCGTCCCAAAGTACGAGCACCGCGCTCAGGAAGTCTTCAACTTCACCCGCGGCGAAATCGCCGTCGTCTGCGTCCTGCTCCTGCGCGGCCCCCAAACCCCCGGCGAACTCCGCGGCCGCACCGAGCGCATGTACAAGTTTGACGAGCTCTCCGACGTCCAATCCGTCCTCCAGCGCCTCATCGCCCGCGAACCCGAGCCGCTCGTCAAAATCCTTCCCCGCCAGCCCGGCACCAAAGAGGCCCGCTACGCCCACCTCCTCTCCGGAGACGTAGAAACCTTCGAGTCCGCCCCATCCAGCCGCTACGCCGAAACCCCGTCTAACTCCTACCCTGCCGCGCCGTCCCTAAGCCCTGAAGAAAACGAAGACCTGAAAGAGCGCATGGCCCAGCTCGAAGCCGAAGTCGCCATCCTCACCCGCGAACTCTCCGAACTCCGCCAGGACTTCGATCGCCTCTCCAAACTCCTCGAATAACCCACCCGCCGCGCATCAGGGCCCCACCCTCGCGACGTTCTTGTTTTTGTCGCTAGGGTGGGGCACGACAATATTTCGAAGGGTACGGGCTTCAGCCCGTACATCAGTCCAACAACAAGATCGGGGCTTTAGCCCCTGAGGGAATCGGAGCCGACACTTGACATCAGCCTCTCGCAACTTCTTCTTAGCCCTGCCTCTAGGATTGGCGATTTTCGCCCACGCCCAGGACGCAGCCACCCAAGCCTCCATGCAGGCTATCCAGGCAAGTCAAATGGCCACGCAAACGGCTCAAGCCGCCGCCCAGCAAGCCATGTCCGACAACCTGGCCGCCAGCGCCACGGCTCAGCTTCAGATGCAACTCGCCATGGCGAATGCCAGCAGCACCGCATTCACCCAGACCGCTGCGCGCACCATCAAGACCGTCGAGGCCACCATCGACCCCGAGCGCATCCGCGCCCACGTAAAATTCCTCTCCGACGACCTCCTCGAAGGCCGCTACCCCGGCCTGCGCGGCGGCGAACTCGCCGCCAAATACATCGCTACCCAGTTCGCTCTCTACGGCCTAAAACCCGCCGGCGACAACGGCACTTACTTTCAGAACATCAACTTTGTCGGCATGAAAGCCATCCCCGCCGAAACCAGCTTCACCTTCGTTCCCTTGAACGGCAGCCCCATCCCGCTCACCTACGCCGAAGACTACACAGTCACCAGCCAGACCCTCGCCCCGACCGTCGACATAGACGCCCCGCTCGTCTTCGTCGGCTACGGCGTCACCGCGCCTGAATTTCACTGGGACGACTACGCTGGCCCCGACGGCAAGCCGCTCGACGTAAAGGGCAAAGTCATCGTCTGCATCGTCGGCGACCCACCCTCCGACGATCCAAAGTTCTTCGGCGGCAAAGCCCTCACCTACTACGGCCGCTGGACGTACAAATTCGAGCAAGCCGCCCGTATGGGAGCCGTCGGCGCCCTCATCATCCATCGCACCGACCTAGCCAGCTACGGCTGGGACGTCGTCAAAAACTCCAACACCAGCGAAAAAACCTTCCTCCGCGAAGACAAAAATCCACACCTGCAAGCAGCAAGTTGGATTCAGCTCGACGTCGCCAGGAAACTCTTCGCCGCCGCAGGTCTCGACTTCGACAAAACCTTTGCCGCCGCAGGCCAACCCGGCTTCAAGGCCATCGAACTTCCCATTCGCCTCAAAGCCCACGTCTCATCGACGGTTCGCAACTTCCAGTCTCCCAACGTCGTAGGCATCTTTCCCGCCTACCAAAAGCCCGTGAAGAAAGGCAAAACGCCCCAGCCGTTTATCGACCAGGCCGTCCTCTACACCGCCCACTACGACCACCTTGGCTTCGTCCCTGGCATGGCAGGCGACAACATCTACAACGGCGCCGCCGACAACGCCACCGGCGTCGGCATGATCCTGGAGTTGGCCCGCGCCTGGTCCCACATGCGCGCCGTCCTGCCCCACTCGGTCATCTTCGCCGCCGTCACCGCCGAAGAGCAGGGACTCCTCG